>Ga0193953_1001026_pt1 | contig 13670 bp, 7 predicted proteins | sample BB_4_MG_FD_140325 | JGI IMG/M metagenome (GOLD analysis project Ga0193953, IMG submission 140325) | Microbial mat bacterial communities from the Broadkill River, Lewes, Delaware, United States - BB_4_MG | ecosystem: Environmental > Aquatic > Freshwater > River > Microbial mats | place: USA... | reverse complement strand
TTTATATAATTGCCCCCCCTTGTCGTTGGGCGAAATGATAAAAACACCCAGGTCTTTCTCTTGAGCCAAAGCAATAGCCGCTTCGTTTCGCTGATAGAAATAATAATAGTGCAAGTTAACGAACTCAAATAAATCGGTGGAAATGGTTTTTGTAATCGTATCGAGCGGGCCATGTGTACTAAACCCCACATGCTTAATGATACCTTCCGCTTTCATGTTAAGTAGCTCCTCCACCGCACCACCGGTTTGACAGGCAGTATGCATTAATTCGTCGGTGTTAATGCCGTGCCAGGCATAAAAATCCAGATAATCCGTTTGGAGCGTTTTTAATTGTTCTTCCACCAGCCGGCGCGTTTCATCAGCAGTAACCGGATTACCCTTGGTCATTAAATAATAGGATGATCGATCAATATTCAGTTCCTCATTTAGTGTACGTCCAAAAACCGTTTCGCTTTTGATGTAACCATAAGCGGTTTCAAAATGATTAATCCCGTGTTTCAGCGCTAAATCAACCATCTGATTACAATGATCCTGCGTAACGCTGGAAATTTCGTGACGTGGATTATCCCACCCCTGCCTAAAACGCATGCCACCCAAAGTAATTGCACTAATCTCCTTGTTGGTTTTCCCGAATCGTCTGTACTCCATTATTTACTTTTCAATACTATTTTGAGGAATGAATTTGCAAAACTAGCCCAAAGAACAACAAAACAGTCATGCTTCGGTTCACATTTACTAGTAATCGGGAAACACATCGTTGTAATGGAACTTATATAGGGAATCGATCAAAGGTCATTTGCATCTAAAACATTCTCTACCCAGCTTTTTATACACTGTGTTTTGAATATATCTTATAATCCGGCCTTCAATTACCAGACGACTTACTAATTACATTTAGCAAACACGTCATACTGCACTGCTATTCCCAAAAGAAAACTACTTTTGCCACCCAGCTGTTTATACTTTGGGGAAATTAAAGTTTTGTTGTATAGATATTAAACGTAAAGCTCAAATACTTACTCTGCTTTTAAAAGTCCACAAACCAAATGAGAGGTGATATAAAAGCATAGCAAATATATTCTACCGGATTATAAATGATAAACATAAATACTAAAATCAAAATACAAAACAGCATGAGAAACCTATTGATTATAGGCTTATTAAGCGTATCACTTTTTAAACTACAAGCTCAAACACCTGATAAAAGCTTCATTCACAACATTCCTCAGGACAGCCTGATGTTTATGTTACATTTTGATCAGGAACGACTTGCAAATGACAGCACCTTTATGGAGATAAAGGAAGAATTACCCGATGGTATTAAGGAGATGCTTCAGTATTGCAATGAATTTTGCTTCTATGGCCAAAATAAAGAGCTGTATGATTGCTACACAATTAATTTCAAAATTAAGGGTCAGATTCCACAGCAGAAAGTACAAACCATCCTTGAAGAGCTGGATTTAAAAGTAACAGGCTTTACAAGCCGCTCTTTTAGACTGAAAGGAGGCCAACACAGGTATGGCTTTCTTTTTAATGGAGATAATTACTCAACATTAAAAATCTATACGCAAACAAATCCTGTTAATGCAAAGATCAGAGCGCAACATCAGCAATTACTGTCCCTGCTATGGAACCATGACGAGTATGATGATAATGCGCACGTGCACCACCAATTAGATTCATTGGCCCGATTGGACTCACTGGATAGTCAAACGTATTTTGATAATTTACTACGTTCCCATCAGCAAGGCATTGACAAAGGGGAAGATATCCAGCTTGTGCCAGCACCACTCAAGTATGATAATCCACTGAAACAAGTCGTAGAACATAAGGCGCTCGTACTGTATGTCAATCCTCAGATGATAGAAGGCCTGCCCTATCACCTAATCAGTGCCTTTAACTACCATGATTATAACCATATTGATTGGTTCGCTAAATTAGGAATGGGTTTTAAAATGCATGACCAGATATGGTTAGGTGCCTCAGTAAATGCTGATAAGATACAAGTTGAATCCCTTTTTCAAAATAACAAAAAGAAGCAACAGTATTATAAAAAACTGGATAAAGACCTCCTGAAGTATCTGCCTGCAGAAGTACCTTTGGCCTTTGGGATTTACAATACAGACGTGGCAGTCCTGAAAAAACACCTGTTGAAGCATTTTTCGTTCTATGATATGAATGAAGAAGAGCGAGCTATTTTTAAGTTGGCACTGCTGGCCGTTGACGATGATATTATCAATATCCTGGGTAATGGATTTATCTGCGTGAACGAAGACGTAAAAGGTAAAGATATTCCTGATTTTAAACTGGTATTGAAAATGCCCGACCCCGATAAAGGACAAGCCCTATTAGACGTTTTATGGAAGGATCTTGATGTTTTTAAGCGTGTGGGAACGCATACATACCGATCGAAGGAATCGGATAAAGACATTCACCTGTGCATTGAGAAAGATGTGTGGATTCTGGGCACTGCACCAATCGAAACCTTAAAACAACAAAGTGAGCTCAAGGAGATCAAGCAGCGTTATCCCATATTAGCCAATAAAAGCGTGGTGCAGTACATCACTATTGGTGATGAGTCTTCTTCCGGTCAGGCACGCGAACTTAATAAAGTGGTAATGACCACCAAACTACTGAATAAGAAAACACTTAAAACGACCATCATCGTTGATCGAAAGTGGATGGAGTCCAATCTATAAGCTATTGACAACCTGATAGCTTTGAGATTTAAAAATAGATGAGAAATGCTGAATGATAGTAATTGTTCGGCATTTATTTACATCTGATGATATTCCTTATCCACAATCAAACCTCAAACGACTGCATCTCTGCGACCCACCTTTCCAATTACACATTTGACTGAATATAGCAATGAATTATTCCACATTCAAACTCACTGGATAAATCCTGAAATTCTCAGGTGTTACTTCCTTGGTTAGCTCATAAAGGTCGTTCACATCGGGAAGTTTGAATGGCTTTTGGGAGTCTAACATAACATACAAGCGCTTCTTAACATAGCCCCTCATTTCTACCGGAATAAAAGGAGTCACCCTTTCGTCTATACTAGTCTTGAAACTGTCTATCGTATAGGTGTCAAGGAATTCCCTGTCGAAAAAATAGATATTGGCTATAAAATCAGCTTGTGCATGACTACCATATTCCTGAATAAGTTTCTCAATTTCACTTAACAATTGAAGCTTGTTCTGCTCATTCAATTCCTCAAAAAAGAAAATCTCAAGATCACAACCAACTCCTTTCGCTGAAATATTTAATTTTGAAAATTCCAGTTCATCAACATTAATCTGTTCCTTTCCGTTGCTATATCCAGTATATGATATTCTTGAACGAACGTGAACTGGAGAATTATCAAGCTCTAGTTTTTCCTCTAATTGCCTAGCATATTTTATAGAAAGGAAATTTGACGGGTATTGGTCATAGAATTTCTCAAAACCTTCATAATACTTTCCAACAAAAACAATATTTTCATCTCGTTTTGGACATGCACTAAATTGATAATAATCAAGCATAATATTATAATTATGGGAAATAATTTTGAATTTTTCTCCATACTTTTCTTCTAACTTCTGCTTAACCATTCGTTCATTTGAATTCATACAGGAAATTTGAATTATTACCAATAATAAATAAACTAATTTTCTCATTATTCTTTACTAACTAAAACATTGGATAGCCAATCTGATACTTGATATAACGATCTAGTTCATATAAAAACGTAGCCATTGCCTGTCTCACTGTTTCAGGGAAACTGGTAATGGATTCCCACACCGACGAAGCTCCATCTGCTATGAAATTACCAATAGCAACAACTGCCTCCCACATTTGATCCAATGTGGCCTGAAGTGCTTCTACTTTCTGGTACATGGTCATGATTTGAGCCGGACTGAGGTATTGATATGCCATTTCTCCTGCAGCATCTCTCACATTTTCTGTTGTTTTTCGTTCCTCCTGGTAGGGGTACGAATCATGCGCTGTTACCACAGAAGATTCATCAACACCATTGGCATACAAACCATCAGCCATTTTATTTTGTGTTCTGGCTTCGGTAAAATTCTCACTGGAGAATAGAAATTGCTTGTGAGCACTGGCAACAGCTCCCACTACATCACCAAGTTGCAGTTTCAGGGCTGCTGCATCTTTTTTCCCCTCTGCAATGAGGCCTTGAATATCTTGAATGTCCTGAACCATCCCGTCCATACCATTTTGCCCATTAAAAAGTTGATACAATGGGATGGTGGTCTCTTTCAATAAAGTCCCAAAATTACCAGCCAGAGATTTACTTTCTTGGCCGACAGCTTCCATATTGGCCTGTAATGCCCCCCAATGGGACTGAACATTATTTAATAGCTCATTCGTTTCGATCCAATAATAACCAAAATCGTGAGAATAGACCGTACCAGGCAGGTTGGCATCCCCTGCTTTATCTACCATATCACCAACAGCTACATGATGGTAGACATTGGGACGGTCTTCTTTGGCCGTTTTATTATAGTTCTCCACCATGGCGCTACTGATACCCGGCGATTGAAATGTATACACATTCCCCACTTTGGACGCATGATAAGACGTAACCAACTGGGCCAGTGCCCCACCCAGACTGTGACCCGTCACGTCCACTTTCCCTTCGGCATTTGTCAATAAGGAATCAATTAAATCCTTGTTCATTAAATATTGTTGATAGCCAACAGACTCAGGATCCAAATCGGCAAAACCGGATGCTGCATCTGCCGTTCCCCTGAAACCAATGATATCGTTTTGACCTGCTTTTTTGCTCACAAGATAACAATACTGAAACCCTAAACGCCCTCTCTTTACTTCATACAATTGATATCCAAATTGTTTCAACAAAATTCCAATTTGATTATTATCTTCATCCTTATGAGGATTAAATCCTGGTTCTTTATACGCTATATTATGTGCTACCTGCTCAAAAAAGGCATGTGTAGGTGCCTCTGCTTCCAGTTGTTTTATTAATTCCTCACTTTGCTCATATTCAGCTTCCGAATAATGCTGTGGACGCACTACCTGACCATCCCGAGTGGTCCCGGATACAGTTACAGTACCACCCTCATTAGATACCTGCTCATTATGAAGTCCGATTTCTCCTTTTGTACTATTATCTGTTGTTTTACGCTGAATACCATTCCCTTTTCCTTTTACATCTGCCATTTTCCCCTGAGCCGCTTTAGCCCCCATTTCATCAGCTTCCTTCTCCAGACCGGGATCATCGTTAATGGGCATGCCGGCGCCTTGCTTCTTGGCAGATACGCGGCCTTCCTTTTGTTGCACCACGTGGGCGAGTTCGTGACCAATCAGTTCCTGTCCTTTCTGGCTATCCGGATTGAATTGGCCGGGGGCAAAGTGAACGTCGCTGCCTTGCGCATAGGCCAGGGCGCCAATCTCAGTGGCTTTATCGGAGTTGGCATGCACATTGACATCGCTAAAATCTGTACCAAAAGAGGCCTCCATCTTACCTTTCACGCCGTCGGGCAATTTAGATTTGGCGCCTTCGGAAGCGGGCTTCTTTTGCGCACTATTACCATCGTCTGTTTTGGATTGCACCGGTACGGCCTTTTCGTCCTTCTTCTTTTCGTCGTATAAAAAAGCTTGTACAGGTGGTCCTGGGAAGAGCTTGGAGGTATCAATTATCGGGGCCTTCTTTTGAACTTGTTTATTTTCTTTCTGTTGTTGTACTTTTTTTTGCGTGGGTGCCTTTTTTAGCATCATTTGCACGGCCGGTGCATTTTTCTTTTCCTGAAGGTATGACATAGCGCTCTGGTTAATTTAATCTAATAAAGATATTCACCTCCCTATTCCACCACTTGTTGACATCCCGATTTGGACAGGCAGGCCTGTTTATTGATTAATGAAAATCATTGTACTGAGAGGTCATGATTATCTTCCGTTTGTAAATTTATAATATTAAACCATTGTAGCAAGCATAATCATTGTATTTTTAATGTTTAGTGAAGACGCCAACCTGGAAATAATAATTTCTGAGCCAGCATTTCTCTCTCTTCTTATTAACATAGGGAAACTACATATCTACGAAATAGAAATAGATCCCCATTGGTTTACAGGGATACGTGATACAGTGGTGAACAGGTCCTTCAGCGATGCATCATCGATGTGCTGCCAGACTACGAAGTGCTACAAACCTTAGCCCAGCCGCACTAACGTGAAGCGATTAAGTGCTTACCCGGTTCGGTAGCAGCTCGCCGGCTCATCCACTTAATGAGCCTGTCATTCACGGGATTCACCCCATGAAAAGATACCTTAAAAAAACTCCAATTGTCAGATCAAGTCATAATTACTAAAGATTAATACCAGGATTGCCGTAACCTATCGCTTACACAAACAATCAAGAAAGTAGCAATCCCTGATTTTCTAAACTTTACATCACACTACTCTTCATTCTGAAGAAATTGATCTTGAGCTAATAATGGAATCACATCCTCGTGTTTTTCACTAAAACTACGTGCTACTTTTCTAAATTCGGCCACCTTTTCGGCGTATTTTTCAGTTACCTCTTTTAGCATCCTGGTTTTATGCCTGACGGGTACTTTCTTATTAGCGGTTGTAACAGGAATATTCTCAAAGTTCTCCATTTCATCCATCAGTGCAATTATGTCCTGCAAATTGAGCAATACCATTTCAACATTGTATAACAGCTCTCCCTTCGTCTTATTGTAATCATCTCTGCTTTCCGCAATTTGATAGGCTCCTTTTCCCATTTTTTCAAGCGAAGTAACAAAAGGAATCATTCTAAGTACTGTTTTTGCGGCGGCCTGTAAACTGCCAAATGTCTCGACCAATGCGTGCTTCATCACACCTTTTGTTGTTGTAGAACTTAAATGCTTCTCAGAAACACCAGCTTCTCCTGGCTGTAAGGCTTTTTCAACCACGATGGGACCAACCTTACCCCCTAACTTCTCAGCGGCTGTTCCATAAATTGCTTCTGAAGTGAAATTGGTTTCCACATCCAGGCCTCCAACCAATTCAATATCGACAGGCGCAGGAACTTGAATAGCAATAGTAGCAGCTTTAATAGCAGCCTGAGCTACCCCTACAAAAATTAATTTTCCTCCATCCGTATTTTTCTTCCTATCTCTAATATAAGCTGTTAAATCTTCTATAAACCTGTATGTCCCGACAATATTCCTTCCAAATTCTTTGTAAAGTCTTGAATCCGGTTCGTCATTTAGATTCGTATATCCATTACCTTTACATTGAACAACCTCTCCGCCGGCATTCTTCTTCTGCACCCCACTACCCTTTTTCTGCACATCCGCCATTTTACCCTGGGCGGCTTTGACTCCCATTTCATCGGCTTCCTTCTCCAGGCCCGGATCGTTATTAACAGGCATGCCGGCGCCTTGCTTCTTGGCAGAAACGCGGCCTTCCTTTTGTTGCACCACGTGGGCGAGTTCGTGACCAATCAGTTCCTGCCCTTTCTGGCTATCCGGATTGAATTGGCCGGGGGCAAAATGAACGTCGCTACCTTGCGCATAGGCCAGGGCGCCAATCTCAGTGGCTTTATCAGAGTTGGCATGCACATTGACATCGCTAAAATCTGTACCAAAACAGGCCTCCATCTTACCTTTCACGCCGTCGGGCAATTTAGATTTGGCGCCTTCGGAAGCGGGCTTCTTTATCGTACTTTCTCCATCGGCTGTTTTGGATTGTACTGGTACAGCCTTTTCTTCCTTCTTCTTTTCGTCGTACAAAAAAGCTTGAGCCGGTGGTCCTGGGAAGTGCTTGGAGGTATCAATTATCGGCGCCTTTTTTTGAACTTGTGTATTATCTTTCTGTTGTTTTACCTTTTTTTTCGTGGGTGCCTTTTTTAGCATCATTTGCACAGCCGGTGCATTTTTCTTTTCCTGAAGGTATGACATAGCGCTCTGGTTAATTTAATCTAATAAAGATATTCGACCCCCTATTCCTCCACATGTTAACATCCCGATTGAGACAAACAAGCCTGTTTAGCAATTAGTAAAAATCATTGTATTAAGGGGTCATGATTATTTTCCGTCTGTAAATTTATAATATTAAACCATTGTAGCAAGCATAATCATTGTATTTTTATTATTGACCGAAGACACTGACCTGTAAGTAATACAGTGGTGAATAGATCCTTCAACGACCCATCATCGACGAGCTGCAGATTGCGAAGTACTACAGACTGCGGGCCAGGTGTACTAACGTGAAGCGTTCATGTGCTTACCCGATACGAAATGCTTCTAACAGCAATGATCCGAATCTGAATTGGAGCGAAACACTCCCCTCCATAGCGAAGTGAGGCCTCACCACAGTATAAAGCTTTCTACCACAGCGAAGAGGTACATTACGACCACGAAAAGATCTCACACCTTGGCGAAATGGTACATGACCAAAACGAAAAGTACCTTTACCCGGTTCGGGTACATTTCGCCGTGGTTCGGAAGATTTCGCCGGTGTTCATATGCCTTTTGCTGTGGTTTGGAGGGATTCGCCACCATTTTCTTAGCCCGCTTGGTCGTAGATAGGAGTTCGTCCGATTGTCCACTCAATGAGCAGGTCATTCACGGGATTCATCCTGTCAATGATTCCTTAAGATGTATTAAGGAATCAGACAGGATACAGCTTTCATTAGAAGGATTGATACTATTTAGTTAATCAATAAAAATAAGTGATTCGTCACAATTGAGTATTTACAACCCCCAATTACAGGGATGTTTTAATAGTTTTATTCCCAATTCAAATAATTCCTTAATTCAAAAGAGTAAAAATGGAAAACAATTGTCCCGGGTCGCCCCAATGTCCGATCTTCAATGGCATTCTGGAAAACAAAGCGATGACAGCTAAATCCTACCGAATCCAATTTTGCGAAGCTGATGAATCAAAATGGAGAAGTTGTAAACGTTATATGACAAAACAGCATTACGGTAAATGTCCGGCTGATTTATTACCCAATTCCGGATTATCCATTGAACAAATTGGAGTAAAGTATAACCTGGTTTAATATTCCCTGCCCTGAATTAACTCATGACTACGCTAAAATTTTCAGCGTAGTTGCAAACCGCATGCATTTACCGCAAGATAGACACCCCGGCTCAATAAATAGCATTCCTTGAAGCCGCCTTATTGCGGATACAGGAACAATTGTATCCTTCCACCTGTACAGAATATACTCCTTTCTCCTCAATTAGGTGATTGCAGAAAAGATATCCACCTCATCATTTGAGCTATTCTTATTGGATTAGTCTTTCAAAGTGGTCAGCCTTGCTCGTAACAACTGTATTATAGAGGCGAAAATTTTAAAGGACACACGGATGCATCCTCCCACCATTCTTTGAAAGAAAAAAGGTGGTAAGGAACACCCGGGAAAATAAAATTTCAAGAGTGAGGATTGTCCAAATTTCCTATTGACTTTTTATGGTGATGGTTTTATTTTGTTGTGTTTCATTGATTCAACATGATTTGCTATAACATCCAAAGTGACTAATAGATTACTCATGAAAGAGGCCTTATCATCGGATGATAAATTCCTTGCCGTCATCAATCAGATTATAGATGACAATCTTGATAATGAGCAATTTTCGGTCGAAAATCTGGCCAAAAAAGCCGGTATTAGCCGGTCCATGTTACATCGAAAACTGATTAAGCAAATTGGTAAACCAGCCAGTGAACTTATAACAGAAAAAAGGCTGTCAAAAGCTCAAAGATTATTAGAGAATGATGAAGTTACCGTTTCTGAAATTGCCTATAAAGTAGGCTATAGTAGCCCCAGTTACTTCAATAAAGTATTTAAAAAGCACTATACCGTATCACCGGGTGAGCTCCGGAAAAGTACAATTCAATCCAAACATGCACCGGTCCACTTCCAGACATCACCTATTAAAAAGAAAAATCTAAGGATCAGAAAAAAAATGTTAGTATCGGCAATTATCCTGGTATCAGCAGTACTTAGCGGATTCTTTTACTTCATTTTCTTAAACGGTAGTCTGCTACAACATACTTCAAGTCAAAAGGGCAACCACCTCTCCATAGCCGTTCTTCCCTTTAAAAATCTCAGCGACAACCCGCATAATCAATATTTTGCCGAAGGTATCCGGGAAGATATCTTAAACGATCTGTATTGGATAACGCCCTTGAGAGTCGTATCGCGTACTTCAGCCGATCGATTTGAAAAAAGCAACCATTCAGCCCGTGAAATTGCTCGCGAATTGAATGTTAAATATGTGCTGGAAGGAAGTGTACGTACCTATGACAATAAAGTACGGATCACCATACAGCTCATTGAAGCTCATCGCGATGATCATTTATGGTCCGCACATTTCGATCGAGAACTAGAAGATATAATTGGTGTTCAGGCCGAGATAGCCCTAAAGGTCGCTTCCAAAGTAAAAGTGGTCCTTTCAGAAAGTGAGATCAAGCTGATTGAGAAAATTCCGACCAGGAATGCCAAAGCTTACGACTATTACCTACAAGGACGGTTCTTACTGCACAAAGCCAATAGCGAACAACGGTTTGATTTTAACTTAAAGGATGTGACTAACTGCCTTCAGTATTATGAAAAAGCAATAGCCGAAGATGAGAACTTCGCGGAAGCCTATGCGGGCCTCGCCAATGCATGGTTTAACCTCTCAGCCTGGGGCTGGTTGCCCATGGGGGAGGGATTCCTGAAGGCACACAATCTCAGTAAGCAAGCATTGGAAATGGACCCGGAATGTGCGGAGGCTCATGCGGTACTGGGTGCTTTTTATATCTGGGGGCAACGTCAGTTAATATCCGGGGGAATGGAATTAGAGACCTCCATCCGTTTAAATCCCAATTTTGCGACTGCCCGCCAATGGTATGCCCAATATTTAATGATAACAGGCCCCATAACAGAAGCCCGGCTTCACATAAACCGTGCCTTAGAACTGGAACCCTATTTTTGGGTGGTGCAAACTTTAAACGGTTGGATATACTATTTTGAAGAAAAATATGACCTGGCTATTGAAGCTTGCCTTTTGGCGCAAGATCTAAAACCTGGTTTTAATGATAACGAATGGTTGTTTGTACTGAACTATACTAAATTGGGTGAAGGAGAAAAAGCAGTCCAGATGTTACAAACCATTATCGAACGCTTTCCTGAAGCAACACACTATAAAACTGAGATCAGAAAGGCTTATAACGAATCTGGTATAGACGGCCTCTATTCATGGATGATTGATGTCAATAAAAACAAACCACTTCCAATTCAAGGGTTAAATGGACATCCCTTTTACATTGCCTGGTGGAATGTCATCCTGGGAAACAAAGAGAAAGCTATTTTCTGGCTCCAGGAAAATATGAAGCAAAAACATCGGCTTTATGTGTATTTTAACCTGATTGCTACCCATCCCGATTTTGATATTCTGCGCGATGACTCCCGCTTTCTGAAGATTGTGGATGAAATCGGATTGACGCCCTATCATACGCGGAAAGTCAGATAAACTGATCACTACACGATTACTGTAGGCTTGATTCTTAGATTTGGTTCTAGAAGATGGGCAATATTTATAAATAGGAGATGATTTTAGACTTGTAATCGAAAAATAAGTAATTGACTATAATAACATAATTATATTTCATCTATAAAACGGTAAACCTAATAGACATAGTACAATAGCTAAACGCAGCTCCCAACAATTGCAGCTTTGCTAATGAGACGGACCTGAAAAAAGCCTCGCCAATGCGAGACTTTTATGTAATGTTCATATTATTATCAAAAAATAATCGTTGCCCTTTATCAACTTAATCTCTTAAAGTAGAATCATAAGTATAACCTATAATAACTTTTGGCCAGTTAGCAATATCACCATATGCGAGCCCTACACTGTATTCAAATTTATCACCACCCGGCTGGTCATATCTGTATAAAGGTTTGAGTTCGCTGTAAAGCTTAGTTTTATTTACGTAGGCGATAATGCCTTTATTCGTATAAAAACCATATTTGTAGCGGTCATTATATGTATCAGTAACAAGGTGATAATCTGAACTCCCTTTCTGAAACATGTATAAAGGTTTTAATTCATTCGGAAAGTAATTCTTAGTATACATGTACAATTCAGGATCGACATCATGACCAATCGGTCGAACAATAAGACGCCCCCAAATTCTGCAGATGTAATCATGAGCCAGATTCTCTCTTGTGGTATAATCTACTACACCATCGGGAGGGAGGGAAAATACAATCTCGAAATTGCCATCACTATATGCCTCCTGTCGCCAATTATCAGCATTGACAATTCTGATTTTCAAAGCCTCATAAAAATAGGTAGTGGGTATCGTCCATAGATAACCGAAATCCCCAAAATTGACTTTGCTGGCAATTCTGTTTATTCTTCTATCACCTCTGCAGAGGTCAATATGAATTTTACTGGCACTCCAATCATAAAAATTAGGTGCAAAATCCCAACTAATCTGAACCTGATCACCTGGATTATACTTTGCGCCGCTATGACTGGACAAGATGGCGGCTTTCAGCTTTGAGTGGGTTACTGTAACCAGTAAACCAGTATTTATTTCAGGTTTTTCACTGTTTTTTGCGCAACCGAAAAGCATGGTGGCTGCTACAATTAGGAATATAATCTTTTGCATTTAATAGAATTTTAGGTAAAAAAATGGGTGTTGTTTGCACAACACCCAAATTAAAAGTTGAACGAATTTTCTTACAAACCCGCCTCTCTCCAGGTCCATCCAGAGATATCAACAGGCGTTGCATCTTTACCTGCATTAAGGGTGTAATAATATTTATCTGCTACACCTTGGTTCGTGGCATCAGCAGCATTTCCTTCAATAATTATATTTGCGGTAGGCCCATTATCCTTCATATCAAGGTCAACACCATAACCAGAAAGATATAATCCATAAATGGTTGCGCCAGAAGTCTTCTTGAACTGAAGAGCCGTACCTCCGGTTTGTGAAATAGCCGTTACATTTTTAAAAGTAGGATTCGCATTATACTTATCTCCTTCAAAGGCGGTTGAAAAACCTTCAATTTCGTGCAAAATGTATGTATTCTCAATGCCACCACTCCAGCCTTCCGTCCAGTCTACAGCATCATCTTCGTTATTCTCAAGATAAATATTCGTTACTTCAGCCGCACCACCAAAAAACTCGATACCATCATCCGCACCATTGATAACAGCAATGTTTGCAAGAAGTGTTTTAGACCCTACAGCATATAAAGAAACGCCGTTATATTGAGACTCTTCGTTAATCTGAGCACCAGTTCCTTTGATAACCAGGTAGGTGACGTTACCGGAGTCATCCTCATTATCAGTACCACCGTAAATAAATCCACCAACTTCAGCTTCTGCATTTGCACCGGCCGTTGTTTCTCCTTTACCACAAATGGTTAAACCACCCCAGTCTCCGGGTTGTCCATCAGCAGATGCCATAACAACAGGATGATCAGCAGTACCGTTAATAAAAATCTTACCCCCCATTAAAACAGCAACATAAATTTCGGTACCACCAGCTACTGCAGTAATTTTTGTACCGGCAGGAATAGCCAATGAAGCACCTTCCTTGATAATTAATGCCTCATTAAGAGTGTAAGCAACATTGGCATCTAATGTCCAGATACCAGTTACTTCACCACCTAATACAGTTCCAGGCCAAACCTGTACCACATCAGCATC
>Ga0193953_1001021_pt1 | contig 13707 bp, 15 predicted proteins | sample BB_4_MG_FD_140325 | JGI IMG/M metagenome (GOLD analysis project Ga0193953, IMG submission 140325) | Microbial mat bacterial communities from the Broadkill River, Lewes, Delaware, United States - BB_4_MG | ecosystem: Environmental > Aquatic > Freshwater > River > Microbial mats | place: USA... | reverse complement strand
AGAGGCATAAAAAGGAGGTAAAAAAACAGGTAATTTCACATCAATTTTTACTCCAAATAAAATAGCAACTACTAATGGAATTAATATTGATAAAATTACAATCCACTTATTATATTTTTTTATTTCTGTTGCCATTATTCTTTTAATAAAATTGTAATATCTTCTTTAATCATCTGAACTCCTTTTGGATCTAATCCATCATAAAAAGCTATTGGATTTCCCAAATCATCCATTCTTGAACGAATATTTCCTTGTTTATCAATTAAAGCAAACATTCCTGAATGTTCAAAACCTCCTTCTGCATCACTGTTTTCACCTGCAAAAAGTGTAAACCCATTATTTGCTAAATCATAAATTTTTTCCTGATCTCCTGTTAAAAAATTCCAGTTCCTTAAAGTCGCACCATTTGATTTTGCATATTCTTTTAAAATTGATGGTGTGTCATATTTTGGATTTATACTGAATGAAGCAATTCCAAAATCTAAGTTTCCATAAAACTCATTTTGAACTTTTACCATATTTTCATTCATTTTTGGACAAATAGTTGGACAAGTAGTAAAGAAAAATTCAACCACATATACCTTATCCTTATAAAATGAATTTGAAATACTTTTGCCATCCTGATTTGTAAATTCAAAAGAAGGAACTTTTCCGATAGTAACTAATTCAGGTGTTTTAAATTTATTTACAATTTTTGGGACTGCGTAGATACCAAATATTAAAATTACAAACGCAATACCCACGTAAGAATATTTTTTCATATCAATATATTTAAACTTTTCTTTTTCTTCTTTTCTCTTTTTCTTTTGATTTTTTTAACTGATAATAAATAATATCAATATCATCTTTCATTTTATTTTTCAAAACAGCTACAGACCTCATATTATAACCATAAAGTTTCCCTCCTTTAACATCCTCATCATCCTTCCTTCCTCGCAAACGCAATTCCATATCAACTATAAAAGCATTTTCCGAGAACAAGTTATTGTTTAATTGAAATGGTGAATCAAAGCTATTAAAAAGTGATTGGATATTCTCTTTGTTCGTATAAATAAAGTTCCAATTTTTTATATCGGTAAAAACGGATAACTCCTTTATTACCTCTTTATATTCATTTTCTTTTCCTTCTGGTAGAATGGCTACAATTTGAAATAGAGGTTTTTGATAATAACGTTTATAAATTGTTTGATTTAAATTAAATAAACTTGCTTTACCATTATTTATATCATTTCCTAAAAAGCAAACAATTGACAGCTTATCTTCAAAGGATATTTCATTATTTGATGAAAACGTCTTAACATCAACAATATTTTTAGTTAATATTGGCAAATTAGAGTATTTATAAATTCCTTTTGATAAAAATATATAAAACACTAATGGCAGAATAAATAGGATAACAAGTATTAAAAATTTCTTCATAATATTTCAAAAAAAAACAAAAAAGGTGGTTCTAAACCACCTTTCTTTATTATTATTTATTTAAAGTTTAATAGTTCCATTTTGTAAGTGGTCCCAAAACTTCACCAATATAACTTCCTTCAATTAAAAGTAATGTAGCCAAATAAGTAATTAGAAAAATTGAAGTCCAAACAACTGCTCTTCTTAAGTTCTTTTTCTCATCAGCCATATGCATAAAAAACCATGTGATATAATATGCTTTTACCAAAGTTAATACTAAGAAGATAATATTTAGCCAACTTGTACCTAAAAAATTTGATAAATGTAAAGAATCAGGTTTTATAATTCCTAAAATTACTTCTACCAATGTAATAACAGAAAGTATTCCAAATACCTTCCATATTAATTTTGTGTGCGATTTATGTTCTTGTGAATGTGCCATTATTATAAAAAGTCTTACGAATTAAATTAAATAAAAGAATGTGAAAACAAATACCCAAACTAAATCGACAAAGTGCCAATAAAGCCCAACTTTTTCAACCATTTCATAATGCCCTCTTCTTTCATAGGTTCCAATAATCACATTAAAAAATATGATAATATTTATAATAACTCCTGACAAAACATGAAATCCGTGAAATCCAGTTATAAAGAAAAAGAAATCGGCAAATAACGTTCTACCATATTCATTCACTTCTAAATTTGCTCCAATTACTACAGCTTTACTTTTATCTAAATAAGCCATTGCATTTTCTCGAGGAATAATAATTTTTTGTTTTAATTCAGGATTAATTTGTTCGGTTCTGATTGTAATTTCTGGATGCGCTTTAAACCCTTCAATCACTTCATTTAAAGTAATCTCAGACAAACCAGTTTCTTCAACAAACCATAAACCTTTACTTTTAGTGTGCTGAGTACGTTCTGATTGTGATGTCGCTGCAAAACTTTCAAGAGTAACCTGATGACCAGATGCATCAACAAATTGAATTATTTTACCATCATTTAATTGAACTGCGCCATAAGATCCATTTATGAAATTTTTCCATTCCCATGCCTGAGATCCTAAAAATATTGCTCCACCAATTATAGTTAATAACATGAAGAACGTAACTTTTGCCTTTTTCATTTGATGACCTGCATCAACGGCTAATACCATTGTTACTGATGAAAATATTAAAATAAAGGTCATTAATGCCACATAATACATTGGTGCATGAACACCATGTAAAAAAGGAAAGTGAGTAAATACCTCATCGGCAATAGGCCATGAATCTATAAATTTAAAACGCATTAATCCATATGCGCCTAAAAAACCTGAGAATGTAAGTGCATCTGATAAAATGAAGAACCACATCATCATTTTACCATAACTTGCACCTAATGGTTTCTTGTTTCCTCCCCCCCAATTTGTTCCATTGGAGTTAGTAGCAATAGTTGCTTCCATAAAGTATGTTTTTGATTTTTAGTTTTAGTTGAGCCAAATGTACATTTTTTTTATTATCTAATAAAATAGAAGAATAAAAATAGGTAAACCCATAGAATATCAACGAAATGCCAAAATATTGCTCCTAACTCAAGGCCTAAACTATTTGTAGAAGAATATTTTTTAGCAATATGATTATATATTACAACAAGTAATACAATTATTCCAGCAGCAATATGAGCTAAATGGGCTAAGGTAATTCCATAAATAAAAGATGACTTAACGGTGCTCTGAGCACCTGCAAAAACCAATCCTGAATTATATAGTTCACTAAACCCTTCAAATTGAAAATAAACAAACCCAGTACCTAGAACCAATGTTGAAATTAAAAACAACATTGTAGTTTGCCTATTATCTTTTTTAAGAAAAAACTTTGCCAAGATAAAAGTAATACTACTAAGTACTATTAATAAAGTACTCGTATAAAATGCAGGTGGTAAATCAAACGAAACCCAATCATCTCTCTTACGGCTTACAACATAAGCACTCGTTAAACCAGCAAACATCATGGTCATACTAATCATAGATACCCAAAGCATTGGTTTAGCTGATTTTCTTTTCGCTTGTTTTAATTCTTGTTTTAATGATTTTTCCATTTAGTGTAAAAATTTATCTACAACGTAGATTATTTGAATTAGTGTAATGTATAAAACGCTTGATAGCATTAATTGCCTAGCCTCTTTATTTGTTTGATGTTTATACAATTTAAATGCATAATACAGCATAACGCTACCTAAAGCTACTAATAAAATTGCTGTTAATGGATAAATATAAAAACTTCCTGTTATTTTTAACACAGGAATTATAGAAACAACAATTAAGCAAACTGTATAAATGATAATTTGAATTACAGCTTTTTTATTTTTTTGTCCCATAGGCATTAAATTAAAACCAGCTTTTTTATATTCATCATACTGTAACCAGGCAATAGCCCAAAAATGAGGGAACTGCCAAAAAAATTGAATTAAAAATAACATTCCTGGTTCTATAGAAAAATCATCTGTTGCAGCAACCCAACCTAACATAAAAGGAATTGCTCCAGGAATTGCTCCAACGAAAACAGATAATGGAGTTACAGATTTTAAAGGAGTATATATGCTTGTATACAAAAAAATTGATATAGCTCCAAACAAAGCACTTTTCGGATTAATACTATATAAAATAGCCAAACCAACTATTGTAAAACCAACTGCTATTACCATTGCCATTGAAACATGCATTCTACCGGTTGGCAATGGTCGGTCTTTAGTTCGTTTCATTAATGCATCGGTATCCTTTTCAATAATTTGATTAAATGCATTTGAAGCTCCAACCATCAAATATCCACCTATAGCTAACAATGCTAAAATTGATATTTGAATTTTTTCAGCAGCCAATAAATATCCTGCCAAAGATGAAAACACAACACTTAATGACAAACCAACTTTTGTCAATTGCTTGAAATCATTAAAAATGCGTGAAAAATTTCCTCTTTTAGTCTCTAATTTTGAAGTTAATTCCATTAGTAGTAGTTATAGTCACTGCAAATATATTTTTTTATTAGAAATTTACAACCTTATTATTAGGCTATTAAAAAATATTTCACAATTAATTTAAAAAAAGTCTTTGAGATTCGTTTATTTCTTTTAAATTTGCACTCGCATTTGAGAGATTAAGTGCCTAAGTTCTTAAAAATATGACTGCGAAAGTAGCTCAGGGGTAGAGCATCACCTTGCCAAGGTGGAGGTCGCGGGTTCAAATCCCGTCTTTCGCTCTACAACATATAAAATATACCAATGCAGAAGTGGTGGAATTGGTAGACACGCTGGACTTAAAATCCAGTGGGCTGTAAGGCCCGTACGGGTTCAAGTCCCGTCTTCTGTACTAAACTCTCTTAATCTTTAGATTTCGAGAGTTTTTTATTTTTCGCATTTCAAAATATATAATACCAATGCAGAAGTGGTGGAATTGGTAGACACGCTGGACTTAAAATCCAGTGGACTGTAAGGTCCGTACGGGTTCAAGTCCCGTCTTCTGTACTAAAACTCTCTTAATCTTTGATTTTGAGAGTTTTTTTATTTAAAACTAATTGTATATCTATTTAGGATAATGAGAAACTATTTTCATTTTTATTTTCCAATGAAAATTTAAGTATTAGCAATAGTTAGGTTTTTTTTGAATTGAACACTATCATCTCACTATAAAAACTTCTTATTTTTAACTCAAAATAAATGGTACCAGAAACGGAACAATTATCGTAAGTACAATACCACTAAAAATCGATATTATTCCCCATTCTTTCCCCGTATATTCTGTAATAATAGGTAAGGTAGAATCCATAGACGTAGCACCTCCAGAAGCAATTCCTGCCAAACTACCAAAGTATTTTACCAAAATTGGAGTTGCTACCAATGTGATAAGTTCGCGCATAATATTTGATAATAATGCTACCGTACCTAAAAACTCTCCACTAATTTTCGTTATAAATATTGAAGACAAACTATAATATCCAAATCCAGCTCCAACTGCCATTGCTTCTCTTGGATTCATTTCAGAAAAGAGAAATGATACAGCTCCAGCTCCTAATAAAGAACCGACAATAACACAGATTGGAACAAGTATAATTTTTATTTTGGTTTCTTTTATAACCTTAAAGGCTTTTGTATCCGAACCAATACCAATTCCTACAAAAAACATTAATGCATATAAAATATACATTGTCAAATCGTTTTCAATAAAAAACGATGGTACAAATCGACTTAACCCTAACACCAAACCGATTGCAAAAAACATTAGAATAATAAGACTACTTTTCATTTTTTGAAGCAAAAAAAAGTTTAAATGTTATAAAAGCAAAAATCACACTTCCCAATATTGATCCAAGTGTGATTGCTGTTGCCTGCCAACCAATTGTATCAATACTAGATATTACTTTTTTATTTAGACCAACGCCAATGCCCAACATAAAGAGTAATATAAAAATGATAGCCGTTGTCATTTTTTCTGATATTTGCAGGATTTTTTTCTTTTCTTTTAGGAGATACCCACAAATCATCCCCACAATCATTAAAACTAGAACTGTAATCATATTATTTTTTTATGCTGGCTACAAAAAAAACCCCGTATACCAACCAGTTAAAATTAACTAAGGTATACAGAGACATTCTGTAAATTTTAAAACCTATTTCCCCAATTTCTTCCTTACGCTAGAAAATAGATCTGTAGTTTTCACTACATTTAATAAAATACAAATATATATCTTTTTCTAAAAAAATTACTTGAAATTTGACACCTAAACTAATGGACATAAAAAGAGTTATTTTAATATAACTTACACATTGTTCAAATCTTAGTATATCATTTTCGTTAAACAATTGTTAATTGGATAAATCACTCGTAACATAATTTTTTTTAAGCAGTCTCTTTATTAAACTATTAAAATTAAAACTATTTATTATGAGAAAATTTAAATTATTAGCACTAGCACTATTGATAAGCACAACAAGTTTATTTGCAACTGAATCTAATGATTCAGATAACAAAGATGGAATGAGAAATCAGATTGTAAAATTATTAAAAACTCCAGATTTCACATTAGCAAACGATTTAACAGTGACAATTGAATTTACATTTAGTTCAGCTGGCGAGATAGTAGTGTTAAGTGTAGATTCAAAAGATAACGAAATCTTAGACTATATTCGAAAAAACTTGAATTACAAAAAAATTCTAAACCCTGGAGAACGAGATAAACATTTTAGCATGCCTATTAAAGTAAAATCTAATTAGAATTTACCTTGATTTTAAATTCTAGATTAAAAAAAATCCAAAACAACATGTTTTGGATTTTTTTATAAATATTTAACTGATTAGTTTTCTAAAAGTTTTGAACTAAAATATGCCATTTCTTTTGAAATAAGTCCATCCTTATTAAAATTATGAATCAACATTAATGGCAATACAATTTTCTTCTGATCCGATTTTCGAACCAACCTTACTTTCCACCATGATTGAACAACATGAGCATCATATAGATCATATTTTAAATAATCGGGATACCCAACAACATCTATACTGGTAATTTCAAATTTCTCTTTAAAATTTGCATCATTTGCTTTATTCTCTTTTATTGAATGAGTTTCACCTACAGGCATATTGATATTTCTAAATGTTGCATCTTTATCATAAAAACTATAACCTAAATCATCATCTCCGTTTTCAAAAGCATGAACTAACCTCCTTACTATATTAATATACTCATGATTATTATAGATTACTCCATTTTCTCTAACAGTGTAACTTTTCCCTATTTCTTCAACAACACGTTCATCATAATATGTAATCATAGTTCTAATTAAATTTTCATCATTTATCACAAATAACCTATGAAATGGCATATCTACCTTTACCCCTGTTTTTTTATGAACTCCTTTAACATGATCCCAGGTCTGAACCCATGTTCCACTTTTTTTATACTCTAAAGCATCTGGATAAGCTCCTTCTGAACGTTCAATAGACAAATAGTCTAAATTCTCATTCCAATACTTTACATCTTTTAAATAAGATTCTTTATCACCTCTCTTTGCATCTTTATTAGGCTCTGATCCATTAAAATATTGAAAATCCTCTGATAAATAACTTGCAACTTTTTCAACATCACCAGCCACAAAAGCTTCTAACATAGATTCAACAATTATAATTCCTGGATGATCATCATAAATAACTCCATTTTTTTTCTTTTGAGAATAGGCGATGACTGTAAAAATCATCATTGAAATAAGTACAATGTTTTTCATGTTGATAAGGTTTTTAGGTTAGAGGCTACTATAAATATAATAAAAAAAACTCTCATTTTTAGACTATTAGATAATTTTTCACTGTAATAATTTCACTTTTCATTATTTTTAAACTAAAATTACACAAAATATATACAGAAATATTTTCAATCAATTTTTAAGAACCTTAGACTACTTAAATATTTAGAGTTTTCAATATTAAATTGTAAATTTATGGGAACAACTAAATTAACTTGATGGAATTAACATTTCCTTTGTTTGCAGGTTTATTAGCAGCCGTATTACATGTTATTACCGGCCCTGATCATTTAGCAGCAGTTACGCCATTTGCCATAGAAAATAAAAAGAAAGCTTGGAAGATTGGATTGTTTTGGGGAATTGGTCATATTTTAGGAATGCTCTCAATTGCTTTTTTATTTTTACTTTTTAAAGATTTAATTCCTATCGAAAAGATTTCAAAACAAAGTGAAAAAATTGTAGGAATTATATTAATTGGCTTAGGAGTTTGGATATTTTTTAAAATATTTATTGAAGAAAAAAAACACAAACATCTTCATATTCATTCAAATGAAAATATTCTAATCCACAAACACGAGCATGTTCATAATTCAAATAAGCTTCATAATCATAAACACCCCAATTTAAAACAAGGAATTTTTGCAGCAACTGCAGTTGGATTTATTCATGGATTGGCAGGTATAGCCCATTTTGTTTTATTTATACCTGTGATAGGTTTTTCTTCAAAATTTGATTCTTTAAAATATATAATTGGTTTTGGAATAGGAACATTAATAGCTATGACCGCATTTGCAATTGTTATAGGTGGTGTTTCATCTTTTTCTAAACAAGGTCATAATAAAACTTTATTTAAAGGTTTAAGATTAGCAGGTGGATTATTCGCCTTACTAATAGGTATTTACTGGACTATTTCAAATTAGTTTAGTTTGTCATTCCTGCGTAGGCAGAAATCCACACATTAAAGCTAAACGAAATAAATACCTGTTTTCACAGGTATGACAAAATAAAACTCATTCCTAAAGAAGTTGTCATTCCTGCACAGACAGGAATCTCATGATGTTAATTCAGATGAGACAAATACTTTAATTTAAAAGAAAAACAAACTGAACCAAGTTCAGCACAACGATTATAAAAACTAATTCAAGTAAAAGTATTAACAAATTCTTGGTAATTGCTCACCTACTAACGGGCTCACAATTCGTTTTCCACCAATTAAACTTTCCATAACTACCTTATTAGCGTGTTCACTAGTAATTTCACCAATCAATGCAGAATTTTCACCTTTTTGATGTTGCTGCATTAATGCTAACACTTCCTGCTCAATACTAGCATCAACAATCACTAAAAACACACCTTCATTTGCAACATACATTGGATCTAAACCTAACATTTCACATGCAGCTGCAACTTGTTTTTCAACTGGAATTAATGATTCTTTTATAAAAACGCCTTTAGAAATGTCATTAGAAATTTCATGTAAAACTGTACCCAAACCTCCACGTGTTGGATCTCTAAACAATTTTATTTTTTCTCCAAATTGATCTAATAAATCTTTTACTAAAAAATTCAGATTGGTAGAATCACTCTCAATAGTAGATTCAAATTCCAAACCTTCTCTTTCACTCATTATTGCCATTCCATGCTGAGCAATAAAACCATTAACAATAATTTTATCTCCTTCTTAAATGTTATGAACAGAAATATTTGACTTTGGATGTAACTCTCCAAAACCAGTAGTGTTGATAAATATCTTATCACCTTTACCTCTTTCAACAACTTTAGTATCTCCGGTAATTACTAAAACACCACTTTCATCTGCAGCTTTTTTTACTGATTGAACAATTTTAATAAATTCATCAACCTTTAAACCTTCCTCAATAATAAAAGCTAAAGACAAATATTTTGGGATTGCTCCACACATGGCAACATCATTTACGGTACCATGAACTGCCAATTCACCAATATTTCCTCCTTTAAAAAAAATAGGAGTTATCACAAAACTATCCGTAGATATTGCTATTTTACCTTCAAATTTCACAATTGATCCATCATGTTTTTGATCTAAAAACGGATTGCTAAATGTTTTAAAAATAATTTTATCTAATAAATCTCTTGTTAACTCTCCACCACTTCCATGACCTAAATGAATTGTTTCAAATCCTATATTTTCAATGTCCATTTTAATCGATTAAATTGTTAGAAAAATGATAATATGCTGCACAAGCTCCTTCTGATGAAACCATTGGCGCTCCTAATGGATTCGATGGCTTACAAACCTTACTAAACTGACTACAATCAAATGGTTTTTTAATTCCTCTTAAAATTTCGCCAGCTATACAATTTGAATTTTCCGGAACCTTTATCTTGTCAATTTTAAACTTTACCTCAGCATCATACTTTTTGTATGCGTCTTTTACGACATATCCGCTATTAGGAATTTCTCCAATTCCACGCCACTCTCTTGCTCCTACTTTAAACACTTTATTTATTGCTTCCTGCGCTGGTAAATTACCTTCATTTTTAACAACTCTAGAATACTGATTTTCTAGTTCAAATTTACCTTCTTCCAATTGTTTAACAGCCATATAAATTCCCTGAACCAAATCTAATGGTTCAAATCCAGTTACCACAATTGGTATTTTGTATTTTTCAACCAAAGGATAATATTCTTGAATTCCCATAATAGCGCAAACATGACCTGCTGCTAAAAAAGCATCAATTGTACAAAGTTCATCAGATAAAATTGCCTCCATTGCTGGTGGAACCAAAACGTGAGAAGCCAATATTGAATAATTTGATAAACCTTCTTTTTCAGCATGCAAAACAGACAGTGCGTTGGCGGGAGCAGTAGTTTCAAATCCAACTGCAAAAAAAACAACTTCCTTATCTGGGTTTTGCTTCGCAATTGAAACAGCTTCTATTGGCGAATACAATATTCTTAAATCTCCACCAAGTGCTTTTGCCTCCAACAAACTTTTTTTACTACCCGGCACACGAATCATATCTCCAAACGAACATACTATTACACCTTGTTCTAATAATTCAATTGCTTTATCAATTAAATTTAATGGCGTAACACAAACCGGACAACCGGGACCGTGAATCATTCTAACTTTTTCAGGTAGTAATTCTAAAATTCCATTTTTAACCAAACCGTGAGTTTGTCCTCCACAAATCTCCATTATATTCCACTGACGCGTTGTCATCTTGTGAATTTCATCCAAGTACTTTTTGGTTTCTTCTAAATTTCGATATTCACTTAAATATTTCATTTACTTAATTCTTAATATGAAAATAATACATCATTTGTCCAAAAGAGATGTTTTCATCGTTTGGAGATAAATCTTTATGAAAATACAATTTTATTTCTTCTGGAGCTAACTCAATAAGCACATCAACCAAGGTTGTATTTTGAAAAACACCTCCACTTAAAGCTACATTTTTATAATCATTATTTTTCGCCTTTTCAATAATGAACGAAGCCAAAGTGAATAAAAAATTAATTATTATTTCCTCATTAGAAATTCCTTTTCCTATATCCTTATAAATATTTCGAATTATATTCTTTGCTGAAAATTTAGCGTTATTCAAATAACTTCTGCATTTTTCAATGTTATATCCTTGTACTTGATTTTCTAGTAATATAGCTGCCGCACCTTCATACGAATTATAATCTGTAATATTTAACAGAGATGCTACTGCATCAAATAAGCGCCCTATAGAAGATGTTTTTAACTTATTCGTCTTTTTTAAGGATTGATATGTTTTAATTTCTACCGAAGTGAATTTGTCCCTTAGTTTTTCCTGCATTTCTTCAGAAGCCAATGAAAATAATGAAATTCTTGGCTCTTTAGACATTTTATCTCCAAGCAACCAATCGAAATATTCTAAATGATTTATTCTTTCAATTCTATTAGCTTCATAATTAAAAAACTCACCTCCCCAAATTTGAGAATCATCACCTAATCCAGTTCCATCAAAAACAACACCTAGTACTTTTTCATCGAACAAATTATGCTCACCTAATACAGCTGCAAAATGAGCTTTGTGATGTTGAATTTCAACTAATTTTGAGTTTAAATTGGCAGATAATTCTTTCCCATAATGAGTACTTTGATATGAAGGATGTTTATCCACTAAAATCACTTTAGGAGTTTGTTGGAAAATATCTAAGAACGATTTTGAAGTTTTTTCAAATCGATTGTACACATCAAAATTATCAAGATTTCCTAAATACTGACTTATGTATAAATACTCGTTTGGGCAATAAGCAATTGTACTTTTTAAATGAGCACCCATTGCCATTATTTTTTCATTAGAACTTATATCAACATTTAAAAAATTTGGAGCCAAACCTCTGGATCGTCTAAACAGCACTTTCTTTTTAAATCTATAACTAAACTTAGTTACCGAATCATCTTGTGGATGCACAATTTCTAAATTATGCTGTAAAAAATAGTCAGCCACATTTTTAAGTTTTTCAATTGCCTCACTATTATCACTAATTATCGGTGAACCATGCATATTACCACTAGTAGCAATAATTGGAAAATTGAGTTGATTAGCTAATAATTGTAAAATTCCTGAATTTGGTAACATAATACCCAACTGAGACAATCCTGGCGCTACATTTTCTAAGGCTATATTTCCTCTAAAATTATTTAATGAAGTTATAACTATTGGACTTACTGGAGAATTTAGTAATTGTTCTTGCTCATTTGAAATTTCAACTTCCTTCTTCAATAAATCTATTGATGGATATAAAATTGCAAAAGGCTTATTTGGTCTGTTTTTTTTAAATCTTAATTTTTCAATTACTTCTTTATTTTCAGCATTACAACACAATAAATAACCACTTGTATTTTTAATGGCTACAATTTTATTTTCTGCTATAAGTTGAGCCACTTTTATAAACACACTTTCTTTAGCAGAATCAATAATTTCTCCTTTTGAATTGGTTAGTTTTAAGTCAATTCCACAAGTTGAACAGGTATTTGTTTGTGAATGAAATCGTCTATCTGTAGGATTTCCATATTCTGCTAGACAACTTTCACACATTTCAAATCCGTTTATTGAAGTATGGTTTCTTTCAAAAGGAAAAGTTTTTGTAACAGACCACCTTGGTCCACAATTTACACACGTGGTAAAAGGATAATTGAATCGTTGGTTTGAAGTATTTTTAATTTCCTCTTTACAATTTTCGCAAATAGCAAAATCTGGTGTTAACGGTAAGTTTAAACCACCATTAACTTCCGAAGGAATTATCTTAAAATCTTTAAAGTTAGTGATGGTGATTTCTTCTAAACAACTCTCAAATACCTTAGCTAATGGCGGAGGATTATTAATTAATTCAGAGTAAAATTCACTTATCGAATTCAATAATCCAGTTACAAAAACAGCGACTCCATTTTCATCATTTGAAACAGTCCCTTTTAATGAATATTTCGAAGCTAAATTATAAACATATGGACGAAAACCTACACCTTGCACCTGACCAGAAATAGAAATTTTATAGGTTTTCAACATTCAATTCAAAGCTTAAAAAATACAACTTAAATTTACACTTTTTTTAGATGAAGATCTTCACAATGTTTTAAAATATTTTCAATTAATCCAGGAATTGAGTTTTTTACTTTTTTATTCAACTCAATCGTCATAGGATTAATTTCTTCAATTGATACGGTAAACAAGTGAATATCCGGTATTTTTTCCATTAAATAAACAGCTTCAATCATATCTTTCAATCCTACATCATGAACACTTAATGCAGATGGAAAATCTGATGCAAATTTTGGTTTAATTAATGAAATGGTCCCGGCCTTTCTACCATCCATTGTTGCATCAATAAAAATAACAGTTGCATAAGCTTCAAAACAATTTAAAAGTAAAAATCCACCTGTACCACCATCTAATATATCAACATATTCAGGTAATTTATTTTTTGCCATTTCCTGAATTACATGCACACCAATACCTTCATCACCCATTAAATAATTCCCAACACCCATTACTAAAATACTGTTGGATTTGTCCTTT
>Ga0193953_1001019_pt1 | contig 13725 bp, 12 predicted proteins | sample BB_4_MG_FD_140325 | JGI IMG/M metagenome (GOLD analysis project Ga0193953, IMG submission 140325) | Microbial mat bacterial communities from the Broadkill River, Lewes, Delaware, United States - BB_4_MG | ecosystem: Environmental > Aquatic > Freshwater > River > Microbial mats | place: USA... | reverse complement strand
TCCAAACCTTTGTCATTTCATCGAAATGCACGATGTTGGAGTGATCTTCCCCTTTCCATTGGTCAAGAGCATGTTGTTCCTCTTGGCTGATGGCGTTCGTCAGGTATTTAGTGATTAGTATATCGATATCTTTCCAGTCCTTTTCCATAATTGCTTCCTAATGAAACTCCATCATGCTAAATAAATTGGTCTCAGCCACCTCTTCCTTATCATTAGTCATAACTAACTCTTTTTCTGCAATAGTTTTCTCGGCAACTATCTCCTTTTTTTGTTGGATATTATTCTGATCGTCCTCTACTGCAGGTAGTAGTTGTGATAATATTTGAAAAATAAATTCCATGATATCTTTGTTATGGTGTTATTTATAACCCGTTTCGATAATAAGACAAATATCTGAGAAAACACACGTATGCATTTTTCTAATTTTTTATTTTTTCAATAAAAAAAGGATTGCACTGAGCCAGGTTATCAATGGCAGATAATCCGACAAATGTTTGCGCATCACTTTTAGCGCCTTACTAACCTGTGTTTCGACTGTTCGTTTGGATAACTCCAATTTGTCAGCAATTTCTTGATTCGTAAGTCCCTTGAAGCGACTCATTTCAAAAATTCGCCGACACTGATCAGGTAGCGTTTGTACGATGTTATATATACGTGTTTCTAATTCTGTTTCCTGCAATTTATCCTCAATAAAAGCCTCATCATTCTTTTTGTCAATAAATATATTGGCATGATGGTCGCGTCGGATTTGATTGCGTTTTACCTGATTCAGGCACCTGTTTTTAACGGATTGGTAAAGGTGCGCTTTTAAGGAAGAGTGAATGTTCAATTCCTTTCGTTTTTCGTAAAATGATACAAATACATCCTGTACTAATTCACGTGCCTGGTCTTCATCAGGGATCACCTTTCGTGCAAAAACAACGAGTGGAGTATAATATTTCAAAAACAGCTCTTCAAAGGCCGACTCTTTTCCTGCTTCGATGCCTTTTACCAGTAGCGTGTCATCTTGTGTATTAGTCATGCGAATATTAAACCTATTGTATATGGGGCAAAAGTAGGAAATAGAGTGAAATTTACCAGTTATTTAACATCTTTTTGATGAATGAATGTAATTTTCTGACAACCAACTGCTTTTTAAAAAGCGATCATTAATCGCGTTATTTTTCAGTAGAAAAATTGCCAAAACTCCCATTTTGTTTATCTTTGCAGCGTCTGATGCAGACAAAGCAGTTCGGGATGTAGCTCAGCCAGGTTAGAGTACGCGTCTGGGGGGCGCGGGGTCGGAAGTTCGAATCTTCTCATCCCGACAGTTGAAAATCAAAAGGTTAGCTAGTGTAGCTAACCTTTTTTGTTTTTACTCTTCTTACACAATTGGAACACATCTTCAATATATTGTTTCTATAACTTCAGTGTTTTTAAGTATAAACTATTATCTGTATCTATCCCAAAGATGTGCAACGCATCACCGTAAAAGTTTATCAGGTAACTCAATACTGATGGCCAGACGCATTTTCAAATGTTCAATTTTTTACTCCTTAACATGTGCCCCGGCACTGGCAATGATTTTCCAGTGTTTATTTATTCTTTGGAAAACGCATTGATACGAGCCTTGCGAGGGAATAGTGTCCCCATCATAATAATAGGCTAATTCGTTGGAGCGAAAAGAAACAATGGCCACATCTTTGTTCACCACACGTATGTGCATTTCGTGTAATTTTGTATCCACAGTGCGGACACCATCAACCATTTCTTCCAGATACTGTCGCATGACCGTCCGCCCTTTGATGATATACCCATCCATGGCAATGGTGGCATCGCGATCAATCTGGTAATAGCTAAGGTAGTCCATCAAATGAAGGGTGTCACCGGGATGCATCAGTTTGTGCATCACTTGGGTGATTTCACTTTTTATTTGTTGTGTTTGTTTATCGGTTAGGGAGCTTTCCTGTGGTGACTGGCAGCCAGTGACTATCAGGATGATGGCTAATAATGAGAGAATGATGTGTTGTTTCATTTGTTGTTGATGGGTATAACTTTTGTCTGTTTTGCTAGGGATAAAGGTAACAAGTGATGCACAGAAAAACAATGGTTAGTTATTTTGGTGACGTGGATGAAGTAGAATGAAGAGGACTTCGAACCACGATCTATTTTAAGTATCGTTATCGTATTCTTAAAGTCGGGATGAAATGTAGATACAGTATCGTGACTGTCAAATTGAGCCGAATTTGGATTTATCCGAAGGATGTGCAACGAATCACAGGCAAATGTCAGAAGTCTGGCTGACACTTAATGATGAGGATTCGTGAAAAACTAGGGAAGGAGTAACTCCTGTTCATAACTGCCAAAGGCATTTCTCTTGCCTGAGCTTCATAGCTTCTTTTTTTGTTGGTTTTACAAATGCTATGGAATGCTATAACTGACGAGAGGGTGAGGAGGCAGTACTTCTGCAGCTGTGATTGTAACAAGAAGAGGCAATAAGATAGCGGCTTAGAAAAACAAAAAACCTCATGAAACTGAGATAAAAGTCAGCAACATGAGGTTATAAATATCAGACTATTTATTATTCTTCAACTTCTTCAGCAGGCAACTCTGCATCCTGAGTGGTCGCATTACCTGCAACGATTTCAACAGACTCAACAGTGACAGTTTGATAACCTTCTTTGGCAAATTCTACGCCGTATTTACCGGCTTCAATACCTAAAACGGCATAACCACCATCTTCTGCTGTAAAGGTTGTGGTATATACGGTATCGGCAGCAATGATTGAAACCTGGGCCCCGTCAATGGCTATGGATTCTGCATCATCTACGGCTCCGATTAATCGACCTGCAGTTGATAAGTTGGAGGCTTTAATGACTGGCTTAAAATGAAAGCCTTTAATTCCTTCAAGCGAATTGTTACCTCCTTGGGGTACAAAGGATTTGCTTACATCGAAATCCAATAACAATTCAGTCGTTAGTCCTCCTGCTACTTGAATTGAAGGATCTATGAATACTTTAATTCCTGTTTGTGCCCCACTGGGTATAGTAAGATCAAATTCGGTTCCGTCATTTAATTTTATACTGGCTTCAGCCACATATAAGCGAATCAGATCGTAGGAACCCACCTCAATTTCCAGATCTACCAAACTGGCGGTTATTCCGTTTGTTAAATCCAGGAGATTAAATTCCTGTACTTCTTCTGATAAGGTGATAAACGGACTACCCTCATTGTCTTCATTTTTTTCTCTAATTTCAATTTTGTCGATGCTAACATTGGCCTCGGCAACCAGGTCAGTAGGAAACGGAGCATCTGTTAATTGAATTTTCAGCTTCCCTGTTGTTGAAACGGCATCATTATCATCACTTGAACAACTGGTAAATATAAATGCAAATACCACTAATGAGGCTAATGCCGTCATGAATACTTTCTTCATAATTAAAATTTTAAAGTTTGCTTTCCCTATTTGATTTAATTGCTGTTATTGGCTATTTGAAACATCAGTTTCTTTTCGGATCCTTCACTATCACTTTCTGTTTTCATTTCAATAGTCACCGGATTGGTATTAATGAGTTTCCATTCCTGGTTTAACCAGTTTAATGGTGTTTTATCTGTATTGAATTTTATTTTGAGTTGTTTCAGATTTTCATTGATGGTCAGTTCCCATGTCCCATTTACCATCTCTTTGCCACTTTTTGCTTGAATTGTGTTGTCGGCATTAAAGTTCAGGATATAAGATCTGAACCTGGAGGTTTCATTGGTCCGATCCTCAAATAGTAAAACCTTCCATTCTTCACGCAGCAATATGGTTTCATAGGGATAATCTTCATCACTGAACTCCTCCTCATCTTCCTCGTTGCAACTGTTCTCAAATTTTGAAATCTCCCTTTCAAGTTCGGTATTATCATTTATGGTAATCGTATTACCATCTGGTGTTTTTAGCTGAATGGGATATTGGATGGTAACGATTCGTTCATTTATATCATAAAATACCTCATACAGCTCCTTATCACTTTTGATAGTTCTTGAATCCGATTTCTGATAGTTTGTATTGTACATGTGTATTTCAATGGGATAGTTAAAATCAATACATTCAATATCCGCATCTCCTTCTTTTGAGTTATATTGATTTTGTATTTTGCGTAAATCTCCTGTGTTGGTCAAAATAGATTCTGAATAGTCACTATAGATCACAGTAACCGGATAGATGAGGTGGATACTGTTTCGGAATTGAAAATAGTCCAGTTTCAGGGTTTCAATATCTTCTGTAGAATTGATTTCAACTTGTTCATCTTTGATACTAATCGAATATGGAAACGGAACACTTATCTCACTGCATCGGTCAATAAAATTATCGTATGAACCATCCTTAAGCGCTACTCTTAATATTAATGCAACAACATTATCATTGGCGGTGATGGCCGTATGTTTATCTGGTTCATTAATTTCAAAATGCTCTTTTTGGCAGCTGATAAACAACAGCACAAGCATAAGGGCCATCAGAGCTTGTCCTATTGTTATCAGCTTTTGTATTGACCTCATTTCTTCAATTTTGATTTCAGTAATAAAACAGATGGCTTTTGAAAACTCCTACCAGGGATTGTGATTTTTTTCTCCAGCCTTGTTTTTTGAGAGATACATTGACCATTTTGTTTGTTTCGATCGTTTGTATCAATCAATTAATGTTATAGCTTATGTGAGTGATTGTGAAAGGGGAATCTGAAAATGAAATACCGTCCCTTTATTCATTGTACTTCGGAGTTCAATATCACCATTTAAAAGTGTAACAAATGATGCTGCGAGAGTTAAACCTAAGCCAACACCTTGATAGGTTCGCGTCAATGATTCTTCAACTTGCCTGAATTCCTTAAAGATTAACGAAATTTTATCTTTGGGGATTCCTATGCCGGTATCTGTCACCCAAAACTGAAGCGATGTTTTTTCACGCTTACACGCCACTTCTACATGTCCCTTTTCGGTGAACTTTATGGCGTTATCAACTGCGTATGAAACAATCTTTTTTAACAGGTCATAATCCGTTTTTATATTTGTATCCTTATATTCATGACTGATTTTTGTCTTGAACTTCAATTGCTTTTTTTCCGCCTTAAACTTGTATGTTTGACATATGTCTGCGATCATGGCAGCCACCTCAAAATCTCTTTCTGCAGGTGTTATTTTATTGTGTTTTATTAAGGAATAGTCGGCCAGTAGATCAACTGTATTTAATAATCGAAAACAGTTATCATTGATCATATTAACCATCACTTTTCGCTCATCAGTATTTAAATCCGGCTCATTAAGCATATTGCTAAATCCCATGATAGCATTCATGGGCGTCCGAATCTCATGACTTATATTGGCAATAAAGAAAGGATCTGCTGGCGAAGCTGAGTCATTAATTTGTTTAAGTTTTCGTCTTATATTTATTTTATAGGAAGTATCCTGAAAGTTTTTTTCCAGGCCTGACGGATAAACCATGGCTTCATTTATTTCACCATTTGCATGGAACAGCTTTACTTTTAACTGATATTTACTTGCGGGCACCAATCTTTTGATAAAAGACAGGATACCTTCTTTATGAACGTTATTTATTAATTGAATTATATTCATTTTTTCCTGATCATTAAATCCCCTGTTTCCTGCATCAACGATTAGTGAGCTGAATAAATAACCCCTCCGTACTCTTTCCTTGAAGACTTAGCGGCACCAATACTGTACCTGTCTTTTTCTGTTAATTTGATTGCAGGTTGATACTCTATAAAAACAGATGCTTCACAAATTCTCCTACCAGAGTTTGTGATTTTTTTCTTAACCTTGCAAGAGAAATGAATAGGATAATTGCTGTAATAAATTGACAATGAGTAGAAGCGTGAAGGAGGATAACGTTTGTAAAGAACGCGTTTTTAACGACTTGTTTAGGACCTGTTCAAAAGGCTTGCACGACTTCTTGTATTATAAATACGGGGAGAATAATAATCCACAGGACATTGTTCAGATTGCTTTTGAGAAGCTTTGGATGAACTGTAAAAATGTATTGCCCGAAAAAGCAAAATCGTTTCTGTACACAGTTGCCAATAACCAAATGCTGAATGCCATCTCACGCAAGCAAACCGTTCTGAATTACAGTTTGCAGAAGCCCAAATATTACACTGCCGAATCACCTGAGTTCTTACTGGAAGAAAAAGAATACCACGACCGCCTGAAAAAAGCCATTGAGGAATTATCGGATGATCAGCGGGTGACTTTTTTGCTGAATCGGGTAGAAGGTAAAAAGCATCAGGAAATAGCCGATATGCTTGGTATTTCGCGCAAGGCTGTTGAAAAACGTATTTACACGGCCCTGAAAATTCTACAGCAAAAAGTAGAGATAAATAATTTATAAGGAGAAATCTGGTAGGAATTGATTGTACTCATCTGTTATATAGATAGAACACCAGGAAAATGACAAACGAAGATAACGTAAAAAAATGGCTGGCGGGCGAACTTTCAGAGACGGAACGGACCGAGTTTGAGGGTACGGAGGAGTATGCCAGGTTAGATAGGCTGCTGAAAGCCGTCAATAATTTTAAAGCCCCGGCCTATGATGTGGATAAGGAATATTCCCGCTTGTCTCAGACGGTACACGATAAACCAATAATCTCTTTATGTAAAGGAATAAGTCCTGTGTTCAGGATTGCTGCTGTTTTTATTGTTACCCTGACCATTGGTTATTTCTTATTTAACCAGTTTCACCGTATGGCTGATAATCCGAGGTGGATTGCCGATCAAAGGAGTGTTTTTTTGCCTGATTCTTCCTTCGTCTCGATGAATGCAGACTCTGAAATCAGGTTTTCAGATGAAAATTGGGGTAAAGAAAGAAATGTGGAGTTAAAGGGCGAAGCTTTTTTCCGTGTTAAAACGGGTTCGCAGTTCAATGTAAAAACACAACAGGGAACAGTCACCGTTTTAGGAACTGAATTTGGAGTGAAGGATCGGGATCGGTATTATGAGGTGACTTGTTACTCCGGATCAGTGAAAGTTGTTACAGGAAAGCATTCAGTTGTGTTGGAACCGGGAGTAGCGTTCCGGGTGATGAATGGTAAGCAGGAAAAATATAGCTTTTCTGATCAATCAGCACCAGACTGGTTGAATGGGGAGAGTAGTTTCAAAAGCGTGCCTTTCGGTTTCGTGATCAATGAACTGGAAAGGCAATACCATGTGTCGGTTGAGGCCGGAAATGTCGATTTAAATCAGTTGTTTACAGGAGGATTTGCCCATAATAACCTGGAAATTGCTTTGCAATCTATTACCGTTCCTGTAAATTTGAATTACGAGATGACTGAAAATAAAATCGTAATTACTGTTGAAGGCCAATAAAAAACTAATTCTTTTATCTGTTCTTTTTGTTGTTGGTATTAAGTCTGTTGCTCAGGGTACGGAACTAACACCCCTTGATCGTATTCTCCAAATCCTGGAGAAACGGTTCGATGTGGTTTTTACGTTTGCGGATAATAATGTAAAAGGGAAAACGGTAACTCTGTCTCATGCGGCGTTAAATCTTGATGAGTGTATTGCGGAATTGGAGAAACAGACCGATTTACATTTTATAAAGCTGAACGCCCGATTTATTGCCATTCAAACCTACGATCGTGGCAGGCTGGTTTCCGGCACCATCCTTGACCGGGTTACCAGGGAGCACTTGGTGGATGCAGTCATTTACTCAGCCAACGGTTATGCGCTCAGTGATACGGCCGGACGGTTCTCAATACCAATAAAACCCGGGGAGGATAGTTTATTGGTTATTCGGCATATAGGCTATCGGTCATTACAGATAAAACAGGATAAATGGGGAGATGAAGCAATCATCTGTGAATTGATTCGCGATAACCAGGTGCTTGAAGAAGTGGTGGTTAATTACATCGCTTCAGGGTTTGATAAATTGAAAGATGGATCCATCCAGCTACATGTGAAAAATCTCGAGGTATTGCCGGGTTTGTCAGAACCGGATGTTTTGCAGGCTATCCAGGTGCTGCCGGGAATCCAGAGCATGAATGAAACCGTTTCAGATTTAAATACCAGGGGGGGCACCAATGATCAGAACCTGGTTTTATGGGATGGCGTGAAGATGTACCAGACTGGTCACTTTTTTGGATTAATATCGGCCTTTAACTCGCACCTGGTTCATCAAACCAAAGTGGTGAAAAATGGTAGCGGTGCCGCATTTAACGAAGGTATATCTGGTACTGTTCAAATGCATCAGCAGGATTACCTGGTCAACGATTTTGAAGTGTGCGCCGGAATAAATATGATTAGTGCCGATGCCATTTTAAAAATACCGCTTCAACAAAGACTGTCCCTGATAATAGGAGCCAGGACATCCATCAATAACCTGGTTGAAACACCCACCTATAAGTGTTATTACGAAAGGGCTTTTGAGCATACGGACGTGATGAAACAGAATGGCACGGATACAATAATTGATCACAACCAGGAGTTTTCATTTTTCGATGTCAGTTGTAAACTCTTATATGATTTCTCAGAAAAAGACAAAGTCCGGTTTAGTGTTTTAACAGTTTCTGACCGGATTGAATCTGAGGAAAGTACCAACATCAGGAATGCTTTGTACCAAAAGAGGAGTTGCCTGGAACAGTACAGCCTTTTGTCTAACCTGCAATACACACGTTTTTGGAGTGATAATCAAACCGTGCAATTATCAACATTCCTTTCCAATTATTACCTGGATGGTACCAATGTTGAGTTTGTAACCGAACAACAACACTTGCAAAAAAATGAAGTGCTCGACTGGGGCATCAAACTGGAATCTAAAAACAACATCAATCAGCAAATTGAAGTTTCAACAGGTTATCAGTTTGATGAAATTGGTGTGCGGAACCAGGATAATATTCAGAAACCGGATTACAGCCGGGATGTTAAAGATGTGTTACGCATTCATTCGCTTTATTCGGAGGCTGAATGCAATCAGCTGTTTGAAAAGATTTACTTGCGTTTCGGACTCCGGGCCAACTATTTTCCAAAATTTGGTGCGTTTTTATGGGAACCCCGGGTGGCATTGAATTACTCATTGACTAATGCGCTGTCGCTGGAGTTTTTAGCCGAAAAGAAAAGCCAGTACACCACACAGCTAATTGATTTTCAAACCGACTTTTTGGGTATTGAAAAACGAAGATGGGTGTTGTCAAATTATGAAAGCGTGCCGCTTTTGAAAAGTCAGCAGTTTTCGCTGGGGATGCAATATAACCGGAATAACTTCCGCTTCGCAGTGGAAGGGTACATGAAGAAGGTAACCGGTATTATTACTCCCAGCCAGGGTTTTCAAAACCAGTTTCAATATGTTTATGCCATTGGCGAGTATCAGGCGCAAGGGGTGGAAGTGTTGGGGAATAAACGGTTCAGTCAATCCAATGTCTGGGTTAATTATACACTGGCTAAAAACGATTATTATTTTGAGGAACTTATTCCTTCGGCTTTCCCCAATAACTTTGATGTCCGGCATACTTTATCAATCGGGGGGAGTTATACAGCGGAACCAATAGAAGTATCCGGCGGGATGAATTACCGGACCGGACAACCCTATACTCAGCCTGCTCCGGATAAAGCAAGCGTTGGAAATGAATTGACTTATAAAGCACCTAACAGTTCACGAATGGAGGGCTATCTTCGGTTCGATTTATCTGCCAAATATCATTTTAAGTTTAAGAACGTCAATGGTGAATGTGGCGTTTCGGTTTGGAACCTGCTCAACCGGACCAATACAATCAATGTGTTTTATAAACGGAAAGATAACGGTGAAATTGAGCAAATCACGCAACAAGCCTTGGGGATCACCCCCAATGTGAATGTAAGGATATGGTTTTAGACAATTACGCACCAAACCCCATAAGGAGACACTTACACTGCCGACTGGAAGGGGTACCATCGCGACCGGAGTGTGTAATTCCCTGGAGTAGCTTGTAATTCTAAAAAACGGAAGCCGCACTTTTACTGATAATGGATGTTATTTGGATAAGAAAGATTACTTTTGTGCGCTTTGAATGTTAACGCTGAAATTACTGTTACTTTTTCCATTGGCTGAGAATGCACTTAAAAGTGACTGAACTGTATTCTGGTAAATAGGCAAGTAGAGTGAGTCGATGGCCTGCCAGGCGATACTACTAGTTGAGAAAATAGAACGTGTGAGAATCTTTTAGGATTGTAATCCCTCATATATTTTTTATAAAAATGATCTATTGGATTACTAGATTATTAATTGATTAAACAATGAATAAATTAAGTGTGCTTTTGGTTCTTTTGAGTATGTTAGCTTTTTCTTCATGTGAGAAAGATGATGATGACAAGATTTTAGAAAACCAATTGATTGGGAACTGGAAATATCAAGACGCATCTAATAATTATTGGTATCAGTTAAGCTTTCAGTCCGATTTGACTGGAACCAGAACCGATGCGGATGGAGAGAATACTCAATTTGTATATGAATTTACTTCTTCAGAGTTGAATTTCACTGCGGGTTTTCCAAAAGGAGAATACAATTACTCTATTTCTGGTGATAAATTATCGCTATTTGGAGATATTTTAATTAAACAGTGATATAAAAAGGCCTGAGCTAAACAGGCATTATGCTGCATAGGGCATCTGGAGAGCGAACAACGATTATCTATCCTTAAGGTAATAAGAACAAGATGGGAGGAGAATCGTTTTTTAGAAGTACTTGCAGCATAGGTGGTTAATGAGCTGTGAGCTGCAAATAATCCATTTTTGCCAAATACTTCCTTACCATCCCGAAGGCCATTTATAGCCACTGCACGCCTACATCAAAAAAACAGAAGCCGCCCTTTTGCCGAAGATGGATATTTTTTGTTTCGTATTGATTACTTTCGGGCTCGCTTATGGGAGGCAAGCAGCTAGTGTGAGATCATTTTCAGCCCACCTGGTAGATATTTGTTATGGCTATTTTGAGGGAACAACTGTATATACACCTTGAATAAGCAGTGTATTACACCCTATATTGTAAAAGTATTTACACTTGGATATAATCATCGTTATATGAACAAGAATGGAAAGCTTTAATTAAGAGGTATGATTTAAGCATATATGGCAAATCTTTCAGATAGGTTTATAGCAATTGGTCGTATAAGTATGAGAAGTAGGGTAATACATCCTTGGATAAGGAAAAGCTCTTCAAATTCAGTTCTAATCCAATCACACCATGTCCAGTATCTCAATTTTCTTCCCCTGGAAGGTAAGCACATCGCCTACTTTGGCCTCATGTAAGGTGCGCCCAATGGGAGAGGCCAGTGATAAGGCATAGTAGTTGGCAGTATCAAGAACGATCTTGCCCAGCGCCACTGATACAAAGTAACAGCCCATGGAGGTGTTTACTAAGGTGCCAAAACCAATGCTCGTATGAATTTCAGATAATTTTATCAGGGATAAATCGTGGTGCAGTTGGGTAAGTTTGTTCAGTTGCACTTGCTGGTTGTTCAGCTCAATTTGCATCATCTCCCGACCCGTCTCAAATTTATCACCGGCACTGCTCTTGGTATCATTCTTCATCGAATCGGAAGTTTCCGTCATGGCCTGCCGAATGGCGGTGATCTTCTCATCCAGCAAAGTGTTCAGCTCATTGTAGATGGCTTGCTTTAACTCTAAATTAATGGTCATGCTGGCAAAATTACTGTTTTAATAGAATTTCCAAGCGTTTCCTGTACTTCTTCCAGGGAAAACACCTGGCACTATACTGGGGGGCGACATCCGCAAGGTTCTGATTTTGGTGATGAATCACTCTACCTGAATCACCACCCCGGAAGCCTGAATCTTTCCTTCGGTGGTAGCATTGTCCGATTTGTAAGGTTTGTCACTGAGAAACAGCTGAACGTAGTAATACCCTTTCTTCTGAGGGGTAAAAGTCAACCGAAGCCAGCCTTGTTCATCCGCTTTGGGCAGCTCCCATGGCGGTACGGATAAGATCTCAGTTTTCCCAAAGTCATTGTAGGAGTAAAGGCGATTGATTTTGTCCGGACTCAAGGATTTGGGAAACGGCTCGTGATAGACAATGATGGTATAGGGTGAATGGTTAAACAGTGGCTTGAACTTGAGAGAAACTTCTTCACGCGCTTTCACGGTTGATGTCTTCAGGTCAAACGCCAGGTAGCGATCAATGAACTCCTCGTAATAGCGAAACTCTTTATTTTTCCATCCCAGTCCAATTCCCACATGTGTGTGATGCGGATCAATGCAGTTTTGTTTGTGGCCATCGTTGGGTTTGCGTTCGGACATAAAGGCCTCATGATTGGTTTTCATGTAATCCAGTAAGTCAGCTTCACCCACCGGTAATTGTTGATTGGCCGATATGGAGGCTGCATTCTCTTTTACGTGATCCATGCCACCGGCCATTGCATATCGGATGTAAGGACTTTCCCCTTTGGTGTTGAAATGCCCCATGAACTTCTTACGGGAACCCTCCTGTGCTATTTTATTGCCCACCCGGGAAGCGAGTATGTCCAATTTAACAGGCGGAACGCGGTATTTTTTTCTCGATTTATTAATGCGTTCCAATTGCTTTAGCTTGACCCTAAGCAGGTCTTCACTGTCTTTGAACTCCGGGAGGCGAGTTTCCGCATCATTTAATTGCTGATAGTGTTCAAATGTAGCAGCTTGTGCTGTCGCTTTCTGAGGCTGCATAAAAAGCAGGCAAATAGCCGGGATGAATAAAAGAAAGTAACGCATGTTTTCTTTTTTAAACAAAAGAGGCATCAAAATGGTTTGATGCCTCTTTCTGGTTTAAACTGGTGTTCGGCGATTTTATTGTATGTGTTGACAACAATTGATCCTAAAATTGATCCGTGATTATTGTTGTTGGCTTTCCATATTGTAAGGCACATCAACAGCTTTCCCATTGGTGTGTTCCTGCAGCAAGCATTCTACTAACTCCACCATTTTCTTTGAGCCGGTATAAAAGGGTACCCTTTGGTGTAAGGATGTTGGTTTGATATTCATGATGGGTTCAAAGCCATTACTTGCTTTACCACCCGCTTGTTCTGCCAAAAAAGCAATGGGGTTACATTCGTAAAGCAAGCGAAGTTTTCCCATTGGTGCACTTTCTGTTTCGGGGTAGATGAAGATCCCTCCTTTTAACAAGTTGCGGTGAAAATCAGCAACTAATGATCCAATGTAACGGGAGGTGTAGGGGCGATTGGTTTTTTCATCCCGCACCTGGCAATACTTAATGTATTTTTTTACGCCTTTGGGAAATTTCTTATAGTTACCCTCATTGATGGAATAAATATGGCCATCTTCCGGTGTTTCCATCCGGCGATGAGACAAACAAAATTCACCAATGGAAGGATCCAGGGTAAAACCTGTTACGCCACGACCTGTGGTATATACCATCATGGTGGAGCTACCGTACAATACATATCCGGCAGCAATTTGAGCAGTACCCGGTTGAAGAAAATCTTCCATGGTAGCTTTTTCGCCGATGGGGGAGATGCGTCGATAGATTGAAAAGATCGTTCCAATGGACACATTTACATCGATATTGGATGAACCGTCAAGCGGATCCATTAAGAAGACATATTTGCCATTGCGGGCCATCTCGTCATCAAAAATGATGAAGCTTTCGTTTTCTTCCGAAGCAATGGCACATACTTCACCACAATTGTGAATGGCATTGATAAAGTGGTCGTTGGCAAATACGTCCAGTTTCTTTTGTGATTCGCCTTGTACATTGGTATTGCCAACTTCACC
>Ga0193953_1001018_pt1 | contig 13728 bp, 16 predicted proteins | sample BB_4_MG_FD_140325 | JGI IMG/M metagenome (GOLD analysis project Ga0193953, IMG submission 140325) | Microbial mat bacterial communities from the Broadkill River, Lewes, Delaware, United States - BB_4_MG | ecosystem: Environmental > Aquatic > Freshwater > River > Microbial mats | place: USA... | reverse complement strand
TGCTTAAAGAATTTTCAAAACGTTTTGAATATGGTTGCTCTTTGAATACTCGAAAGAAGAAACCAAACACGACTGATCAATTAATTCATGGATACCAATATGCTTAAGTTGATGCGTATGGGGTAGATGAAGAAAACCCAACATTTTAGGTATAGTGGTTGTTAGAAGAATTTTTTTGAAAAGTGGTATATTTTTAATATGATAAACTTATGGAATGAGAGCGGAAACCTTTTCCATAGGTTCAATTGACAAACTTATTTTTTATTGTTATATATTTATATAACAATGATTTATAGTGTAAAATAAAATGAAACTTCAAACACTCTCTCACTACAGACTAACCCAAAAATCAACACCTATTAATGCACTATTTACAGCATTTAATGGTGTAAAATTCGCTGTGTTAAAATCTATACACTCTACAAGAATAGCCCATTTCTACTTTGTGGATCCAAATTGGAAAGAAAATAATAGTCACAGAGTTGTGCCTTTGGCTTATGTACAAATTAGCCAAAAAACAGGAGCTATTGCCTTTAAAATTCTTCAGCCACAAAAATGGTGTGCAAGCCCTCATTTTGAACAGCTAAAGCACCAGTTAAAACAATTTATTTTAGAGCGTAAATAAGTAGGAAATACCTACTATTATAATAAAAAATGCCCCCACTTATTATTAAAGATCTTCACCATAAAAAACCACTCAGTGTTAAAAAACTTCATGAGTATGGTATTGTAAAAAAAATAGAATCTTGTGAAATCAAAAATATAACACCTGATAATGAAATTATACGTTTTACATTACTTGCTTCAGAAACAGAAGGAACTGTTTCTACAGAACTCATTGATGAACTAGGAAATATAGTAGAAGTGATTGGCAATGTAGATTTTAAATTCATTAAGGAAAATGAAGGTGTTTTACAGGGAGGGGTTCAAATAGTCAGTGCATATTTTTGTCCTGATTATCAAGGGCAAGGACTTGGAACACAAGCCTATGAGATGTTGGCAAAAAATTACTTACTCGTCAGCGATACAGTGCAAACACATGATGGTGCTGCATTTTGGAAATATAAAATATCTGTGCATGGGCATTTAGAAGTACAAATTATAAAAACAGAGAGTAATCAAACTGATTTTATTGTGCTAGATAAAAATGATAAACCTATCGTATACACTTGTGAACGTGCTGATTTAGAGCCTATGATTTGGGGCTTAAGTTCTCCAAATGAATGCAAACATAGTGATATACAAGCCAGTGAATATTTAACAAATGAAAATATTGTATTGATTGCGATTTATAATAAATCAATTTAATTTTATCTATTATCCTCTACAAGCACATTCAACTTGGATAGGTGTACTTACCAAAATTAATAATTAAAGAAAATATGTAATACCTAAAAGTATATTAAAATAACTATATCAATAAATTTATAATATTAAATAGATAAGAAAGTATTTATTTCACAAGATAGAACTAGAAGATAGGATTATAAAACATAGAAAGGAAGAAGAATGTGGCGTCCCCAAGGGGGTTCGAACCCCTGTTACCGCCGTGAAAGGGCGGTGTCCTAGGCCTCTAGACGATGGGGACCCAGAAATCTTTGCCAGTAAAAATAGAGTTATTCTTACTGTTATACAATCATAAACTGATTGTGACTATATTAATAATAAACCAAAATAAATGGCGTCCCCAAGGGGGTTCGAACCCCTGTTACCGCCGTGAAAGGGCGGTGTCCTAGGCCTCTAGACGATGGGGACCCAGAAATCTTTGTTCACTATAAAAATAGTGTTGTATCATGCGCTTAATGTGGCGTCCCCAAGGGGGTTCGAACCCCTGTTACCGCCGTGAAAGGGCGGTGTCCTAGGCCTCTAGACGATGGGGACCCAAGAACATAATCCTCTTAAAATTGCTTCTTGGTGGAGCTAGGCGGGATCGAACCGCCGACCCCTTGCATGCCATGCAAGTGCTCTCCCAGCTGAGCTATAGCCCCGAATCAATTTCAAGAGCGCGTACTATACGACTCTTGACCGCCTTTGTCAAACTTTTTTTACTCAATAGGTTTAATTTTTTGCATGGTGCCAATATTAACAGGCATCAAAGTATTCTCTTTATCAGGTAAGACAGTTAAAAATTCATTTAAATCAGGTAAGACAGGCACATCTTCTTCATCAAAAAATGCCGCACCTTTTTTGCGCTGTTGCAGCTGTTTAGCACGCATATAGCTGTATTTTCCTTGGCTCACACTCCGCTCATCTGCTGCATTACGTATAATGGTAGGATGTAAGAAAATCATTAAATTACGTTTAGTTTTCTGTGTACTTTCTGATTTAAATAAGTTACCCATTATAGGTATATCCCCTAAACCGGGCACACGTTGAGCCACTTGCTGTAAATCTTCAGACAGTAAACCACCCAATACAATCATGCTGCCATCTTCAATAATCACCGAGGTTTTAATTGTGCGTTTATTGGTGACAATATCAGAGGTGGCAATCGTGCTTTTGGTTAAGCTAGAAATCTCTTGCTCAATATCAAGCTGTACTGCACTACCTTCATTAATTTGTGGTTTAACTTTTAATTTAATCCCCACATCTTCACGCTGAATAGTTTGGAAGGGGGTCGTCGCGCCATTGTTTGCCCCAGTATTGGTATATTGCCCTGTCACAAAAGGGACATTTTGTCCAACGGTAATTTCAGCTTCTTGATTATCTAAGGTCATCAATGAAGGGGTGGATAAGACATTAGTGCTGGTATCGGCTGACAGTGCTTTAAGCAGTAAGCCAAAACTAAAGCCTGTTGGATTTAAACGCCCTAAGCCTAAAAATGCCCCTTGCCCTAAATCAGGGATACTACTGGTAGTACCATTTGAGATACCAATAGCAGAATTTAATAAGTTAATTGCACTGGCTTGCCCACCTGTATTAAATAAACCTACAGGAGCTGCACCACCACTGCCACCATCTAAAATCCATTGCACGCCTAACTCACGAGATTTATCCACTTCAATTTCTGCAATAATGGCTTCAACTAAAACTTGAGCACGTCGTACATCCAATTGGCGCACCACAGATTCTAAATCTTTTAATACATCAGGGGTGGCGGTAATAATTAAACTATTGGTACTTTCATCTGCTTGAATATTGGTTTTTAAACCCAGTTGTGGCGCATCCCCTGCTGTTTTCTTCCCTTCTACAGCAGATTGTTGATTAGCAAGACTCTCACTCACCCCTTTTAATACATTCACTAAATCTTTTGCTTGCGCATAACGAATATAAATAACTTTGGTATTACCACTGGTTTTTAGTGGTGTGTCTAAATGACTAATAAGAGTACGTAAATGTAAGCGTGTACTGGGGTCACCACTGATTAACACACTATTTGTGCGTTCATCAGCGACCATACTTAAGGTTTTTCCTGCCCCTATTTTGGCAGGATCATTATTTGCCTGCTGTGATAATGTTTTTAAAATACGTACCACTTCATTTGCAGAAGCATGTTCCAGCAAAACCACTTCCACTTTATCTTCACTTTCTCGATCTACGCGCTTAATAATTTTCATTAATCGGCGGATATTATCGCTACGATCAGAAATAATTAAGGTATTATTTTGCGGGTAGGCAACTAAATGCCCTTGATTAGGAATAAGAGGACGTAATAAAGGTACCAGCTGTGCGGCAGAAATATGTTCTACTTTCACTACTTGAGTAATCAACTCATCTCCCGACACTCGAGAGGCTTGCGTTAATACAGGGGTACTTTCTTGTTTTGCTGTTTGCTCAGGAACAATTTTTATCACGGAACCACTGGTGATAGCCGCTAAACCATGTACATTTAAAATAGATAAAAAAACTTCATAAACCTGTTTTTTTGTCATCGGTTGTGTGGAAACAATATTAATTTTATGGGGTTTTTTCAGTACAACAGGATCAATAATGAAGGTTTTTTTAGTCACTCTTGAAATCGTATCAATGAGTAATTTTAAATCCATATCTTTAAAATTTAAGGTGATCATTTGTGCATGAGCGGCACTAAACAGCCACAAACATGCAACAAGTACAAATAGACGAAATTTATGCATCATGGTCATTCTTTTTAGTGTTTAACCTGCTGTATTAGTGTTCCACAGAGAGGGAAATATATTCGGTTTGCCCATTCCGTAATATATTCAGATCAATTTGTCTGGTATGGGCTAATTTTTGTACGACTTGCAAACCTTTAAGTGGAGAATCTAAACGTACTCCATTAACTTCTGTCAGAATATCCCCTGATTGTAAACCAAACTGTGACAAAATACCCTTTTCTTGTCCTGCACCAAGCCGATAACCAATCGTTTCCCCTTGATGTGTTGCAGGAGTAATACGCATTAAACGCGCCAAGGTTTGTGGGTTAGTACGTAATTGCTGCTGATATTGCGCTAATAAGCGTCCACTTTGCTGTGTATTTGTAGCTGAGCTTGTTGTAATATTTGTCTGGCTATCCTTATCCCCTTCAAGGTGTAATATTTCCTGTTTACCAAAACGCGATAAGGTGACGTGTTTAGCATAAATAGCCGCTATTGTGACGGCATTAGTCAGCTGATCCCCAACACGATATAGCTTTGTGTCCTGCTGTCCTTGCGCAATCATTGCAAAAGAATCCTGCACAGTGGAACTGTAATAAATCCCACGTAAGGTTAAATTTAACCGTGTTTCAGGAGGAAGTTCTGTTGTTGTCGTCGTGTGAGCAGTTGCTGCTGTTATTTCCCCAAAGAGTGCAGTATGGCTCAGTTGTTTAAAATTAGAGCTTGTATTATTGACTGTATGAGTAGGCGGAGGAACGACAATAGAAGAAGGTACTTTGATTTGAGTCGGTAATAAAAAACTGAGTCCTTGTAATGTGACAATATAACTTAATATAACAACTAATATCGTATTGACACCTAGAACAACAAAACGTTGTGATACACCACTCATCCCACTCTTTCCTATCATAAACTTAGTCGCATCATAATATAAATACTGATGATTTTAAACGTATAAAAATTAGATGCTTGTTTTCTACTTCCTTGTACTTCATCCACTCAAATAATTAAAAGTTGAAAAAGAGACAGTTTTTCACTGATGAAACGTACTGTCTATACTGCATCTTTGTACTGATACCATCACATAGGATGTATTGTTTCTATTGCACTATAACTTGGAGTATTATTTAGTGGGCTTTAAAAATTCAGATAAGAAATATGGAATAATGGCGCAATTATTTCATTGGGGAATGTTTGTAAACTTTGTCGTGATCTACAGTGTTGCGATACAAATGACAGATTTACCTGATAGTGATGAAAAGTTTGCCTTATATGGTCTGCATAAAGCACTAGGTGTGTTAGCTTTATTTTTAGTCATGTTGCGTTTAAGTTGGAAAATGATGAACCCAGCACCACAAACTCTAGAGGCAGATGAGTCTGCTTTAGTAAAAAAAGCAGCCCACCTTATGCATATAGTTTTATACTGTTTGATGTTTGTTGTACCCATGAGTGGTATGGCAATGTCTATGTCAGGGGGTTACCCTATTCGTTTCTTTGATTTATTTACTGTCCCCAGTATTATTGACAAAAATAAAGATATTGCAGGTATTATGCATGAAGTGCATGAAATAGCTGGTTGGGCACTATTAGCCTTAGTTGTTGGGCATATTGCTGCAGCATTATGGCATGGTGTCGTGAAAAAAGATCGGGTATTAAAAGCAATGTTACCTGTTAACTCAAAAGCATAATGTTACGCCATTCATTATAGCAATAATGCCCTCATCCAATTTTATTAATGATATATCATTGTGTTGAGGGTGTTTTATTTCTTATTATTCTTATTACCCTGCCATTTCTCTTCTTTTTTTTTGCTTTCTCTTCTATATTTAATCAATAATTAAGACCATTTAGTCAATCACTACGAAAAGTTGTTTTTACATAGTTATCAAAGCCCATGTATGACTAACATGTTTAATAAATCTATCTTAAAATAAGTAAAATAAATAGCGTTCTCGAACATATCAATTTAGTAATATAAGAAATCATATTTATTTCTAAATAAAAATGAGTCAATATAATTAATTGTATCTATTTGTAAAATATCATAGAATTACAGCAATTTTTATTGCTTGAGGATATATAAATTTGCTAAAGTTTTTAACGACCGCACTGATTGGCTTTTTATTAAGCTTCTGTGCATCAGAAAAAAATTTAGTGGAACGTATTCAAGCCGAAGGTCAGCTACGTGTGGTAACACGCTATGGACCCACTACCTATTATAAAGGTATCAATGGTGAAGCGGGGTTAGAATATGATTTGGCAAAGAAATTTGCTGAAACATTAGGTGTGGAACTGTCTCTTATTAGCTCAGAAAAATTTAGTGATATCTTACCTAAAGTAGAAAGTAAAACCGTACATTTTGCAGCGGCAGGATTAAGTATTACTGATGAGCGTAAAACCACAGTACGCTTTAGCCCAAGTTATCATAAAATCATGGCACAAGTTGCCTATAAAAAGAAAGATAAAAGACCCCCTAAAAATCTAGATAAATTTACGCATGAGCATGTATTACATGTTGTAGAAGGCAGTAGTCATATTAGTTCTTTAACGACTTTAAAGGAAACTTATCCAGCCTTAACATGGAAAACTGTACCTACAGATTCTTTGGATTTATTACAACAAATCCTTGATGAAAAAATTGATTATGCTTTAGTCGATTCAAATATTTTGGCACATGTGCGCCAAGTGTCACCTGAATTAAAACGAGGACTCTCCTTACCCAAGAAACAATATCTTGCATGGGCATTTCCACGTACAGAGCAAGATAATAGTTTATACCTTGCTGCCATCCAATTTATTAACCGCTTACGCCGTTCTGGAGAATTGGAAGTCTTAATTGAATTATATAATGGCTATATTGATACGGGACGATTAGCCTATGTAAACACCAGTACCTTTTATCGTCATGTTAATAAACGCTTGCCAAAATACCGCAAATATTTTGAGCAAGTGGCAACACGCTATAATATGGACTGGCGATTACTCGCTGCAATGGGTTACCAAGAATCACACTGGGATAAAAATGCCGTCTCTTTTACAGGCGTAAAAGGGATTATGATGCTCACCAATGCCGCAGCAAAAGATTTGGGTATTAAAGATCGTACAGATCCATTTCAAAGTATTTCAGGTGGGGGCTTACATTTTCAGCAGCTTAAAAAGCGTATTAAAGGTAATGTGCTTGAACCTGATTTAACATGGCTAGCTTTAGCTGCGTATAATGTTGGTTTAGGGCATATTATGGATGTACGGAAATTAACCAGAAAACGGGGTGGGAATGCAAACCGCTGGGTAGATATCAAAAAAAATCTGCCTTTATTAACAAAACCCTATTGGTACCGACAAACACGCCATGGTTATGCACGGGGGTATGAGCCAATTCGTTATGTGCAAAATATCCGCCGTTATTATGAATTACTCAAACATATGGATGCGGAAAAAATACACACACCTGAGCCTGTAACAAATAATGTTACACCTTCTCAAGTACCCGCTATCCCCAAAAGATTACACCCTGAGAACAATACGCCTATGTTGTAGCTTTTTAAACATATTAAATAAGTGTTAATATAAACCTATTGTTTAACGCGCTTTTTTATAAAAAATGCACCCCCTACTAGAGAAAGTAATCTGATATATTGATAACAGATTATTTCATAACAAGACGATACTATTAATTTATCATGAGTGTCCAATTACCGTTAGGCATTGGTTTACATGAGTCTGCCTCATTTGAAAACTATATCCCTGGCCCCAACCAAGCTGTCTATACTGTGCTGCAAAAGATGATTGCTGGGCAAGGGGAAAAATGTTTATATTTATGGGGAGGCTTGGGAACGGGAAAAAGCCATTTATTACAGGCTGCCTGTCATTATGTGGCAAGCCAAGGCGGACATCCTGCTTATCTTCCTCTTTCTCATGTGACACAAGCCAGTAGTGCCGCATTAGAAAGTTTAGAAAACTTGGAAAATTTAGATCTTGTTTGTTTAGATGATATTCATGCCATTGCAGGACAAGCAGAGTGGGAACAAAGTTTATTTCATTTATTTAATCGTCTTCATGATAATAAAGTACCACAAATTATCAGTGGTATTGCCCCGCCTAATATTTTAAATATTCACTTACCTGATTTAGCCTCACGTTTAAACTGGGGAGGGGTATTTGGTTTAGATAATTTAGCCCAAGCAGAAAAAATCATTGCTTTGCAAAAACATGCACAAGGGCGCGGGCTGACCTTAACGGTAGAAGTAGCGACCTATCTGGTTCGTCATTGTCCTGATGAAATGCCTGCACTGGTCACATGGTTAGATAAATTAGATTATGCCTCTTTAGCTGCACGACGTAAATTAACATTACCTTTTGTACGTCGCTTACTGGAAAAAGAAGGGCAGCTATTACGCTAAGAAATAGGTAGGGGTAATTATGAACACACGACCAACTTTATTTGCAGTATTTATCATTGTATTGATGGCTTGTACACTCACCTATGTACTGATTGAATACCGATTACAACACCTGCCTAAACCCCCACCAGCGGTTGATATAAGTGCTTTTATTAGCCAATTACAGCAACAAACTCAGACACAACAATTATTACAACAACAACTTGCCAATACGCAACAAACATTAACAACTGTGATTCAATCCATTAATGATGAAGTTGAACACAGTGAGCGAGTTTCTCAGCTTGTCACCCAAACACAGCAGCAAAACCAACAAATTCTTAATATAGTAGAACAGCTCTTACCTATTGGCAGTATCATCACCTACACCGCCAAAATAAGCACAGCACAGCAACAATTATTGCAAGATATGGGCTGGTTAATATGTAAGGGGCAGCGGGTAAAAAGCCAAGATTTTCCTAAATTGGCTGCACTGATGAACAGTAAAGAAGATTCTTTTCATTTACCTGCTTGCCATAAACTTAATACTTATCGTAATAATTTTACATTTCTAATAAAAGTGCATTAAAAATACAATACAAACCGTATATTAATGTTTAAAAATACGCTCTTTCTCTCGTTTCCAATCCCGATCTTTCTCTGTTGCGCGTTTATCAAAGTCTTTTTTACCTTTTGCCAAGGCAATTTCTAACTTAGCGCGCCCCTGCTTCCAATACATACACGTTGGGATTAAACTAAAACCTTTACGTTCTACTGCCCCAATGAGTTTATTTAATTCACTACGATGTAACAGTAATTTGCGTGTACGTTGTTGTGACGGGCTAATATGTGTGGAAGCAGTATCTAGTGGTGAAATTAATCCCCCTAATAACCATGCTTCATCATCTTTAATTAATACATAGGCATCACTGATTTGTACTTTACCTGAACGTAAACTTTTTACTTCCCAGCCTTCAAGTACTAAACCTGCTTCAAATCGCTCGCTTAAAAAATATTCAAACTTTGCTTTTTTATTCAGACAAATGCTACTACTTGGCGTGCCTTTTTTTGTGGTTTTTTTCTTACCCATAATTTATTTACATTACACTATTTTTTGAAGCCATAGAATCAACTGATTCCTGATAACATAGCATATTCGCATACAATATGGCACAATGCCACATTTGATTGAAATGATTATAAATAATACGCTATTTATTCTAGTTTTAAACCCTAACTAGGCACTTGAACCTACTCTATAAAAGGGTATAAATAAACAAGTGAATCAATGTATTATCATACTTAATTTCCCTGCTTGAACTTGAAATATATTGACCTATCGCTACTTTATTAGTCAACCCAGTAAATAAATCTATTCACACCCAATGATGCAATAATCATAAGTAGTTAAGGCTTCCCCCCTTAAACCTATACCTTGTTGTGCGATGTATATTGTAGGTATTTTAATGTGACACATATTAATAAAACGGCTTTAGTGCCTTATTCTTCTGAACAAATGTACACTTTGGTCAATAACGTAAGTGATTACCCCTTATTTTTACCGTGGTGTAAAACCGTAACTATTCACTCTTCTTCTGCCAGTGAAATTATTGCCACCATTGCCATGGGTAAAATGGGCTTAGATAAAAGCTTTACAACCATTAATAATTTAGTTGAAAATCAACGTATTAACATGACATTAAAAGAAGGACCTTTTAGCCAATTAGAAGGCTACTGGGAATTTCAATCACTGGGTGATTTAGGCTGTAAAATTAGCTTACACTTAGAATTTGAAATTTCTAATCACCTATTACGCCTTAGCCTAGGCCCTGTTTTTACTAAAATTATCACCACCTTAATGGATTCATTTATTCAACGCGCTAATAAAGTTTATGGATAACAAAACAATGATTACGGTAGAAGTTGCCTATGCAAAACCTGAAGAGCAGCTTATTTTATCTTTAGAGGTGGCAGAAGGTACGCTGGTAAGTGACGCGATTGAGCAATCAGGTATTTTAAGCCACTTTCCCGAAATTGATATAGAAACCAGTAAACTAGGTATTTTTAGTAAAGCGTGTACAGGAAAAACAGTGCTACGTGCCTATGATCGGATTGAAATTTATCGTGCCTTAATTGCAGATCCTAAAGAAGTGCGTAAACGACGTGCTGCAGAAGGCAAAAAAATGAATAAAGGGGGAGGAGCTGAAAAGAAATAACCGCTGTACAACAGTTATCCTCATTGTACATTGGCTATTTTTTAGTTTCTATCCTATAAAATAGGTGAACGTTGTTCTTCAGGTAGTGTATTAGGCGTAGAGCTTGGACGTGCAGTACCTATTTTCACATCACCTTCTACTCGGGTTAAACGTTGTTGTGTATCAAAAAATAGGCTAATACTGCGTTGTTGACGTATATCACCACCAGCCTGAAAGCTATAAAGGTAATCCCAACGCTGTTGATGAAAGACATCAATAATAAGTGGTGTCCCCATAATAAAGCGTACTTTATTAGCAGGCATTTGCAAGACCAATTGATCTAACATTTCTTGGGTTACCACATTACCCTGTTGAACATCAATTTTATGCACTGCACACGCAGATAGAAACAGGCATAAAAATAGGGTAGTAAAACGAGAAACTCGTAACATGATTGTCACCGTGTATAAAATCTGAATTGTATAGCGTACTATAACGTTGATGTAAATTCAGTTCAAAACACATGATATTAATATATATGTGTTCACATTTTTTATTATGCTGAACTAATGTGATAGCGCATTTTACCCAACATCAGGGAAAAAATATATGGAAAGCCATGATCTTAAAAAAGCAGGTCTAAAAGCCACATTGCCTCGTATTCGTGTCTTACAGTTATTGGGAAAAAATGACAAACGTCACATGAGTGCAGAAGATGTTTATAAAGCACTCTTGGAAGCGGATGAAGATGTAGGTTTAGCAACGGTATACCGTGTTTTAACCCAATTTGAAACAGCAGGTTTAGTCACGCGTCACCATTTTGAAGGTGGTTTATCAGTTTTTGAGCTGAATAAAGGGCATCATCATGATCACCTGTTATGTGTAGACTGTGGCAAAATTGAAGAGTTTATTGATCCAATCATTGAAGAAAGGCAACAAAAAATTGCTGATGAAAAGGGTTTTGATATTGATGACCATTGTTTATATGTGTATGCAAGTTGCCGTAATAAAAAGAATTGTCCCCATTACCAAAAGTTAAAAAATGAGGAATTATAAGTATTAAGTATTACTATAAAAAGTAATATTTATTAGTCTATTGCCACTTTATTTGTTATGTTATTTTTACTCGCATTAAAAATAAAATGATAGAAGTTTATTTAATGCAGTCATAATAAATAAAAGGAGGCTTTAGTGAGTTCTAGCTATCAAGCACACTTATATCCACGGCTTAATATGGCTATTTTTTACAGTCCTGCACGTATTTTTCATACATCTCTCCAGTCATTAATCACTATAGATTTTGAAGGGGTACGTGTATATAGTCATGATCTGATACCTATTGGAGAAAAATTAATCATCACTTTATTTTTCCCTGATGAAACTGAACTTTCTTGTACTGTTCGTGTCGTGTGGAGCCAAATGGTCACCTTATTGGATAGTGCACCCTATGAAATAGGCTTAGAATTCTTAGATATCCCCCAAGCATCTCAACAGTATTTAAATCAATACCTACAACAACTAGAAACCGTATGACTATTGCAACTATTTATCATAACCCTCGCTGTAGTAAAAGCCGCGCTACACTTACCCTACTAGAAGCACAAGCTGTAGACATTGAAATTATTGAGTATTTAACTACCCCCCCTAGTGTTGAGCATTTACTTGCTTTATGCCAACAACTTAATAAAAAGCCTGTCGAGCTTATTCGTCATAAAGAAGCTGTATTTAAAGAATTGGGACTATCCCTCACAGATACACATAATGATGAAAAATGGTGTCAAATCATGCATGATAATCCAAAATTGATTGAACGCCCTATTGTGACCTGTAATGAAAAAGCTGCCCTAGGTCGCCCTCCCGAAAACGTACTTACTTTATTTTCATAAATTATTCATTACGCCCCCTATGTCTACCTCTACTGATTTTTTTATGCCTGCTGAATGGCATTCTCATGATTGTTGTTGGATGGGCTGGCCATGTCGTCCGCAAAGTTGGCCATTTCCCTTAGAACGTGCCCAAGCTGCTTATGCACGGGTTGCCAATGCTATCGCTGATTTTGAAAAGGTGAAGTTATTAGTTCACCCTCAGTATTTAGCCTCTGCCCAACAACATTGTGGTGCTCACCCTAATATTAGTCTCATTTCTATGCCAATGAATGATGCATGGCTACGTGATACAGGGGCAACTTTTGTTATGAGCAAACAGCAGGATATTAAAGGAATCAGCTGGGGGTTTAATGGCTGGGGGGGCAGTCACAGTGATGTAGAGGATGATGCAGCATTAGCAGAACGTTTACTCTCTCACAGTAATATTTCAGTGGAACATATTCCATTAGTATTAGAAGGTGGTTCTATTCATGTTGATGGGGCAGGCACTTTATTAACTACAGAAGAATGTTTGCTGCATCCATCTCGCAACCCTGAATTAACAAAAGCAGAGATTAGCCAGCAATTACAACAGGTATTGGGGATAAAAAAAATCATCTGGTTAGGACAAGGTTTGGCCGATGATGAAACCGCAGGACATGTGGATAATATTGCTTGTTTTGCCCGAGAAGGAGTAGTGATAGCCTTAACAACAGAAGATAAGAAAGATAGTAATTATCAGGCATTACAGGATAATTTACAGCGTTTACGTGCTGCAACCGATGCCCAAGGACGTAAATTAGAGGTGATTACCATAGCGCAACCTGCTTACCGTCATGATCCTTATTTAAATCATCGGATGGCGTTGTCTTACATTAATTACTATATGGCAAATAATGCCATCATTGTTCCAATTTTTAATGATCCTGCTGATGCAGCCGCTTTAGCAACCTTAGCTACTGTTTTTCCTAATCGTGAAATAGTGGGCGTAGAGGCATTAGATATTGTTTATGGTGGAGGCTGTATACATTGTATTACACAGCAACAGCCTGCTGTGATGTTGTAAAAAACCTACCCCAACTCTTGTAGGTTGGGTAGACGAAGGAAGCCCCATACGCATCAACTTAAGCATATTGGTATCCATGAATTAATTGATCAGTCGTGTTTGGTTTCTTCTTTCGAGTATTCAAAGAGCAACCATATTCAAAACGTTTTGAAAATTCTTTAAGCA
>Ga0193953_1001017_pt1 | contig 13730 bp, 11 predicted proteins | sample BB_4_MG_FD_140325 | JGI IMG/M metagenome (GOLD analysis project Ga0193953, IMG submission 140325) | Microbial mat bacterial communities from the Broadkill River, Lewes, Delaware, United States - BB_4_MG | ecosystem: Environmental > Aquatic > Freshwater > River > Microbial mats | place: USA... | reverse complement strand
GCTGAACGTCCTTCTTCTCCAAGGGGTCAAACCGGTTTGCCGGCGGGTAACGCCCCGCCGGCAAGCCGCTGTATTCCCGTCCCGGACATGGGATCTTATCAGCTGTTGAGCAAATCCAGGTATGCGGCCTTGTCCAGCATTGCGTCCAGCTCGGACATGTCCGCAGGCTTGATGCGGATCAACCACCCTTCGCCATACGGATCGGTGTTGACCAGGGCCGGATCGTCCTCAAGGGCCTCATTCACAGCCACAATCTCACCGCCGAGGGGCATGTACAGTTCCGAAACGGCCTTCACAGACTCCACGGTTCCGAACTCCTCACCCTTGTCAAAGCTGTCCCCTTCCCCGGGAAGCTCAACAAAAACGATATCTCCCAGCTGATCCTGGGCGTAGTCCGCAAGGCCGATAACCACTTCATCCCCTTCTACTCTGGCCCACTCGTGGTCCGTGGCGTACTTGACATCTTCTGGCAAAACAAGCTGGTTGATCTCTTTCATGGGTCCTCTCCTTTGCAGGGTGTGCTTCCTGCCCCGAATCACACGACCTTACTTCTGTTCTGGCGGTGTCATTTACGGGCATCTCATATGGGTGGTATATCCGAACCTTTTCGCGCACGGTTCGGGCTTTTATGCTGACCCCGGGCCTGCCGGGCTCAGGTCGCTACAGCATCTTTTGCATGGGCCGGCGAGCCGTACGCCCGGGGCGGATATCCTCCACAATTTCCACCGGTATTTTTCGTTTGCCGTCTGTGAGAACCACAGATTCACCAGGAGCTACAGGCACGTTCAGACGAACAAACCCGCAGGAGAGCCCCCGCACTTTGGCTCCTTCGGGCAGATCGCCTGCAACGGAGCAGACAATCGTCCCTTCGTGGCGGCCCAGCGAGACATCCGTGGTGCAGGTCAGAATGGTGCCGATGGTTTCCCCCTCTTCGTTAAGGACGCCACTGCCCTCCCCTGCAGGGATTTTACGGGGGTCAAACCCGGCAAAGGGTACCGTGTAAAACACCTCGGTGGCACTTTTAAGGGCCTCGCTCCCCTGAAAATGCTTGGTGAAGGCCTTCTTCTCAGCATCCCATGGGAGGGTAAAATCCCAAGGATGATTCATGAAGGTCCAGTCTCCGATGTCCTGATGGGAGAGGGGCAACACAGCTCCGGCCCGGAGCGAATCTCGGGAGGCCAAACCGCAGGTGCAGATGCCTGAGGATTTTCCCGCCGCAAGGAGGGCCGTCCAGGTGGACTCCGTTTTTTCGGGAATCACAAAAATTTCAAAACCGAACTCACCGGTGTATCCGGTACGTGAAAGGAGAATGGGGGTGCCGTCTTTAAGGCGAACCTGCCCTCCCTGGGGAGCGCGGGCATCAAAGTGCCCTTTAAAGGAGAAGTAGGGCATCTTGGCAAGGACCGTCTCGGGGTCCTCAAGAATGGAAGCCAGAATCTTTCCGGCGCGGGGGCCCTGGATGTCGATTTTACCGAGGCTGTCTGTGAGATCGGTGATGATGCTTAAACGACCATCCGATTGTTGTTCCAGTTTTTGGGCGATGGTGCTTCCCATACCGGCGTTCACACAGACCATGTAATTCTCAGCGCCAAGCATATAGACCAGCGCATCGTCCATGACATGGCCCTTTTCGTTTAAAAAGGCACCATAAACGGCCCGACCGGGAACCAGGGGCCCCTGGTCTTTTCCTATGCAACGGGCCAGATCTTTAGAGAAGCACTCCTGAAGCAGGGCAAAGGAACCTCCGCCATCCACGAGGATCACCGCCATATGGCTGGTATCGAAGAGGCCTGCCGCCGTAAGCACCGTCATGTGCTCTTCACGGGTACCGCCACCATACCAGAGAGGCATCTCATAGCCTCCGAAATCAGCCATATTGGCACCGTTTTCACTGTGCCAGGAGTGCAAGGGTGTTTTTTTTACCTGAGGATCCATACGCTTTTCCTTTTCCACCTGTTGACATGATCATGACACGGGGTTGATCCCGAATGGGCGTAACGGAGATACAAACAGAGAAGAAGCACCGACGAGAAAGAGAAGAGCGGAAGGAGAGAGCGGAAAGGGAACTGCGGTCAAGGCTCTGATGAAAACCTGTCCATCCTGTGAAAACCCGAGACATCATAACCACCTGCCAGAGTTTTCTCCGGTGTCACCCTGTTTGAAGAGCGAATTGCGTTCACCCCAAACAGAAGAAGCCGGAACATCCTGATGGCTTCCCACAGACGCCTAAAAGGCGCCTGCATAGCCACCACCTCTTTAATTCACCTACAGCAGATAGGGCACTTTTAAATTGTACCCTTTATAGACAACGAAGGTCTCCACGGACTGGATATCCTTTACCTTGGAGAGCTCTTCGGTGTAGAATTCAAGCAGTCCGTATCCCTCTTTGAACAGCACCTGAACAATCAGATCATACCGACCCGTCACAACACTGACCGATACCACCCCTTTCAGGCGACTGATCTCCTCGCCTTTGTCCACCAGGTTGACGTGGTTGATGTTCATCCCCACAATCACCACCCGATGCCCCCGCAGGGATTCAGGATTGACCAGACCCGTTACATCGAGAACGCCCTCGTCCTGAAGGCGCCTGACCCTGGCCCTCACCGTATTTTCGGTGATGGCGAGCTCTTCGGCAATCTTCTTAAAGGAGCGGCGCCCGTCCCGAAGCAGCTTCATGATCGCAATGTGGGTCTCGTCGATGTTCATAGACTCTCTCTTGTCGGATTGGTTCTTCTCGTCATCAGTAAACATAAATCCTTCACTTTCTGTCAATAATTTTTTTATATTTTTATGTATACAGCAATAATGTTGACAATTTTTTATGTTTTACCTAATAATCCATCAAATCACTATTAACACACCACCCGCAGCCGGATCCTGTTGAAAACCGCCCCTTTCCGATCAGTGTCCCTTGACTCCGCACGGTTTTCACCCGGAAAATCCGAAAGAATCCGCACCAAGGAGAAATCGTATGGCAATGAAAATCACCATCATTGGAGCCGGACCTGGCGGCTATGTCGCAGCCTTGAGGGCTGCGTCCCTGGGCGCAGAGGTCACTGTCGTTGAAAAAGAGAGCGCAGGTGGCACCTGCCTCAACTGGGGATGCATCCCGTCAAAAATCATGAAAAACAGCGCTGATCTGATGGAAAAAATGGCCCATAGCGAGACCTTCGGACTCTCGCTGGAGGGTGCCGTCTCCGTGGACATGGAAAAACTCATGGAACGCAAGCGCTCCGTCATTTCCGCCCAGCAAAAGGGCATTGAAGCGCTGTTTAAAAAGGCCGGGGTCACCTACCTTCTTGGAACCGCCAAAATCACAGGCAAGGGCGGCCTTTCCGTTACAGGGGAAAACGGTGAACTCACCGATGTAATCTGGGATAATCTTATCATTGCCACGGGTACCGTGCCAATGGCCTTGTCCGATTTTCCCTTCGACGGCAAGCGTGTGGTCTCCAGCAACGAAGTTCTCAGCCTCACCGAGGTCCCTGAAAGCATCGCCATTGTTGGAGGTGGAGTGATTGGCTGCGAATTTGCGTTTATCCTCAATGCCCTGGGTTCACGGGTCACCCTTGTTGAGGGGCTGGGCAGGGTCCTTCCCATCGACTCTGTGGACGACGAGTGTTCCAAGATTCTGACCAGGGAGATGAAAAAAAAGAAAATCAAGGTTCTTACCAATCGCACCGTTACGGCCGTGGACACGACAGATACCGGAGCCCGCGTCACCATCGGCCCCTCTCCCTTTGCGGAAAACCTCAAGCCCAAAGAAAAAGAGGAGATGACAGAAGAGGTTGCCATGGTGGCCTTCTGTGTGGGCCGCAGCCCCAACTCGGCGGGCATTGGCCTTGAAAACACCGACGTCACGGTCAGCGAGCGGGGATGGATCCCGGTGAACGACCGAATGCAGACCAGCGATCCGTCCATTTACGCCATCGGTGACATCACCGGGCCTGAGCGGATCATGCTGGCCCACGTCGCCTCGGCCGAAGGGATCGTGGCCGCTGAGAACATCATGGGCGGATCCAGGGAAATGGACTACACCGCCATCCCCAACGGCATCTTCACCATGCCCGAGGTGGCCTGCACCGGCCTCACGGAAAAACAGGCGAAAGCAAGTGGCATGGATGTTCGCACCGACACGGTCCTCTTCCGAACCATCGGCAAAGCCCAGGTACTGGGCGAAATTGCCGGCCAGGCCTCCATTGTTTCGGAGACCGACTCGGGCCGCGTGGTGGGCGTCCACATCACCGGGCCCCACGCCACGGACCTCATTGCCGAAGGGACCCTTGCCGTAAACAAAGGGCTCACCGTCACCGACCTGGCCGAAACCATCCACGCTCACCCGACCCTTGCCGAGGTGATGATGGAAGCCGCCATGAAGGGCTCCGGACACGCCCTGCACGGTTAACGAGACGTGCCACCTCGAAAGCGGGTTCGCAAATGCACCAACCCCCTTTGCTTACAGGCTGCGCCCCTGACATCATGGCTCCCTGACCATTACCCTCATCGCACGGGCACTGGGCAGGGAGCCATCCCCAGCCCGGATATTTCCCGAGAAAACAATTGGTTCAGAACAACAACCTGTCATCCACGCATCACCCCTTGCGGCCGCCCCTTTCTGTGCTATAGTAGCAGAACAGATAACAAACCAACTTCACTTGGCATCTGATATCTCCCGCTGCCAAACGAAGACGCGTTTTCCGGCCCTACAAAACCTGTGTATCAAACCCTGCCCAATAAAATCGGGCAAAAGTTTGGCCCCCGGCAGGGCCGCCGGAGGCTGCCCAATGACCCCAAACCAGACGGTCGCCAATGACGCACTCTGCAGAGAGTTTAAAGCTGGAGCTTAAATTTTCCGACCGAATCGGCATTGTCGCCGATTTGGCCCTGGCGGTAACCGACATGGGCCTCAACATCATCACCATGGAGGTGGTGCAGGATGAGGGGGTCGCCATCGTCTACATCGAGTTGGATCGCACCGACGTTCTCAGTCCCGATACCGCAGAGGTGGTGCGTGCCTTCAGTGATCTCAATGGCACCGAATCAGTCCGTGTCGTTCGAACCCTCCCCCAGGAACGCCGGGAAAAACACTACCAGGCCATTTTCGACGGCGTCTCCGAGGGCATCATCGCCACTGACGAGACAGGGCGTGTCACCACCGTCAACCCCGTGGCCTGTCGCATCATCGGCTACAAAGCCCATCATGTTCTTGGCAGGAATGTCCACGAAATCAAACCCAACAGCAACATCCTTTTGGAGTGCATGGCTCAGCGGCGAACCCTGAGCCGCCGTGAGGCCCTGGTCACTCCGCGCGGGCGGGTAGAGTTTTACGCCTCTGCCCAGCCCATCCACGACTCGGCCGGCCGCTATGTCGGGGCTGTGGTACTCATGAAGGACCTCAAAGAAGTTCGAAAGATGGCCGAGGAGATCGCCTCCCCGCCCATCGCCACCTTCAACTGCTTTGTGGGGAAAAGCCTGGGCATCAAAAATGCCATCCACCTGGCACAACGCATCGCCCCCACCGACGCCACAGTCTCTATCCGGGGCGAAAGCGGCACGGGCAAAGAACTCTTTGCCGGAGCCATCCACTATGAAAGCGGCCGCAAAGGGCCTTTTATCCCCATCAACTGTGCAGCCATGCCGGAATCACTGCTGGAAAGTGAGCTGTTCGGATACGCTGACGGGGCCTTTACCGGCGCACGAAAATTGGGGAAGCCCGGCCTCTTTGAGGTCGCCAGCGGCGGGACCCTCTTTCTCGATGAAATCGGCGAGATGCCTGCAGGCCCCCAGGCCAAAATCCTGCGCGTCCTGCAGGAGGGGCTGGTGAGGCGCATCGGAGGCTCCCAGGAGATCCCGGTAGACACCCGGATTATCACCGCCACCAACAAGAACCTTGAAGAGATGGTCCAGAAAAGACTCTTCCGCGAAGATCTCTACTACCGCATTAACGTGGTTCCCGTGCATATTCCACCCCTTCGGGAACGGCGGGAAGACATCCTGCTGCTTGCCGGATACTTCCTTGACCTCCTCACCGAGAACCTCGGCAAAGAGCGGCAAATCGTCTCCAATGAGGCAATGGAAAAGCTCACCGGCCACCACTGGCCCGGCAATGTCCGGGAGCTGAAAAACGTCATGGAGCGAGGCGCAATCCTCGGGGATGGAAAAGTGGTTGAGCGCGCAAACATTCTCTTCAGCCATGAAGTCAATGCCGCGACCCTTACCGTGGACGGTGCCCCGTCGGGAGCTGGAAACTTACGGGAACTCACCGCCCGATTTGAAACAGAAGTGATTATCCGGGTCGTCTCTGAAGCAGGGAGCATTCGCAAAGCCGCAGGGCGCCTCTCCATCTCCCACACCGCCCTTCTCAACAAGATAAAAAAATACGGCATCAAGGTGGAAACTAATCGTTCCACTGGTTCGTTTTCGTTCCAATAACCGAACCAACTGTTTTATTGATCAAAACCGCCGTCCTAAACTCTTTATGGAAACAATTAGAACCACTGCCTCTTCATCTCCACGCCCCCACGGACCCGTAACCACGTCCTGCTCCCTGCTCACCCACCGTTCCCCTTCAGCTGCTCTGAAACACCCTGCGACCCTTTGTTCACAGCCATAACCGTCGTACAACCAACAAACGTCAACCAACATCAAAACCGTCGATTTCAATCGTTTCTCATCTTTCTTACAGACATGGCAAAGCTTTTGCTTTGTCTCTATGGCAGGATAGCCCGGCACCACCTGACGGCCATCCTCAACCATGAGAACACAATCCCGGCCCGGATAGGCCATTTGCCGTATCCCCGCCACTAAACAGGCCAGCCCCCTGGCCCCACGGAGGTTTCTATGATCGTAGGTATCCTGAAAGAGATAAAATCTGAGGAAAATCGTGTATCCATGACCCCCTCCGGCGTAGAGGTAATGATCGCCAACGGGCACACCCTGCTCGTGGAAAAAAGCGCCGGGATCGGTAGCGGATTCCCCGACGAGATGTATACCGAAGTCGGGGCGGAAATTGTCGCCACCCCCGCCGAGGTGTTCAAGCGTTCCGACATGGTCATGCACGTCAAGGAGCCCCAGCCTTCCGAGTACGCCATGGTGAAAAAGGACCAGATCGTCTTCACCTACATGCACTTCGCCGCCGACGAGAGCCTTACCCGTGAATTCCTGAAAACCAACTCTGTGGCCATCGCCTATGAGACCATTGAAGACAAAAAGGGCGCCCTTCCCCTCCTCACCCCCATGAGCGAGGTAGCGGGCCGCATGTCCGTGCAGGAAGCCGCCAAATACCTTGAAAGAGTCCATGGAGGACGCGGTATCCTCCTGGGAGGGGTCACAGGCGTACCCCCTGCAACGGTGGTGGTCATCGGTGGCGGCATCGTGGGAACCAACGCAGCCCAGATGGCATGCGGGCTCGGGGCCAAGGTCTATCTCCTGGACATGAACCTCGACCGCCTGCGCTACCTGTCTGAAGTGATGCCCAAAAACTGTTTCCCCATGATGAGCTCCCCTGCAACGGTTCGCAAACTCGCCCAGGAGGCAGACGTTGTGGTAGGGGCCGTGCTGATCCCCGGGGCCAAAGCACCCAAGCTCATCACCCGTGAGATGCTCAGCACCATGAAACCCGGTGCTGTTATCGTGGATGTGGCCATCGACCAAGGCGGCTGCTTTGAAACGTCCAAGCCCACCACCCATGGGGATCCCATCTATGAGGTGGACGGCATCATTCACTACTGTGTGGCCAACATGCCCGGGGCCGTGCCCATCACCAGCACCATCGCCCTGACCAACGCCACCCTCCCCTATGCGGTTCAAATTGCCAACAAAGGGTGGAAAAAGGCCTGCAAAGAAAATGAAGGGATCAAGCTGGGCCTCAACATGGCCGACGGCAAGATCACCTACAAGGGGGTGTCCGACGCATTCGGTCTCGACTACACACCGGCTGACACTCTCCTTTAAATATTACCCTGGCAGATAATGCCGATGGGCTCTGCCATGACAAAACAGAGACATAATAAACCGGCAAACGAATACCTACCCCATGAAAAGGCGGGGGATTCCCCCCGCCTTTTCTGATATCACCGAAGGTACACAAACATGACACAGGGAACATCCCCTAAGATCGTGCACCCTTGGAAATCACCTGCCCCGTCGTTTGTTTGCACACAAACAAACGACACCAAAACTGTGTATGTCAGGCATATGCCTCAACGCAAGAACCGCAGTCAAGCGCGCTTAACCAACGAATAAACTCAAATTTAAAGGAGGATATTGATTAATTATTAAAATCATGCTCTACTAATTTCCGATTCTTATTAGAACATACGATTCAAGTCGCTCTTTCTCATCCCCACATGGCATCGTTCGCACCCACCCCCTGGCATCCCCACTTATTCCTATTGCTCACAAGAAGTTACAAATCATCTCACAACGGGACAATAACTTCTTTTTCTCTCTGCGGGTTGTGATCATGCCGCGGTTAAGGCATGCTATACGCTGGGCGGAAGGCACCGCCTGGAGGTTATACGTAACACCACATCACCATTGGAGGAGTTTTATGGAGAGCTTTATTCAGTTACTGGATAAAATTGACGGCATCATCTGGGGTGCACCCCTACTTGTCCTTCTCGTGGGCACCGGCCTGTGGCTGACCCTTTCCCTTAAAGGGCTTCAGTTCACCACCCTTTTTCATTCTCTCTACCTGGCGCTGATCAAGCGCAGGGAAGAAGGAGAAGAGGGAGATGGCGACATTACCCATTTCCAAGCACTGATGACGGCTCTGTCCGCCACGGTTGGTACCGGTAACATCGCCGGCGTGGCAACGGCCATCGCCATCGGCGGACCTGGCGCCATGTTCTGGATGTGGGTCACCGGCCTGGTGGGAATGGCCACCAAGTACGCAGAGGCCGTTCTTGCCGTAAAATACCGTGAAAAAGATGAGAACGGCAACATGTGCGGTGGCCCCATGTACTACATCACCAACGGCCTCGGCTGGAAATGGATGGGCACCATGTTTGCCTTCTTCGCCGCCATTGCCGCCTTTGGTATCGGCAACATGGTTCAGTCCAACTCCGTTGCTGACGCGGTTCACGCCACCTTCAATATCCCCGTGGGCGTCACCGGTCTCATCCTCATGTTCTTCGTCGGCCTCGTCATCGTAGGCGGCATCAAGAGCATCGGTAAAGTGACCAGCGTGCTCGTGCCCATCATGATTGTCTTCTACATCTTAGGCTCCCTGATCATCCTTGTTATGTACGCCGGAGCCATCCCAGCTGCAATGAAGCTCATCTTCACACAGGCCTTCAACCCCACTGCCGCCACCGGCGGTTTTGCCGGCGCAGGCATCATGCTCGCCGTGCGCATGGGTGTGGCACGCGGTGTCTTCTCCAACGAATCCGGCCTCGGTAGCGCTCCCATCGCGGCGGCGGCTGCCCAGACCAAGCACTCTGTCACCCAGGCCCTGGTCTCCATGACCCAGACCTTCATCGACACCATCATCGTCTGCTCCATGACCGGCCTTGGCCTCATCATCACCGGTGCCTGGTCCAGCGGTAAAAACGGTGCAGAGCTCACCACCTTCGCCTTCCAGGGAGCCCTCCCCGGCGGTGGCCTCATCGTCACCATCGGCCTGATTCTTTTCGCCTACTCCACCATCCTCGGCTGGTGCTACTACGGTGAAAAATCCATTGAATACCTCCTCGGTGAAAAGGCCATCATGCCCTACCGGGTTCTCTTCGTCATCTTCGTCGGCATCGGCGCCACCCTTAAGCTCAACCTGGTGTGGACCCTGGCCGATATCTTCAACGGTCTCATGGCCTTCCCCAACCTCGTAGCCCTCCTGGCCCTGACCCCTGTCATCGTCAGTGAGACAAAGGACTACTTCGAAAATCACTACAAAAAATAACCGGAGAAAGTCGAACGACCGGAAGAGCCTGTGATTTACTAAAAAACCCACCCCTTTAAAAAAAGGGGCGGGTTTTTGTTTGTCCGGAGCAGGAGCCTGCACCGCGTCAGTCAGCAAGGAGGGTATCCGGGTGGCTCTTCCGCCAGGAGCTCCACGAGGTGTCCACATGGGAGACTTCGTGGAGGCTCTTGCCCAGGTGCCTGCCCTGAATGGCCTTCAGGTGTTTCCCATCTGGATACCAGAGGCTCCGGCTCTCCTTGTCATAAAGGACAAAGGTGTTTTTGTAAGTCCACCCCGAAGGAGCCAGGGTCAGGGGTTTTCCATCCAATTCTCGGCTGTACACAGCCGACAGATTTACCAGCGGTCAATAGGCTGCCGCCACCGGAGTCCCTCCGATTTCAGTGTTGAGAATCTCATGGCGCACAAGCCTCTCCACCGATACGGCTTTGGATGCCTCCCCTGCCGCGAACCCAATCACACGCTTCACACCTGACGTGCGCTCGCGCTTGCCCAAGAACGCCCCTTCGCCCAGAGGGACGATGGCGTCTTTTCCAATGCCGTACTGGAAATTATCCGGGACAAACCCCTGTTTTTCAGCCTCCGTCACCTCCCACTTCTCTCCCATACGGTCGATAATCCACACCCTGCTGCCCTCACGCTCCACAAGGGCAGCAGATACCCAAGAGCCCCACAAAAGCAGAGCCAGCACCAAGATCCATATATATCCCCATTTTTTACACATGGTTTTCTCCTGTTGGCTAAAATTAGAACTATTCCGAGCCAGAGAAGCCAAAAGCCAGGGGCCAGACGTTTACCTGGTCAGAAAGAGCTGATTTCACAAACAGGTCCTGGCTAAATGATGGGAGCACAATCAACGGAAAAGATGGACATCTGGATGACGAAAGAAAAGAGGGGGGACTGCGAAAAGTATGGTGTGAATTATACCATGTCACCTGGCAGTAAGCCACCAGGCGTGACAGATGAAATCTTAGCCGCCTCGGGGCTCGTCACAGCTGTCAAGTAGTTGAACACCATGACACTGAACTCATCAAGGAGACTCTCCTCATCGGCATCACAGTTAAGCAGCAAGGCTTTATGGGCAATATTCTCGGCGGAACTGTGAATCACTATCGCTGCAGCATCCCGATCCTGAATCGACAGGCTGTCCTGAAACAGGGTAAAGAGCAGCTTGATGTTGCCCAACTGCCGCTCCACCTCTCTATCGTAGAGGGCCATCACATCCGGATCCGAATACCTTAAAACGTGGGTCTCCCTGTGAAAACCCGGAGCGATCCTGTATGCCGCAAAGAGATTTGCAAAAACAACTCGAATATTTTCCCGGGTAAACGAGTCGAAACGAAGATCGGGACTGTTCCAGGTGGTGTCGAAATGGTTATCGAGATACCCTTCAAGGGCCTCAAGGAGAAGAGCCCTTTTATCGGTGAAGTAAGCATAAAAGCTACCGATGGAGACACCGGCACGTGATGCGATATCCTTGGACGTGGTTTTATGGATTCCTTTTTCTGAAAACAGAGCCACAGCCGCATCCATGAGTTTCTGCCTCATGACAATACCGCGTTTCTGCTTTGGGATACGAACACCTCGGTCTATGGCCGAGCCTCGTTTTGCCTTCTCCATCTACCGCCCTCTGGTATTGCCCCGGAAGGTTCATGTATAGTTGGGATATGAATAATTCGTCTCATGAGCGCGGGCATATCGACCGGATGAAACCACCGGGCTGGATTCGCCCTCTCCCCGACAAAATCCCAAGGTGTCGCATGCATCATTTGCCTCCACGAGGCTCTGCACAACCGGCTAAAATGAACTATAGTTCAAATTATTCAGTGACGCAACAACACAGTACAACATATCCAACACACTCGAAATAAACATTTAATATCAAACAAGATCAATGTTCACTTTTGCGCTTGACAACACCAAACACCGACGGTATGAAAATATGAACCTGACATCATATTCATACGATAAGAATTGGTGCACTGAGAGCCCTCCCCCTTTTTATCCTTCCAAACAGCACAAAAGGGCGACCCCTCTTTCTTATACCCCGAACCCATGGGGGTGGCACCGAAAAGGGGACTTTACAGCCCATGGAACCTTAACCCTCCTCAAATCCAATGAGCTCACGCACACTCGTCCCCTCCCCACACCATCACTGCCATTGGATACCCACGACGCAAGGCCATGAAGAAGCCCGATCAAGGAGCGAAACATGAATTGCACCTATGAAAACAAAGAAGAACTGCAGGCTGTTCTCAGCAATCTCTGGGCCCGCATCTTTGCCACCCCCGCCATCACAAAGAGTCTCTCTGAAACGGATATCACCGTACAGTTTCGGTTTGTTGATTTTCATACCAGCATGACCATCCAGGCAGGAAAAGGGGAAAACAGGGCCTTGTGGGATGTCGAATTAACGCCGGATGTGGTGATGATCCTCTCCTCGGAGACCAGCCATCGCTTCTGGCTGGAAGAGCTGAATGTTCCCCTTGCCCTTGCAAGTCGAAAAATTATCGCCAAAGGGTCCATCCAGAAAGCCCTCAAACTTCTCCCTGCTCTTAAACCCGCCTTTGCCCTGTACCCTGAGGTGCTACAGGAGATGGGAAAAGAGCACCTGCTCAGCACGTCCCGGAAGGCAGATAGAAAACGGAAACGCCCCCTCTTCACATTCCGAAAACCCACCCCCCCACCCATGGAGAAGCTCCACCCGTTCCCCTTGAGTTTCGATGAGCCTCCGCGGCCGGATCCAGCAGCCCCCGTTCGATCGGCCGAACCCACCCTGCTGGATATGTACTCGACAATGTGCACCATCCGGGCTTTTGAGACCCACCTGGCCGAAGCGTTTCAGCGCGGCATCCTCCCGACAGAAGCCATCCATCTCTCCATCGGTCAGGAGGCCGTGGCGGCCGGGGTGTGCCTCAACCTGCGGTCCACTGATATCATCAACACCACCCACCGGGGACACGGCCACATCATCGCCAAAGGGGCAAATCTCAACCGCATGATGGCAGAGCTCTACGGAAAGGCTGGAGGTCTGTGTGAGGGCAAAGGCGGGTCCATGCACGTCACCGACAAAAGCGTCGGTATCATGGGGGCCAACGGAATCGTCGGTGCTGGCTATCTCCTGGCCATGGGCGCAGCACACGCCATGAAGTACCGGGGGGAAAACAACATCTCCGTGGTCTTTGCAGGAGACGGCTCCGTCAACCAGGGAATGTTCCATGAAGCACTCAACATGACCCAGGTCTTTGACCTTCCCGTTCTCATTGTGATTGAAAACAACCTCTACGGTGAGTTTACCCACGTTGAACGCCACTCCGCCGACCCGGAGATACACAGGCGCATCGCGGCCTACCACATTGAATCCATCAGCCTTGACGGAAACAACCCTGAGGCCGTGTTCTCCTCCATTGCCGATATTGTTCGGCAGATGCGAATCGATGGGCGACCCCGCGCCGTGGAGATGAAAACCTACCGCTGGCACGGCCACATGGAAGGGGAACCGGAACTCTACCGCACCAGCGAAGAAAAACTCGCCCACATACAAAACGACCCGATCAAACGTCTGAGAACCGCCCTTATCCAAAAAGGCATGGCCTCCGAAAACCAACTTAACAGCATGGTCCAGGAGATCACCCGCCTCATGGATGACGCGGTTGAGTTTGCACAAAAAAGCCCCGATCCCGGCCCAGCCGATCTCTTATCGCGCGTCTTCGCACCGGAAGAGGCCTCCCTTTATGAAGGCACCATCCCCATTGAGAGCATGGGGCCAAACCGAGCATACGCCCAAGCCGTCCACGACGCCATTGCCGAG
>Ga0193953_1001015_pt1 | contig 13738 bp, 12 predicted proteins | sample BB_4_MG_FD_140325 | JGI IMG/M metagenome (GOLD analysis project Ga0193953, IMG submission 140325) | Microbial mat bacterial communities from the Broadkill River, Lewes, Delaware, United States - BB_4_MG | ecosystem: Environmental > Aquatic > Freshwater > River > Microbial mats | place: USA... | reverse complement strand
CTTCGCGGATTAATTACGGAAGAAACCATCTCTTTTGCTGAAGCTGCACTACGTTTCTCTATGGATAAAGACTCGCGCACCAATGGTGGTTTAATGGTAAATCCAGCCACAGGGACGGCAAAATTTGAGATCAGTCAAATTCCGGTTGCGATCAACAAAACGGTACAATCCATGGAAATAGGTGACATTTCAAAGCCATTTTTTATGATGGACGACCGAAAAGGTCAGGAAACCTATCGTATCGTATTACTAAAAAACAAAACGGCTCCTCACAAAGCCAATATGCGTAATGATTACCAAATGCTTCAAAGCATGTTGGAAAACAAAAAACGTCAGGAAGCGTTAGATACCTGGATTCGTGAAAAGCAACACGATACTTATATAACCATTGATGAGAAGTGGGTGAAATGTGAGTTTAAATACGATGGTTGGATTAATTAATAATTGATTGAAGAAGACTTGTCTGAATGAAATAAAACGAATCATGGGAGCAAGCATTATTCTTGTGCTTGTTTTAATAAGTAATGCTTGTTCCCGTGAATTTTATAACATCAACTGGCATGGCGTAGTTGTTGATGGTGTTACCAACAAGCCTATTCAACACGCACTTATCAAAGCCTCTGCTCAATATCAGGATAACATCGACCACACGGCAGAAACCCGTAAATCCTTTCAATCTGATATTTCAGGACATTTCCAGGGCCACTTTGATAAAGCTTACCACCTCAGCTACGAAATTGAAGCCTATGGCTACATGTCGGTTCAATCACGTAAGAATCTAAAGCGAAACAGGTCTCTTGACACCATTCGTCTGCTGCCTGAAACTTCACAAAGCAACCTGTTCATTTCCTTGCTTTCCGAACAAAAATTCGAAAATCAGCCGTATTTAAGATCCCGTACAATCACTCCAATAACAAGTCGAAAAAAAAACAGTACCGTTGAAGTGATTGGATTTGATTTCATCAATCAGAAACACTCCACGTATCCGGATAGTATGGATCTGAAATTAACGATTCGCAAACACCAAAACACAGCGTCGGCCATTCAATTCTATACCTTTGATAAAGGCGGCGTCTACCCCATTTTTATCAATGAAGTGAACGAATCATTTTTTCTGGAAATGGAAAATGCACCAACAGAAGGTTATTATAGATCCTATAAAACAACCGGAGATGAAGTTGGCTTTTTTATCCGCTGCCGGGATGGTCAACACTATGTAAAAATGCTCCCGGATGATCACATTTGCACCCTCTCCTATTGTACACCAACAGATTCCATTCAGGAAACAGGAGTGCGAATGAATTACCTGCTTCAGCGCGATACGATTTACCCAACCCTCTTTCCGATCTTAACGGTCTACGACTATTTAAATAACCAATCGCTATCCACAGCCTTAATTGAAATACAACAAAAGCGCAAAACGTCCCCTAAACAGGCAAATTAAATGTTCAGTTAGATTTTATTTTCCATTATTTTGCCACCTTTGCAACTTAAATATGTAAACGACTCTATGCATTTCAAACTCGTTATATTTTTATCGCTTATTTGCTTTTCTTTAAATGGGCAGGAGCAAGTATCCAAATCACCTAAGAAAGCGAAAGTAAATATTAGAAAGGCCGATTATCTTGATCAAAGGGAATACCTTGGAGAAGGTGTAAAATTATTAATTGGAAATGTGAAGCTTCAGCATGAAAATACCATCATGTTTTGTGACAGCGCTTATCTTTATTCAGATTCCAGCTATGTAGAAGCCTTTGATAATATTCACATCATTCAAAATGACTCCATTCACTTGTATGGTGACCTGCTGTTATATGAAGGAAATAACAACCTGGCCAAGGTGCGCGAAAACGTAAAGATTGTCAAAAAAGACATTACCCTCACAACTGATTTTCTGGATTACGACCGCATTAAAAATGTCGGCTATTACTACAATGGTGGCGAAGTTGTTAGTGGTGAAAATACATTGATCAGTGATTGGGGCTATTACTATCCGGATTATGATGAAGTACACTTCAAAGATTCCGTAGTTGTTAACAATCCACAATACTCCATATTTTCGGATACATTAAAATACAATACAGTCACAGAGGTAGCCAATATTCTGGGGCCTACTTTTATTATCAGTGATGACAACCTGATTTATAGTGAAGATGGCTACTATGATACCATGAACGACAAAGCTAAACTACAACGCAACAGTTACGTACAAGGTAAAGAGCAAGTGTTAAAAGGAGATACCATCTACTATGACCGAAAAGTTGGATTAGGCGAGGTTTTCTACAACATGGAGTTACATGATACCACTAATCATATGATTATTGCCGGTGATTACGGCTATTACAATGAACGCTCCAAGTATGGATTGGCAACCAAGAAAGCGCAATTAATGCAAATCCATCAGAAAGACACCCTTTATTTGCATGCGGACACTTTACAGTTAATCCCACTTGTTGAGGAGGATAGCCGAATGGTAAAAGCTTTCTATAATGTGAAGTTTTTCCGTAAAGACATGCAAGGCCGGTGTGATTCAATGGTCTATGATTTTCGCGATTCAACCAATACGTTTTATAACAATCCGGTTATTTGGGCCATGGGTAACCAGTTAACAGCTCAAACCATTAAGCTATACTCAAGAAATCAAGCCCTTTACAAAGCAGAAATGATCAATTCAGCCTTTGTGGTGGCACCTGAAGACAGCCTCTTTTTCAACCAGGTGAAAGGTCGAAACATGACCGGCTATATCCGAAACAATGAATTGTATAAGATTGATGTGGATGGTAATGGTCAAACAGTGTATTATCCCAAGGATAATGAGTTTGTTATCGGGGTGAATCGTGCCGAAAGCAGTAACCTCACCATTACTCTAGAAAACAGGCAAATCACTGGTATTAAAATGCGGGTGGATCCCAATGGCAATATGAATCCGCCTTTTTTGCTACCAACTGAAGATGTGCGCTTAAAAGGATTTATCTGGCTGGAAGAAATCAGGCCTAAAAACAGGTGGGATATCTTTAAGCATATTGAAATGCCATCGATGGATCAGACCACCTCGGCCTACGACGATTACAAGTTTGGTGACGACAGCCAATAAAAATTAACAGATATAAAAAAAGGGTCGAAACGACCCTTTTTTGCTCTCTCAATTAATACTCATCTTCATTGAAAAAGAAATCTTCTTTACTCGGATAATCCGGCCAAATATCCTCAATACTTTCAAATACTTCTCCTTCGTCCTCTATCTCTTGAAGGTTTTCGATAACCTCAAGTGGTGCGCCAGAACGAATTCCGAAGTCAATCAGTTCATCCTTTGAGGCCGGCCACGGCGCGTCTTCTAATTTAGAGGCTAGTTCGAGTGTCCAATACATAAGAACTCAATTTAACTTTAACAATATTTTGTTTTTCCTATATGTAACTTAACGCGAATATAAAAAAAAAAATCATTCCTACAAGTCCGATTTCCATGGAATTTCACGAACATCAAAATACTTTGATAAATGACGAGACAGCACAAACAAATAATCAGACAAGCGGTTAATGTAACGAATCACCCATGGGTTCACGTCATATGTATCGGCCATTGTAAGCACCCGACGTTCGGCCCGACGGCAGATGGTACGGGCCACATGGCAATACCCCACAGCAGGATGACCACCCGGTAAAATGAAATTCTTTAATGGAATTAAAGCCGCTTCCATCCGATCCATTTCCGTTTCCATCAATGCAATTTGTTTATCATCACAATTAATGCGATCGCGCAAATCAGAAACTGACGTATCGGTAGCTAAATAGGCGCCAATGGTAAATAATTTGCTTTGTATCTCTATGATCACCCGATCAATGGATGCATCCAGTTCATAAGACCGGATTAAACCAATAAAACTATTCAATTCATCAATGGTACCATACGCTTCCAGTCGCTCATGATTTTTAGGAACACGCGTCCCGCCAATCAATCCGGTTTTCCCTTTATCTCCTGTTTTGGTATAAACGCCACTTTTTTTCATGATTCAATATATCTGTTTTCAAAATGAACACTTTCCATCCACCACCATTAGCAAACATTGCTTTAACAGGTAGCCAAATGAATGGTTCAATACGAATCATGATTAGAAGTACTAATTGATCAGCCCACTAAAGTTACTTGTTCGTTCTTATAGTCTTTTTCAATTTCACCATCCCGTAATCGGATAATCCGATGGGCATGTTGGGCAATATCTTCTTCGTGCGTTACTAAAATAATGGTATTACCACGCGCATGAATCTCACCGAACAATCGCATGATATCTACTGAGGTTTTGGAATCCAGATTTCCGGTAGGCTCATCCGCCAAAATGATGGACGGGTCATTTATTAAAGCCCGGGCCACCGCCACCCTTTGTCGTTGTCCTCCCGACATTTCATTGGGACGGTGTTGCATGCGATCTCCCAAACCCACACTTGACAAAGACTCTTCTCCCAATTGCATGCGTTCGGCCTTGGGAATTCCGGCATATACCAGGGGTAAAACCACATTTTCTAAAGCAGTGTAACGGGGTAACAAATTAAACGTCTGAAAAACAAAACCAATTTCCTTGTTGCGTATCTCTGCCAGACTTTCATCGGATAAATGACTGACATCCGTTCCATTCAGGATATATTGACCACCGGTGGGTGTATCCAGAGCTCCGATAATATTCATTAAGGTAGACTTCCCCGATCCCGACGGCCCCATAATTGCCACATACTCTCCTTTATCAATAGAGAGCGAAGCACCCCTCAATGCTTTTACCACCTCAGTTCCAACCTGATAATACTTTGTGATATCAGATATGTGTATAATTTGTCTGCTCATCGCCTATTATTTTTAGCATAACAAATATATAATTTTCCACAAAATATCATTACGCATCCTGCTTTTATAAACAAGTTCCTTACAGTTCGATGCTTTGTAAAAAGTATTTATACCTTCTTTAATTTTGTAGAAACAAAAAAAGCGATTAAAGTCAAACGAAATTGTAAATCAGTAACTCACCACAAAATGTTGTTTTTGACATTCTTTCCGAAAGAAGATAATGCCAATCTGAAACAAGTCCAGACTAACCGTCACTTTGGGATGATCACATATAATCTTCCATGCGTCATACATCCCCTTTGACCAATGGATATCATCAAAAATAAAAATGGAATCGTTACCGGCCTTTGGCAAACAAATATTAAAATAATCTATTGTTGCTTGTTTTTCATGATGCCCGTCAAAAAACACCATATCTAGTTGATCCATAGAAGCCACTAGCTCAGGTAACACATCTTTAAACTGCCCGACAATCTGGTTCACATTTGGACACTTCAAACTGATGAATGTTTTTGCAGCAAAAGCGGCCGTATTTTCACACCCTTCAATAGTATAAACCTTACTGGCACTATTATGACGAGCTAAATAGGCAGTACTAATTCCAATAGAAGTACCTAACTCCAGAATACAATTTGGTTTAAAATGATTGGCTAATCGAAATAACAATTCTCCATATCTGGGCTGCATGGATGATTTAAATACTAAATCAGATACTCGTCGCTCTTTCTTATTGAATTCAGTACTCCCGGCCCCATAATCAGTCATCGAAATGACCTGCTTCGATTTCATGAGCTGCTTGCGATAAGCTTTAATCGATTCAAAAATATAATAATGATGCCGATCGCCAATTAAATCCCTCACAAGCTCAAACACAAAAGGACTGTGCAATCCATAGCCTTTTTTATATTTTGATTGAAATAGGTAGGAAAGATAGCTTTTGACCAAATAAGTATTCATTCAAGTAATTCTCTTTACGCACGGTTAACAGGCATATTGTTCCTTCATAATAGTGAATTTCCAACTACCTGGAGTTAATGTATTATCAAATCAGGTGGAAGATAACTATTTTCTTCAATAATAAAAGTCCCTAAGAAAATTGATGGAAAATATATCTTTGTAAAAAATCAGCCATGGGAAAAGGAAAGGGAAAAAAACATAACAGTGGTTCTGCCGGGCAAAATCGAAAGAAATCAGAAGAATTTCTTCTTCAGAACGGTCAAAAACCGGCCATACAAGTGACCCAGTCAGGACTGCAATATGAAATCATCAAAAAGGTCCAAGGTGCTCTGCCAATTTCAACTAATACTGTGAAAGTACACCAAAGAGCAATGCTTTTAGGTGGAAAAATACTTGATGACACGTATAAAGATGCCACTCCAATTGAATACAAAGTAGATGAGGCTATTCAAGGCCTAAAGGAGGGCTTGCAATTAATGACAGTTGGCAGCCGCTACAAATTTTATCTCTCTCCGGAACTGGGCTGGGGTAAAAAAGGATCAGGTGGCAGAATTGGTCCCTATGCTGTAACCATTTTTGATGTTGCTTTACTCGAAATTATAGATTGAAACACATAGTCATTTTGACCTGATAAGTAAAACAACTCTCCTGACTGAAACAGGGGAGTTGAGCAAATAATTTTACGAGCAGACCAGACTCCCTGAAAAATGATTTTAAACACTTGGCAAAATCCTTTGTTTAGTAAATAACACCCTAAACAACGAAAACAGATACGTTATATCCATGGATGAATACATAGAACAATTACTCGAACTGATTGACAAGGCAAAGGGACCAACGTATTACTCGTTGGATAATGCGGAGATTGACAGCGATCAACCTATTAATAATGGCTTTAACCTAAAAAGTGCCAACGAATTCATCCATGGACACTGTAAGAAAATATCCGCTATTACCGGTATTGAGCATTATCAATTCCCTCCGAAAGATAAACTGTCTTCAGAACAAGTAATTGACCTTCTGGATGCTACTGAAGAACTGTTAGCGCATTTCAACCTTGAATTTGTTTTTCCTGAAAATGTACCAGATGCGGTAAAATACACGTTTATTATTGATCACTGGGACAGTCAGCAAAAGTATTCATCATCAGCAATGGTGCAGATAGAGACCTGTCGATTTGAGGATAATAAATGCCCTTTTCCCGACTTTTGTTCCATCTGTGAAGAATTCAAAGACAAAGATGACAACCACCATCCGTTATCCGTTGGTCAAATTGACTTTGATAACCTTATACCTGCAAAAGATGAAAAACGCATTAGAGTTGAAGTTGATAAATTTAAAGAACTGATTCGTAAACCAACTCATGAAAATTTCATTACCGGTATTCATAATTACTGTGATGGAAGATGTAATAATTGTTCTTTCACCGATCGCTGCAGCTCTTATTCCATCAACAAAGAATTGGATGAAGCCACCTTCTCAACAGATAATGAACCTTCAGATGATCAGCTCCTTGTTATTCTGAAAGCAACTTCCGAAATCATTGAGGAAGAGCTCCAAAAACGAGGCATGGACGCCAGTGAAACACTAAATGAATTAACAAACGAAGAACTCTGCCAACTTCAAGAGAAGCATCCATTAACCATGCATGCAGAATCTTATGCTGAGAAGGTAAAAAGATGGCTTGAATCCAATCAACTTGAAATGGAAAGCAGACTAATAGCGGCAGACGATGATGAAATAAAGAAAGCCTTGGAAACGATTACCTGGTTTCAACTTTTTATACCTGCTAAAGTAGCCAGAGCACTTTCTTCAGTTGAACAGGACGACGTAGATGAACACATTAATTATGATGTGAATGGATCCGCAAAAATTGCCTTACTGGCTATCGATGAATCCTTACAAGGGTGGCAGACATTCCTTCATCACATACCACACAAAGAAGATAGCTTGTTAAACCTTCTCAAACACCTCGATAAACTAAAAAATAACCTGGAATTACAATTTCCCGATGCCCGCTCCTTTAGACGCCCGGGTTTTGATGATGATTCACTTTAGGATTAAAAACCTGAGAGAAGCAAATGGTTGGAAAGTTTTAGAATCGTAAAATAATTCATAGATATTACTTCTCTCAGATGTTATCGAATTTCAGGATCCCCTTCCATTCGTATCAATTATCAACCGTCGTTGATAATGCCCAAAGTAGCTAAAGCCACGCAGGCCAATGATTTCAACCGTAAAACTATCATTTTATTTTACAGATTTCTCAAATCCCTTTAAATTTTTGTCTAAAAAACTTAAAATTTGTCCATATCCTTTAATTTCATTCTCTTTCTTCACAAAACCATGCCCTTCATCGGGAAATAAGACGTATTCAACAGGTACACCATTATTTTTAATTGCCTCTACAATTTCATCTGATTCCACTTGTAAAACACGTGGATCATTAGCCCCTTGTAAAACCATTAATGGTTTCGTCACCTTATGTGCATGAAACAAGGGTGAAATATTATATAAACGTACTGAATCAGCTGTTGTTGGGTCACCCATCTCTTTATACAGTGCTCCTTTGAAAGACTCCCACCATGGTGGAATTGATTTCAAGGTTCGTAACCAGTTTGTCACTCCAAAGATATTCACACCCACATCAAATTCTTCAGGTGTGAAAGTAAGTGCCGCCATAACCATATATCCACCATAGGAACCGCCAATGATACCAATTTTAGAAGAATCGACCCAGTCCATTTCCGACAGATAATTTTTCCCATAAATGCAATCCTGTAAATCACCCTCGCCATGATTACGATCATCCAGTCGATGGAATGATTTTCCATAACCACTGGATCCCCGATTATTAACAGCTAATATGGCATAGCCATGATTCACCAAATATTGAATTAATGAAAAATAGCCCACCCTGGACTGACCGCCCGGACCTCCATGTACCCATACCAAAGCCGGCACCGGATCATTGGCATCTGCCTGATGTGGTTTATACAACACTGCCGGAATTTCCAAACCATCAAAAGAAGAATACCTTACCACCTGGGCATCAACCAGGTTATTAGGATCAATATCGGGATTCAAAGTATTCGTGAGTCGTTTATATTCCCCATTTTCTAAGTTATAGAGGTAAATATTGGCAGGCATTTTTGAACTCACCAATGAAAACTTCATCAGTTTTTCGCTTCTTGAAATAGACACACCTGAAATGGTGCCATCCGGAAAGGATGGAAAATCGACTTCCGTCCCTGTCTCCATATTGGTGATCTTTACAACTGTTCGGGCATCCTGATTGACGCCAATCACTCTGTATTTTTCATTCCAAGAATGATATGCATACCAAACATCCCAATCCGTTTCATACACTTTTTTAACCTCACCTGATTCAATGTTGCACTTACTTAAAAAAGTAAAATCCGCCCCATTATTGGTCAGAAAAAACACTTCCTTATCATCTAAACTAAACTGTTGCGGATTGAATGTAGCATCCGCATTCTCCGGAGAAATTTGGATCAGCTCTGCAGCATCTCTCGTAAACAAAAACATTTCATTTTGGGAGGTGGTAATGGATTTGGTCAAAACTAACCTGTTTTTATCATGCGAAATCGCTCCAATGTCATACCCATCATTATTTTCAAACAATAAAATTGATTCAAAGGATTCCAACTCCATCTCGTACAAATCAAAGTAGCGGGCATCTCGTTTGTTTGATATAAAAAAGAAGCTCTTTTGATCACGAGCCCAGCCATAAAAGTTAGATTTAGCTGTTTCCCATGGAGTTAAATCAATTACAGTACCATCGGTATCACGCATAAAAATGTGATTGATTTCGTTACCCCCCTGATCACTTGAAATCAAAATTCGATCATCTTCCGGAAAGTAAGAAATCCCATACATGGACTCCTCGCCGGAGTGGGTTAATGGCTCCATGGCCGTCCCATCTAATGGCAATTTATAGGCATTAAAAATGCCTGACTTATTGGAGGTCACTAACAATTTACTTTCGTCAGCAGAAAAAGAACCGCCTCGCACTTTCACATTTTTATAAAAGGCCTCAATGGAATAGGCAGGCACCTCACGTCCTTTCCCTGGCTTTTGAATGGTACATCCACCTAACACCAAAAGGAGGACCGAAATAAACAATAAACTTTTCATAGATTTAGGATTGATTTTGATTACACATTTTATTTTATCGTTATGCTGTTTCTTTTTCAACAATAAAACTTACAGATGTATTTAGTACGAAGTTTTGCCGCTAATCCAAAAGATAGAGATAACACGCTTATATTGCTCAATATAGGTAGTCAACAGCAATATTTCAACTTATGATCGAAAAAAACATGAATCACCATCCTTTGCTAATAATAAAAAGTAATGGAGATGGAATTTCAATTTTATGCAGGTACAAAAAAGGGGCATGATCAAATCAGCCCCTATCTATCAATGTAATTCACTTGCTACATTTGCACTTTTATTTCTGTCGATCGATATAATGCACTTATTCGACCACTTCCTGATGAAGCTGTTTTTATTTCTTCACTTTTTTCACGTACGATATACAATGACACCTCCGAACCCAAAAAATCATTAAGATCATTGGATGGAACTGTCACACTGGTAGCTCCTTCATCATATTGATACTGTGAGCTACTCACACCAAAATCATTATGTAAGTAAACATGTATATTCTCGCTATCCTGCAACGGTTCGCCCAGAAAATTAACTACCAAATCCTTCCCTTCTGCATATTCTAATTCCGGATTTAACTCAATGGGTTCAATGACATCTTTAGGAATAGTATTTACATATACAGAGCCTTCATTGTCCTTAAATTCAATGGTTACCTCCTGGTACCCCTCAAACTGAAAATGGTAATGGTAGAGCCCAATATTAACATAGTTTACAAATTGCTCTCCATTAACTTCAATAGAAGCGGATTCGGATAATTCAAGATAATCACCTGTTGAGGAGCCTATTTGGAAAGCAGCCCTAACTTTAGTTTTGTTGGTTTGAGCATTATACCCATATTGGTAGCTTTGATAAATATCTTGCGGATTTAAATCATTGGAATCAGAGCTATCACAAGCGACCATAACCAACACCAAACCGACCAACCAACTTATTTTCTTCATTTTATTCATCTTACAATCTGTTTAATTTCACCTCATTCTTACATAGGACATGCCAACCTAATAATGTGCTTAGTGAAAAAAACTAAAAGATGTAAAAAACATGTATACTAACACAACCCTTAAAAAATCAATTTAGACACTTAACTAACGTCCCATGACTTCATCTTCTCTGCGTTGTCTTTTCCATCGTCTGTGCGTCCATAACCACAGGTGAGGGGCTTTGTAAATGGCAGTTTCCAAAGCTTTGGAATACTTTTCAATAATCTCCCCCTTCTTGACGTTCGTCATCTCCTCCTGTAAAACAATGAATTCCACCTCATAATAACCACGTTTTGGTTTTGTAATAGCCGGAAACACCACCACCTGATTACTTTTTTGAGCAATTCGATCAGCCCCATACATGAACCCCGTTTCTTGATTTAAAAACATTGTCCAATACCGGCTGCTTTTCGGATGTGGCCCCTGATCTCCGATAATCAATGAAATGGTCAACACATCTTTTTTTGCAAATTCCATTAAGGATTTATATCCACGCTTCGATGGAATAGTGATGGCTCCAAAGCGCTCCCTTACTAATTTTATTATCTGATCAAAATAAGGACTTGTTTGAGGTTGATAAAAAGCAGTCATCTGGTGCTTTACATAAAAAGGCAAAGCCGCTAGCCACTCCCAGTTACCTAAGTGAGCAGTATAAGAAATCACACTCTTTTTCTCATCATAGTAGCGTTGGATAAGCTCTGGATTCTTAACCACTAACCTTTTTTTTGCATTCTCAGATGATATGGTTAAAAACTTCATATTCTCAAATACCTGGTCACAAAAATGCTTATAGAATGCTCTTTCTATTTGCATTAACTCCCGATCACTTTTCTCCGGGAAAGAACCCGTAATGTTATCGCACACTACTTTTCGCCTGTACCGAAACACATAAAAGAGTAATACGAAACCAATATCAGCTATGAGATACAATATCCTGAGTGGTATCAGTGATACCAAATAAAAGGGAGCGAATTTTAGTCTATTCAATATGTTTGTCATAAAATCCAATTAAAGCTTCATTGTAACAGCGACAATTGAACTGTAATGAAGACATCTTTACAACTGTTGTTTTACCGCTTCAAATCTACAAGAAGATTCCGATTGTTCCATCTTAAAAAAACTGAAAATATGTGATCCCTGAGCCGTATCAATTGACAACCCAATAACTGCACACTAAATTCCGATTTATTTATAGTCGGATAATTGTTGGATCATTTGATCCAAGGAATGAAAAACCGGATGATCAGCCGGGAAAACAACCGCAAAATCTCTTCGTGACTTTTTAAACATCCTTAATGCTTTCCCTGAATACCCATCTCTATATAGTAACTTCCCATAATGAAACCGAATATTTCCTTTAGCTTCATAATCGTTAGGGTATTTTTTTAATACATCCTTAAAAATCGTGGAAAGCAATTCCTGTTTCTGCTGCTGAAAAAACAGTTCTACATATTCATCCGGAATATCAGGATCATGTAATGATGGTATAAGTACTTCCAGAGCCAGATCATAAGCCTGGTCATCCCAGTTCATATTCAACAAAGAACGCAATAAATACAATTGATTAGGACGATAACCAGGTGATAAGGCATTGGCTTCAGTAAAGTACTTCAAGGCTTCATTATATTCCTGATTATTGAACAATAAGATTCCAGTAATCCGAGCCGCATCCCCTTTCTTAAGCGAATCATTATATTGCACATAAGCTTGTTGTGCGTATTGAATCCCTTCCTTAAAAAGCCCGTCAAATAAATAACTTACTGCCAGGTTATAGGCAGTCAATGGCTCATCCGGTTTTTCCTTAATGGAACGTAAATACCATTGTTGCGCTTCATGGTAATTTTCAAACAAAGTATGGTAGTATCCCAGGGCATACAAGCTAAAATAATCATATACACGATGCCTATAAGCTGTTAAATAGTACTGCTTACTTCTTTCCAATAACTCTTCAGAAGGGAGATACCAACGGTCACTAAAATCAAGAAATACCTTATAATAAAAATCACCTAAGGTTTTATGCAGCCTATAATTTTCAGGTTCTCGTTCTATTGCTGTCTGCAAAACTGAATCGATGACAAAGGGGATCATTTTTTGGCGATCAGTATGTGAATTACTTCGTAACTCTTCAATGGTTTCACCTCCCCTTAAATCTACAAATGAGAAAGTATGATACTTCATCGTAGAAAGGTAGTAACGCATTGCTAACTCACTTTTCTTTATGACTAACCCGTTATTTTTATGTTCGGAATCCAGTTTGCAAAGCTTGTCAAAAGCGGTTGCATACTGCCCTTTAGCTATTAACGAATCCACAACCTGCATAAAACCAGGTTCTGTGCTCCCTACTTGGGCATGACTAAAACAGAGAGAAACGCAAAAAAACAACAGGATAAAAATTCGTTGAAACATATAAATATAATGAGTTTATGTTGTCAAGTTAAGCAATAAATCTGATTTAGGAACATAAAAAAAGGTGCCCGGGAGAGCACCTTTTTTATCGGGGTTTGAAGAAAGGGTAATTTATCAACCAGGTTGAAAAGATGAATGCTGCAAGAATTTGTAACGGGAAAATAGTGCAGGATTGCAGCATTCAATAAGATTTAACTAAAGGGAATCAGTCAATGGTCCTGATCAATAATTACCAACAATCAAATACTTAATCAATCAAAAAGACTTTAACCTCTACGTTTAGAAATGTTAAAACTCTTTTGACGAGATACTATTTTGAATGTTTTGGCTATTTTTAGCCTCATTCAAAATTATCTTGTGACAAAGT
>Ga0193953_1001014_pt1 | contig 13766 bp, 10 predicted proteins | sample BB_4_MG_FD_140325 | JGI IMG/M metagenome (GOLD analysis project Ga0193953, IMG submission 140325) | Microbial mat bacterial communities from the Broadkill River, Lewes, Delaware, United States - BB_4_MG | ecosystem: Environmental > Aquatic > Freshwater > River > Microbial mats | place: USA... | reverse complement strand
TCAATATTAGGCAAATCAGCCAACCAATCAGGTAAATATTGCAGTGCATTTGTACCCAGTAATAACTGTTTTAAATGACTTAATTCTCGGATTTCTTCTGGTACATGTAATAAAGACTTATCTTGCAAATCTAATACAGGATCCTTTTTATCTTTATTCTCTTGAATAATTTCAAATACATCACAAGACATGTCTATCATTTTTTACACCTCTAAAATAATATGATTTAATCTATACGCTTTATATTCATATCATTTTATAGTAAATAGTTTTTATACGATAGAATAAATGAGGAAAAAAAGCATGACAAAAAAGCTGAAAGGAAAAAAGCACCTTGCAAGAGCAGATATGGTAGTTTTTGATGGAGAAAAGAAGTTTACCTTGGAAATTCTCAAATATATCCATAAATCTTGTAGAGGATTTGACTATTATGTCGCTAATTTTTTAATGATCACAATGGATGCTTATGATGAAAATTATACTTGGTCAGTGACAGATAAATATTTTGAAATTAAAGGATTAGAAAATCTATATATAGAATTGAAATTAGAGAGGAACACTAAGGAAGAGCTATTTTTTGAAGGGACAGAAGGAACTGAGCTATCATTCTCATATATCCCTTCTGAAAAACTATTTAAGATTATTTTTAATTATAAATTTCATCCTAAAAAAGCACGCTATCAATTTGGTGAGGATGAGGAATATGAAATGGGGTTTTATCTTAATGAATCCCAAAGAAATGGGTTAATCAAAAGTATTGAGAATATACTAAAAATGTTTCCATATCGGTGAGAATTTTAGGCACAAGCAGACATACTGATTAAAAAATAAGTACTACATTATATTTTTAACAAGAAAAGGGAAATGTCTTAGCGACGGTAATAAACGACCGCACGCCCTGAGCGTAAATGACTGGTACGGCTCTTAGTTGCACAGGCTTTTTTCATAATAGGGGACAGTTCTTTTAACGCCATTTCATACACACGACGTTTAAAGTAAATCACTTCTGACAGAGGCTGCCAGTAGTCTACCCAATTCCATGAATCAAACTCTGGATTCTTATTTCCATCAACTTTAATTGCTTCATCACTGGCGGTTAGTTGTAATAAAAACCACATCTGCTTTTGACCAATACATAAAGGTTTTTGATGATAGCGAATTAAGTGATTTGGTAAACGATAGCGTAACCAATTACGGGTAGAACCTAAGATTTTCACATGTTTATTAGTCAGCCCAATTTCTTCATGTAACTCACGAAAAAGAGCTTGTTTAGGATTTTCATGGGCTTTTAATCCCCCTTGCGGGAATTGCCACGCATCTTGTCCGACACGTTTTGCCCACAATACTTGCCCTTCCCGATTAATCAGGATGATACCCACGTTCAATCTGTAGCCGTCTGTATCAATCATGAGACAAGTACCGTGTGAAAAAATCTGTAATTAAATAATATTAACTTATGTAAAAAATTCCGTATAGTTGCATTCTACAAAGAAAATATAGTGACAGCAAGTTATTAATGCAATTAATTTATTAATAACTTTTCTAAAATACGTTGATAAATTTGCATAAGCTGATCTAAATCCGCACTTTTTACACATTCATCTATTTTATGAATAGTAGCATTTACAGGACCAAGTTCAAGTACCTGTGTACCCGTTGGTGCAATAAATCGCCCATCAGAGGTACCACCTGCTGTTGATAACTCCGTGGAATAATTGCAGATTTCTTCAATAGCTGCTTGGGTTGCACTCACCAATTCACCCGAGTCAGTTAAAAACGGAAAACCTGAATGTCCCCATTCAATATCATAATTAAGCGCATGCTTTTCTAATAATGAAATAATAAATGATTGTATTTGTTCGTGTGTGATTTCAGTGCTATAACGGAGATTAAACTGTATCTCTATTTGTGCAGGAATAACATTAGTCACCCCAGTACCTGCATTAATATTGGAAATTTGCAAACTGGTTGGCGGAAAGAATTCATTGCCTTGATCCCACTCTTTTGCAGTTAACTCGGCAAGTAAAGGCGCGACTAAGTGAATCGGATTTTTAGCTAAATGGGGGTAGGCAACATGCCCCTGTATGCCATGTACTGTTAATATTGCCCCTAATGACCCTCGTCGTCCATTTTTAACCACATCACCGATTTTCTCAGTACTGGATGGCTCACCTACCAAACACCAGTCCATATGTTCATTACGCGCCTGCAAATGCTCAACAACTTTGACTGTGCCATTTTTGGCAACCCCTTCTTCATCACTGGTGATTAAAAAAGCAATTGAACCATTATGATTGGGGTTTTCTTGGACAAACTGTTCACAGGCAACCACCATTGCAGCTAAACCACTTTTCATATCAGCCGCACCACGACCATATAAAAAACCATTCTCTTCTATTGCATCAAAAGGAGGATGTGTCCACTTGTTTACATCCCCTGTGGGGACAACATCTGTATGCCCAGCAAATACAAATAAAGGGGCAGCAGTGCCGCGTCGTGCCCATAAATTATCAACATCATCAAAACGTAGATTTTCAATCACAAACCCAAGTTTTTCTAAACGCTTGATTAAAAGCTGCTGACAACCTGCATCATCAGGCGTTAATGAAGCACGGCGAATTAATTCTTTAGTGAGTGTTAAGGTATCAGACATAGCAATCCTGCATAAAAAATAGAAATATAATAGCGGGCATATCATACCATTTCTTATTTTTTATGCAGCACGACAACTAAAACTAAAAGGGGAGGAAATTTATTTTTTAAACCGCTTCAATTAATAATTCTGCGATAGCATCTAATAAATAGATATCATTGCCTGCATCAATATGCTCTAAAGCTGCTATTAGTGCCTCGATATCATAGTCATTTTCAATGATTTTTTGAATACTTTCTTCAAAGCTTTCTTTTACATATTCAACAACTTGCTCATGTGTAATAGGGGAATGAGGTAGTTTTTCTACTTCTACGTCATTATCTAAACTGCCTAAATAACTAAGTTCGCGCTGTTTATTAAGAACGAAATTATGTAATGCTAAATTAAATTCAACAGGGTAATGATGGCACGCCTGACAGGCTTCTGCATAATAATAACTGGTTTCCCATAAAGCTTGGGCTACTACTGTATTGTCATGGCTATCAATACTTCTCATTAAGCTATCAGCAAGGGTTTCTTCTATAAAAATAATTTGCCATAAACGCCATGAATCACCATGATCAGGGGTGATAGCAACACAACGATTATCAGAGACGATAGGGCTGCATTTTATATGTATTGAAATATGCTGACGTAGTGCATCGCGTGCTTCATCTTTACCATGATAATGCCATGCTGGTTTTGAAATACAACGCCAATGATTTTTAGTATCAATAACCCAAATACCTGATTTACCACGATGTGGCATAGCAGAATATTTAAAGATTTCCCCTAAAATTTCTTGCCCTGTAAAAGGTGGCCAAATCCAACGTGTTGGCGTATATTCATCAGGGAATTTAGGGAGTCGTTTACTGTAATTTGGGCGTGCTTTTTCAGTTGGAACAATAATTGAAGGGTGTTCTACAACACATACCTCATCACCATCACTTTCAACATCTAAATCTTCAGATAATTCTGCAAGTTCATCAGTAAAGTCTTTAACTAATTGATCAGCTGTATCTGTAAGTTCAGCAGTTTCAGGCAATACATCAGACTCTTCCAACATAGCCAACTCTTCTTCTTCAGAAAGAGGAAGCTCATCATCAGAGCCTGAACTATTATCTTCATCAATAGCCCCACCTCCAGAAAATTCATCTACAACTAAATCATCCAGATCATCGATTTCGTCTGTAGCGGCTTCTAGTATTTCATCTTGCTCAAAAGGTTGTTTTAATACCTGCAATTCTTCATGACTAAAGTCAGCCTCAGCTTCTTCACCTGATAAATCAGGTAATACCAGCTCTTCACCACTTGCTTCTAATTCATCATTAGAAATATCAGCCAGTTCTGAAGGTAACGTATTTTCTTCTAATAGCTCAGGTTCTTCCTCTTCAATAGAAGAGGATGATGTATCAATGGCAATGGTCTCAAGCTCAACAGGTTTATCAAGCTCCTCAATTTCTGCTTCCGTTAATTCTGCATTATCAACCTCATCTAACTCAGGAGGTAACACAGGATCATCAAGAGCTTCTACCTCTCCTACTATATGAAGTGCAGAAGTTCCTTTAGATAAAGCTTCAATATCAACTGTTTCTTCAATTTCAGGTAATGTCTTTAAATGGCTTAACTCTTCTTGGCTAAAAGAAGCTTCGTTGCTTTTTAGTTGAACAAATTCTTCTGTTTGTTCTTCTACATCATCAGCTACTTCTATCAATGATTCACTATCAGGTATTTCATTAACCTTTGTGATGCCACTTAATTCTGGTTTAGGTTGTTTATCATCGGTAAAAGCATATTCATCAATAACAGGAAATACTGGCTTTTCAACTTTATCCTGTTCCAATAAGGTATTTGCTAAAACAATATCATGTTCTAACTCATTTGATTTAGAGGTATCAGCTAATTCATCAACTTCTTCTAATGGGACAAAGTTACTTTCTAGTTCTTCTAATGCAGAAATTTCAGCTACTAATTCTTCTTCTGGTAACTCACCAGTTTCTTCTAATTCAGCCAGATCATTTTCTAACTCGTCTAAATCGGAAATATCCGCTACTGGCTCTTCTTTTGGTAATTCACCAATCTCTTCTAATTCAGCCAGATCATTTTCTGGCTCATCTAAATCAGAGCTATCAGCTACTAGTTCTTCTTCTGGTAGCTCACCAATTTCTTCTAATTCAACCAGATCATTTTCTAGCTCGTCTAAATCAGAACTATCAGCTACTAGTTCTTCTTCTGGTAGCTCAGCAATCTCTTCTAATTCAGCCAGATCATTTTCTGGCTCATCTAAATCAGAGCTATCAGCTACTAGTTCTTCTTCTGGTAGCTCACCAATTTCTTCTAATTCAGTCAGATCATTTTCTAACTCATCTAAATCAGAATTATCAGCTACTAGTTCTTCTTCTGGTAGCTCAGCAATCTCTTCTAATTCAGCCAGATCATTTTCTAACTCATCTAAATCAGAACTATCAGCTACTAGTTCTTCTTCTGGTAATTCATCTACTGATTCTAGTTCAGCCAGATCATTTTCTAACTCGTCTAAATTAGAGCTATTGGTTACTAGTTCTTCTTCTGGTAATTCATCTACTGATTCTAATTCAGCCAGATCATTTTCTAGCTCGTCTAAATCAGAAATATCCGCTACTGGCTCTTCTGGTAGCTCACCAATCTCTTCTAATTCAGCCAGATCATTTTCTAACTCATCTAAATCAGAAATCTCAGCTACTGACTCTTCTTCTGGTAGCTCACCAATCTCTTCTAATTCAGCCAGATCATTTTCTAGCTCGTCTAAATCGGAGCTATCAGCTACTGGTTCTTCTTCTGGTAATTCACCAATCTCTTCTAATTCAGCCAGATTATTTTCTAGCTCGTCTAAATCAGAATTATCGGCTACTAATGCTTCTTCTGGTAATTCATCTACTGATTCTAATTCAGCCAGATCATTCTCTAACTCGTCTAAATCAGAACTATCGGCTACTGGTTCTTCTTCTGGTAATTCACCAATCTCTTCTAATTCAGTCAGATCATTTTCTAGCTCGTCTAAATCGGAAATATCCGCTACTGGCTCTTCTGGTAGCTCACCAATTTCTTCTAATTTAGTCAGATCATTTTCTAGCTCATCTAAATCGGAAATATCCGCTACTGGCTCTTCTGGTAGCTCACCAATCTCTTCTAATTCAGCCAGATCATTCTCTAACTCGTCTAAATCAGAACTATCGGCTACTAATGCTTCTTCTGGTAGCTCACCAATTTCTTCTAATTCAGCCAGATCACTTTCTAACTCGTCTAAATCGGAAATATCCGCTACTGGCTCTTCTGGTAATTCACCAACCTCTTCTAATTCAGTCAGATCATTTTCTAACTCGTCTAAATCGGAGATATCAGCTACTAGTTCTTCTTCTGGTAATTTAGAAAAAATAGGTAAATCAGCTAATTCATCAACATCAATATTACCTAAAGAATCTAATGATTCATCTTCAGTTAAACCAAGTGTTTCTTGACCTTGTAAATGAGAAGATAAATCATGAAGTGACTCAAGCCCCTCACTAAACTCTGTACTTTCAGTAGGGGAAGAATCAATAAAATGAGTTCGTAAATATGCAAACAACTCTCGCCCTGTTTTAATATCAGGAGCCCCTTTATCTAAAAGATCAATTTCTGATAATTGTTTTACATGTTCAATAGATAAACGTACAGCTAATACAAACCCTTCACGCACCCCTTTTCCTGTGGTAGCAATAGACTCCACAATATGTAAATCAGAGAAACCATGAAAGAATGCAGAAAAATCATCACCTGAACAGGCAGAGGAGAAATCTTGTTTATTTGCTTGAATCACAGTGTGCGTGATCAGCCCATCAGCACGATTGCTTAATGTTTTATGTAATTGCTCAAAATATTTTCGCCCTTCTTCACCACTAATATGTGCTGCATCAAACACACATACAACAACATCTGCACTATGTAATAAAAATTCACGGCATTCCTGTGAAGCATAATTTGGTACACTGATAATCTGGCAACAAATTTCACGCCCCTGAAAAGAGCCACCTATATACTCAAGCCAATTAAACTGTATACTTCTGTCAGTCACCGCTTTATCTGGCGAAAATAACTGCGTTGTTGTGCCTAAAATATTCTCTAATGCTTTGAGACTCGCTGTTTTTCCAGACAACGGAGGTCCATCATAGACAATACGTACTACAACAACATCGCGTTCTATATCAATTATCGCCATGTTTTAAAGCCCTTAACTACACTGTATGCTGTTATCATGTTACAAATATTAATAGTTAGCAATTTAGTATGATATTTAAATTTATATCAAACATAAAATATATTTAAAAACAAAATATTTTATTGAGGTTTCTATGCACTATACCATTAAGCTCATTGGTTCAATAGGTCAAAACTCAACATATAGTGAACAAGACATTATACGCCTGCTCAGTTCTAAACAAAAAGATCTATTACATGGTGATGAATTTACAGGAAGACCCTCGACTAAAATACATATTGATGAAAAACATGTTTTAAAAATCCGTAGCGAAATTCGTCTTAACCTTTTTTCAGCAGAACGCTGGGCAACACAGGCACTAGAAAAAGAACGCCATTATGCTGTCCATCATCCAAGTAAAACATGGTTTATTTATCAAGAAGATGAACAGGCAGAATATGCCGTCATTGGAAATATATGCCCACGTTTAACACCACTTCACCAATTATTTAATGATGAATCAAATACTATTGAGTACCGCCTTGACTGTTTAGCACAACTTTTTACCTATTATTTTGCATTAGCCAAAAAGGCACAAATTCGTTTAGATGAAGGTTTATCCAATTTTGGCATAAATGCAGCTGATAATAAATTATATTACCTTGATGATGATATTTACAACTGGGATCGCTTTGTTTCCTGTGCACATGTGATTGGGGTCTATTTTCGTGCACTGACATGGATAGATAATACCGTGGCAGCACAGTTTGCTCAAACTGTAAGAAAAATAATTATACAGTTTTTTGAAGATGAACAGTATCTCACTGTTTTAGCTGAGCTATTACGTGATATATTTGTTCCCTCAGAAACACAGCGTATTGCATTAGAAAACTTTATTCACACCTTAGATTCACGTAAAACACAATCTGATTCACCTAATTTTAATAATAGTCGTTATATTGCACTTTTAGCAGATGTACATGGAAATTTACCTGCATTAGACGCTGTATTAGCCTTTTTAAAATTAAAAAATATTGAGTATGGCTTGGTTTTAGGTGATATCGTTGGTTACGGCCCCTACCCAAGTGAATGTATTCAACGCTTACAAGAGACAAAATTAACTGTGATTAAAGGAAACCATGATCATGGTTTAGCAACGGGGCATTTTATACGGGGTTTTTCTAGTACTGCTTCATGGGTATTAGAATGGAGCCAGTCACGTATTACCCCTGCACAAAAAGAGTGGTTAGCAGAGTTACCCCCTGTTTTGCATGGTGATAAATGGTTAGCTTTACATGGTGCACCTATTGATCCAACCTTCTTCAATGCCTATGTCTACGAGATGACCTATACCGATAATTTAGATGGCTTACAAAAGAAAAAAATACCGATCTGTTTCCACGGACACACCCATTTACCGGGAGTGTATACACGGAAAAAAAGTAGTATTAGTGATACCCATACAACAGAAAAGAATGTTGATTTATCAGCATTTGATTACGCTTTAATTTGCCCTGGATCTATCGGGCAGCCTCGAAATCGCCAGCAAGGGGCACAGTTTGCTATTTATGATCAAAAAGAAAATAAATTAAATTATCATACTGTGATGTATGATGTTGATAGTTTGACTAAAATAATGGCATCGGAAGGGTTTCCACAAACTTTAATAAATATTTTACAAGGACATTAGTGATATGTACTTATAACTAGACATAAAAGAATCATAATATACAAAATTGACAATATTTTATTTATCTAGTGGAGTTGTAAAATGGATGTATTGTATTTATTAATCCCCTTATCTTTATTAATTGTAGGAGGGATTGCGTGGGCATTTTTATGGTCAATTCGCTCAGGGCAATTTGATGATTTAGAAGGGCCAGCTCATGAAATTATCATGGATGATGATGATCATGTTGCACAGGCAAAAGAAAAAAACTCCTCTGATAAAACCTAAATAAACGCTATTATTTACAGTAAGAAATATTGATAACTCAATTATTTTAAATATTTTATATTGGAGGTCTTTGTAAAAAGATCACCTTTCCCCCTCATTCCCACGTATCCTGACGTGGGAATACTTTCTTTGGCGCGTTGTGTCATGAACCTACCCATATTCTTTAGTATATGTAGGTGGATAGACACAGGAAGCCCAACACTTTTTTAACGTAGAGATAGCTCAAAGATGAGGGCGTAGCGTTACCAAGGTTTTATAGATGCTCATTTTCTTCTGATAAATGTGTAACATCAATTAGATAAAGCTAAGAAATAAGAGATAAAAATAATAAGAAAACAGTGGTGTGCCTGACAGGACTCGAACCTGTTACCCCCAGCTTAGGAGGCTGGTGCTCTATCCTGATGAGCTACAGACACAGAAAAAACAAAATTCTACCATATTTTTAAAAACGTATTAATACTTCTTAAACTCTAGCCAAATCAAGAAAAATTTAAGTTCATACTGCTAAATAACTAAAATAGTTATAAAAATAGCCTGATTACTTTTTATAAAAAATGCGATAGATAACCCCTGCATAGTCATCTGACACTAACAAGGCACCATCAGGCATCACAAGCAAATCAACAGGTCGCCCCCATACTTGTCCATTATCTAACCAGCCTGTTGCAAATATCTCCTCTTTTATTACCTGCTGTTGCTTATTCAAAGTTAATGCAACAATACGGTAACCCGTGGGTTCAGTACGGTTCCATGAACCATGTTCTGCAATAAATAGCTTGTGTTGATAAGCTTTGGGAAATTGGGATCCTGTATAAAAGCGTAAACCTAAAGAGGCAACATGTGCACCTAATTTATGAGCAGGGGGAGTAAATTTTTTACAGTTTTTTTGTCGTCCATAATTGGGGTCGGGCACTGTACCCTCATGGCAATACGGAAAACCAAAGTGTAAACCTGATTTAGGCGCATGATTTAACTCATCACTAGGTAAATCATCCCCTAACATATCGCGCCCATTATCAGTAAACCACAATGTATGATGCTGTGGGTGCCATGTAAATCCGACACTATTACGCACTCCTTTTGCAAAAGGGGTGAGTAATTGAAAGCTGCTATCAAAATAGCTAATTGTTCCCACAGGATCACGTGTACGGCATACATTACAAGGTACACCTAAACTAATAAAAAGCTGCCCTTGTGGACTAAAACCAATGTATCGCCATCCATGATGACGTTTATTAGGTAGGCGATCATACAGTATCTCTATTTCTTCTGTATTAGGGACATGATAACGAATAGAACCTCCCATCATCCCTACCTCTTTGTGTAAGGCTTGACTAACATTTTTCACCCGTAATAAACGTGAATTCTCAGCAATATATAAATCATTTTTATGCCATGCCACCCCATTTGGCATATAGAGATTGCTAGCAATTCGCCAGCGTTTATCTGCTTTACCATCTTTATCAATATCTTCTAAAGCATAAATATTACCCGTTGTTTGTGATCCCACAAAAACCCGTCCCCGCTCATCACGTGTTAAAGAACGTGCATTATCAATTTTGTCAGCAAAAACCATAATATGAAAATTAGGGGGTAATTGAATACTTTCTAACGGCAATGATTTACCAGAGCCTGCTATACAAGCGGTAGAAAATACGGTTAAAAGTAAAATATAAAAATAATACACACTATCACTCCTTCTTTTATTAAAACCCTTAGCTTTTATTAGGTAGTGTACTATTTTTTACTAGAAAATCATGTTTTCTATGCTTTTGTAGGTCAGGCACGTTATACTATGAATAGGATAGATCGTACTTCTCAAACACCCCAGAGTGTCCTAATAAAACATAATAATTACTCTATCCCGACTCAAGTTATTAAAACATTGATACGTTTCTTGCTGATATTATTTTATTAGTAATTAACGTGGTCATATCATAATTGAGCCACCTTACTATGATAAATAAAAGTAAAAATCCGCCTTATGTTGGACTGTTTATTACCTGTTTAGTAGATAGTTTTCGCCCTAATATTGGTTTTGCAACGGTTAAATTACTGAAGCAAGCAGGCTGTAAATTAGGGGTTCCTGAACAACAAACTTGTTGTGGGCAACCTGCATTTAACAGTGGTGATTTAGAAGATTCACGCGCCTTAGCACGCCAAACTATTGATGCCTTTGCTGAATTTGATTATGTTGTTGCTCCTTCTGGTTCTTGTGCCAGCATGATGAAAAAACATTATGTAGAACTCTTTGAGGAGGATACAAAATGGAAGCAAAAAGCAGAGCAATTCTCTGCTAAATGTTTTGAATTGGTCAGCTTTCTCACCGATGTATTAGGGGTTGAAGATTTAGCTGCTGATTTTAATCACTCGGTAACTTATCATGACTCCTGTTCGGGATTGAGAGAGTTAGGCGTTCAAGAACAGCCCCGCCAGCTACTGAGTAAAATCCAAGGTTTAACTCTAAAAGAGATGAAAGAGCCGTATGTGTGTTGTGGTTTTGGGGGGACTTTTTGTGTCAAATTCCCTGATATTTCAACGCGTATGGTTTCTGATAAAGTTGAAAACATTCAACAAAGCCAAGCTGAAATCCTATTGGCAGGAGATTTAGGCTGTTTAATGAATATGGCAGGGCGTTTAAAACGCTTAGATAGTCCTGTAAAAGTCTATCATGTGGCAGAAGTTTTAGCAGGGATGGCAGAGAATACGCCAGCCATTGGTGAAGGAGAGAAAGAATGAAATCAACTTCACATGCTTTTAAACAGCAGGCTACAATTGCCTTACATGATGAACGTTTACAGCGCGCCTTAGGTAAAGCCAAAGGGGGCTTTATCAATAAACGCCAAGCCGCGATTGATGCCTTGCCTGTTTTTGGTGATTTGCGTAAACGTGCCAAAGAAATTAAAAACCATACATTAGAGCATCTTGATTTTTATCTGGAAAGATTTGAGCAACAAGTGGAAAAAAATGGCGGGCAGGTACATTGGGCAGAAAAACCCGAAGATGCCCGCCAAGCCATCATTGATATTTGCCGTAGTGTAGATGCCAAAAAAGTGACCAAAGGTAAATCTATGGTCAGCGAAGAGATTGCTTTAAATCAAGCCTTAGAAGAGGTGGATGTGGAAGTGGTGGAGACGGATTTAGGTGAATATATTATCCAACTTGCCAAAGAACCACCCAGTCATATTATTGCCCCTGCAGTACATAAAACCCGTGAAGAAATCAGTGACCTATTTCATGATAAACACGGTACGCCACGTTTGGAAGAAGTGCCTGAACTGGTGAATGAGGCGCGGCAAATGCTGCGCGAGCAATTTATCAGTGCAGATGTAGGCATTACAGGGGCGAATTTCCTGATTGCAGAAACAGGCTCAACGATTATTGTCACCAATGAAGGTAATGGGGATTTAACCGCTTCTTTACCTAAAGTTCATATTGTTATCACCAGTATTGAAAAAATTGTCCCCACCTTAGAAGATGTCACCACTTTAATCCGTTTATTAGGGCGCAGTGCCACAGGACAGGAAATCACTTCTTATACCAGCTTTTTTACAGGTAAAAAGCGAGACACTGATATTGATGGTCCTGAGCAATTTCATGTGGTGTTATTAGATAATGGTCGCTCGGAAATGCTGGGTAATGAATTCCGTGAAATGCTACGCTGTATCCGTTGTGGTGCGTGTATGAATCACTGCCCTGTTTATGGTTCAGTGGGTGGACATGCATATGGCTGGGTTTACCCTGGCCCTATGGGTTCAGTATTAACGCCTTTAATGACCAGTTTAGAAGAATCTAGCCACTTACCCAATGCCTCTACTTTTTGCGGACGTTGTGCGGAAGTGTGTCCTATGAGTATTCCTTTGCCTGATTTATTACGTCAGCATCGTATCCGTGAATATGATCAAGGTTTACAAGCCCCTCGTGCTAAGTGGGCGTTAAAATTATGGGCTTTCATGGCAAAACGCCCACGTTTATATCACTTTATTGTAAGTAAAAAAATACGTGTATTAAGTTGGCTAGGGAAAAAGTCAGGACGTTTCTCTTATATGCCGTTTGCAACAGGGTGGACAAAAAGCCGAGATTTACCCGCGCCACAGGGTGAAACTTTTTTAAGTGCATGGAAGAAACAGCAGGGGGATGTATGAGTAAGGCACGACAAGCAGTTTTAAAAAATCTCCGCTCATCATTACAACGTGATGCACTAAGCTCTGATGCTACAGCACAATTAGAGAGTCGTTTTACTCAACATACTGTACATGAGCAGCCTGATTTAAGTCACTTGGATTTACTAGAAAGGTTTACAGAAAAATTAACTGCTTTAGCAGGAACAATTGAATCTGTAGACTCTCTTGTGGACGTTCCGACAGCAATAGAGGCATTTTTAAAACCCCATGATCTGGTTTCTGCCGCTGTGGTTGATAAACGCCTGATTGATTTACCTTGGGCAACAGGTTTTGAAGTAAGTTGTCGAGGAGCACAAGGGGCGGATAAAATTAGTATTAGTTTAGCATTTGCAGGCATTGCTGAAACAGGTACGATTACACTGTTATCTTGTGCAGAAAACCCTGTCACCATGAATTTTTTACCTGATATTCATATTGTTGTATTACACAAACAAGATTTACTTTTACATATTGAACAGGTGTGGGCAAAAGTACGTGAAGCAGGGGCAATGCCTCGCACGGTGAACTTTATCACAGGCCCTTCACGTACCGCTGATATTGAACAAACGATTCAGTTAGGTGCACACGGTCCACGTTTTTTTCATGTGATTGTTGTGCCTTAAATTAAAACTTAACTAAGTTAGTTTTTCCTTATAAATCAATATCTAAGGTTTTATTAAATAAAAAGGCACCTTATGATAAATCATAAGGTGCCTTTTTTACGCCTACCTATTTATTAATAGCTAGCTTAGGATTTAGCAAATGTTTTGCTATTCCAGCCCCATAAAGAACGATCAACAC
>Ga0193953_1001013_pt1 | contig 13769 bp, 5 predicted proteins | sample BB_4_MG_FD_140325 | JGI IMG/M metagenome (GOLD analysis project Ga0193953, IMG submission 140325) | Microbial mat bacterial communities from the Broadkill River, Lewes, Delaware, United States - BB_4_MG | ecosystem: Environmental > Aquatic > Freshwater > River > Microbial mats | place: USA... | reverse complement strand
TTTAGGTGAGTCATCAGCTATCGGCATCTCAGGCACGCCAACGAGTGGTAATAATCCAGATGCTAATTCTATCATGAATGGCAATACGGCACTTAATAGCTGGCAAGGATTTTCAGGTCATGATCAAAATGCCTTAGTTAAGCTATATCCCGCTTTCGTCGTTTCAGTCTATGGGGTTCCAAATAAAATTTACACGTCAGATCTAAACAAACCTATTACGATTAGTGCCAGTTGTCCTCAACCAGGGGTAAGTTACAGCTGGTCAGTATCGGGTGGTTACATTAATGGGAGTAGCACCGGTAGCTCTGTCCAAGCAGTCCCTGGGAGTCCAATCACTTTTGGAGTGTATTTAACTGCCCGAAATTCACATGGTGAAACAGTACGCGTATCAAAAAGCGTAAGCCCCTATTAGAAAACATTTCACCAACCTCAATACCAGGCCGGTCTTAAAAACCGGCCTTTCTTTTATTTAAATAAAACGCTGATTTCTCTTTTCCTCCCATGATAAATCGTAACTTGCCGGTTCACTTATTCCGACTGCCATCAATTGGCATTATTAATAGATATTTGAAAAAAATGAAGACTTTCGTATCAGAGGAAATGTGTCAGAATTGTGCAAGGTGTTGTCAGAATTTTCCTTTTGTAGAAGTATCCCCAAATGAAATCACCCGCTTGGAAAAACACACCGGATTGACCTTCGAACAATTTACGAATCCCAAAGGAAAAGAAGCGGCTGACGGGTATTTTCTACAATCTCTGGATAATGGAAATTGTATGTTTTTAGGTGAAAAAGAGGGGCATGCCTCATGCACGATTTATGAAGAAAGACCTGAAATCTGCAAAGCCTATCCGGTCAATAAAAAGCATCAAGCGTATTGTGAAAGTCTGCAGAAGAAATAATTCAGCGGTTTTATTCTTGACACTATTGCCAACTCTTGTTGACAAAAATGACTCCATATATTTCCCCTAATCAATAGTCATTTCTCTGAGAAAAAGCTAAATTGCATAGGAGAGCTTTTTATTACAGACTGTTTCAAAAACAAGCCGCGTGCGGTAGGGATGAAAACAGGTAAATAACAGCCCCTGGTCATTGAACTTTCCAATAGGAAAAAAAATTGCAGCTTCCTCATTATGAAGTTTATCTATATACGATCCATCATACTATTAGTCTGTGTTTTAACAATTCCGTTGAAACTATTCAGTGAAGAAGGGCAAATCTACCATGGTTCTCCGCTTATTCGGAATTATAATACTGAAGAATTTGAAAGAAATCCTCAAATATGGGCCATTTCTCAAGACCAGAGAGGAGTAATGTATTTTGGTGATGTTAAAGGATTATTGGAATACGATGGAACTAGCTGGCGTAGGTATACCATACATAACAATTCAATTGTCCGTTCCATAGATATTGATTCATTAGGAGTTATCTATGTTGGTGCAAACAATGAGTTTGGTTGTTTTACCCCGAATTCAAATGGATCACTGAAATACAAATCTTTCAATCACCTGCTTCCGGACAGTATTAAAAACTTTCGCAATGTATGGAATACGCATGCTACGGAAAAAGGTGTTTATTTTGTTGGACGCGATTACATTTTTCGTTGGCACAATAATAAACTAAGCGTTATCCGCTGTTACATACAATCGGCAACATCCTTTCCAATCGATGAACAAATATTTGTAAAAGATACAGTTGCCGGCTTATGTGTAATTGATGAAGATAAACTAAGGCCACTCCCGGGATGTGCGCGAATAAACAACATAAAATCAGACTATATCAGCATTTTTTCCTTCGAACCAGACCAGCTTATCATTTCCTTTAATCTAAATGGATTCTATAGTTATGACCGGATAAAACGAAAACTTTCAAAGCTCAACTATGATGATCTTGCCGCTCAATATATCAATCATCATTATCTTTACGTCACCACCAAGTTATCTGACAATTCAGTTGCAATGGGCACTATTAGAGGCGGTATCATTCTACTTAACAGTCATGGAAAAATAACAAACATCATTAATGAAGAGCGTGGGCTAGCTTCCAATTGTGTTTACTCACTCTACAGTGACAACTCCAATAATCTCTGGGCTGCTACACAATACGGTATTTCGCGCATTGATTTAAGTTGCCCGATGGTCTATTACTCCAAAAACCAGGGTATCGGTGATTTTATTTTGAGCTCCTCAGTTTTCCACAACACACAATATATTGGTACCACTATTAAAGTACTATATCTTCCTGCTTATCAACAACAATTAATTAATGATAACCATGTAGCAAGAGAGGTGGAAGGCATTCTAGAGTGCTGGGATTTTATAACGGTCAACAACCACTTGTTAGCTTGCCATCAAAAAGGGATTTCGGAAGTGAAATTAAATCAATCTTTCCCCATTCTTTCGAATGGCCGTATTTTCTGCGGCCATTATGATAACGAAAAACATCCCAATAAAATTTTTCTCGGGTATAGTGACGGCCTTATGGTCGCTTCATTCAGGGAAAACAGACAAAATAAACGAATTGAGTTCACAAAGACATTTAAAATCAAAAATCTTGATATTCAGGCAAGATCATTAACAACTGATAACGAGGGTAACCTATGGGTTGCTTCCCGAAATCGCGGTATTGTGCTGATCCGTTTTGAAAACGATAGCCTGACTCAATATTCAATCACACAATTTAACAGTAGAAATAGACTTCCGACAGATATGACTGAATCATCAGTCGGTCTGTTCAACAACGAAATCAATGTATTTACAAAGAAAGGCATCTATACACCTGACTATTCCAATAATAAGCTCGTCGACTCTTTGTTACAATTCAAACATAACCCCTTTTGGGGCAGCACTTTTACAAGGGATTCTTTGGATGCTTACTCAGCCCAGAAAATAGACTCTAATAAATATATTATCAATGGCATAAACCCCGGAACCTATACGACAACAGGAGATTTAACAGCTTTTAATACAACTCCATTCAGAAGATTGAACAGAGCTTTCTCTATATCTGTTGATGATCAACGCTATATTAAGCTTGGTACTGCCAAATCACTATTTATATATGACACCAGGGATACGAAAGATTATAAACAGCCTTATTACACATTGATTCGAAAAGTGACCACATCCAACGATTCGATACTATTTAATGGTTCCTTTTTAAATGACCAAACCGATCTGCCTTCTCCATTACAAAAACCCGAACAAACCCCTAAGCTTTCATACAGGGATAACTCCATCAAATTCTCCTATAGTGCACCCTTTTATGAAGATTCTGAAAAAACAGAATACCAATACCAGCTTAATGGTTTTGATGAAGACTGGAGTAATCTATCGAGAAGTACGACTGCCACCTATACCAACATCCCGGCTGGCTCCTATTCTTTTGAAGTCAAAGCGAAAAACATCTATGGATCAGAAAGTTCTGTCAGTTCCTATGATTTTATCATCCTACCTCCCTGGTATCTGACCTGGTGGGCTTATGTAAGTTACTTCATTGCCACTGCACTTTTCATTTGGGGATTCATTAAGCTCTATACCCAGAATCTTAAGAAGAAAAATACCACTCTGGAACGGCTTGTTAGTAATCGTACAAAGGAACTTCAAGATGCCATACGACTACTTGAGGACCAAAAGATTGAACTAAAAAAACAACAATCACAAGTATTAGATCGAAATGAGGAATTATCTAAGCAAAGGAAACAACTGGAATTGACCATTAAAAAACTTAAAGATACACAAGCTCAGCTAATTCAAACAGAAAAAATGACCTCCTTAGGAGTTCTCACAGCAGGCGTGGCTCACGAAATTAACAATCCGCTCAACTACATTATGGGTGGTTACACTGGCTTGAAGAGTTATTTTGAAGAAGAAGACTATACAAAAAATAAGGATATCCCGATTTTACTTAACAGTATTAAGACTGGAATTAAACGTGCTTCTGATATTGTTAACGGCCTTAATCAGTTTGGCTCAGACAAAAAAACGCATGACGAAGATTGTGACATTCACTCCATTCTCCATAACTGCCTGATGATGTTACACAATCAATTAAAAGAAAGAATAACCGTACGAACTAATTTCACGGAAGAAGCACTAATAATACCAGGTAATGTAGGAAAACTCCACCAGGCATTTATAAACATATTAACCAATGCCATACAAGCAATTGAACAAGTAGGCATCATATCCGTTTCCACAACTAAAACGGAAAAAGATGCCATTATTACCATTAAAGATTCTGGCTGCGGGATAAATATAAATGACCTTTCAAAAGTAACAGACCCCTTCTTCACTTCCAAGGATCCGGGAAAAGGAACAGGTCTTGGCCTAACAATAACCTACAATATTATAAAAGATCATAACGGCCGCTTAGAAATTGAATCACAGCCAAATTACGGGACAACTATTACATTAACACTACCTTTAAAGAAAGCGTAAGCCATGAGCGAAAAAGTAAAAATACTATACGTTGATGATGAATTCATTAACCTACAACTTTTCGAAATCAATTTCCGAAAAAAGTATCAGGTTATAACAGCTTTGGATGGCCTGAAAGGATTGGAAATACTGGAAGCTAATCCGGAAATCCGAATTGTTGTAAGCGATATGAGAATGCCCAAAATGAATGGGATCGAATTCATTAAACAAGCCAAACAGAGATACCCGGATAAACGCTTCTTCATCTTAACAGGATTTGAAATAACGGAAGAAATTCAGAGTGCACTAAAATCGGGTTTAATCTTAAAATATTTCAAAAAGCCATTGAACATAAAAGAAATTGATTCCGAACTCGCTCAAGTCATTAACAGGGAATAAAACACTGCGCTATTTTAACACATCTGATAAAACCAACCGCACATTTTATTATTTACTCCTTATTAATCCCGAAATCATTTCAAGATTAATAAGGAGTGATTTCAATGCTTATTTAGTATACACGCGATTCTCCTGCTCTTCCACACGAATAAAGGTTGTTCGCTTGGAGAGTTCTTTCAACTTAGCTGCTCCTACATAAGTACATGTACTGCGGACACCGCCTAAAATATCCTGAACCGTCGCTTCAACTGGCCCACGATATTGGACTTCTACTGTTTTTCCTTCACTGGCCCGGTATTCTGCCACACCTCCCACATGCTTTTTCATGGCAGTTGATGAACTCATGCCATAGAACTGCTTATAATGTTGACCATCACGTTCAATGAGCTCACCCCCACTTTCATCATGACCGGCCAGCATACCGCCTAACATTACAAAATCAGCCCCCGCCCCAAAAGCCTTGGCCACATCGCCGGGAGTAGCACAACCACCATCACTAATGATATGACCACCCATGCCATGTGCTGCATCGGCACATTCAATAATAGCCGAAAGCTGCGGATAACCAACCCCTGTTTTCACCCGGGTAGTACATACAGATCCAGGACCAATACCCACTTTGATAATATCGGCACCTGCCAACAGCAATTCTTCTACCATTTCACCAGTTACCACATTACCTGCCAAAATCACCTGCTCGGGAAATTGCTCTCGTGTTTGTTTCACAAAAGCCACAAAATGCTCTGAATAACCATTGGCCACATCAATGCAGATAAACTTTATCCGTGGATTAGCAGCCACCACGGCTTTTACCTTTTCGAAATCTTTTTCGCCGGTTCCGGTACTAATGGCAATGTAATTTTCAATACCTTCTGGTGCATCTTTCAAAAACGCATCCCACTCCTCAATAGAGTAATGCTTATGAATGGCAGTGAATATTTGCTTTTGACTCAAGGCCAAGGCCATTTCAAAAGTCCCCACGGTATCCATATTCGCGGCCATGACAGGAACCCCTGACCATGAGCTTGAACTGTGCATAAACTTAAACTCCCTCTCCAGACTTACTTGCGACCGACTCTTCAAAGTAGAGCGCTTAGGCCGAAACATCACATCTTTAAATCCTAACTTAATGTCGTATTCTATTCGCATCGTCTCTTTTTTTTAACTACTAAAAATAGCACATTAATAACTGGAATGGCGTGATTTCTTCAAAATTATCAGTATTATTTGTGGGAGTCCGACTTTTTTATTGTACTTATAATATTAAACGATACTTATCAAATCATATTGAATAATGAACTACAAAATTATGAGAACCTACATTCCCATCATCCTTTTGGCTATTATTACAATGATCGGATGCCGCCAAGCTCCTTATAGCATAGTAGATAATTATATCTACATGCAAAAAGAAAATCGAGAAGACACCGCTGAATGGCAATTAGTATGGGAGGATCAATTTGACGGACCTGAAATAGACTCCACCAAATGGACACGTATTCCCGCCGGCGGAGCCGACTGGAATCGCCACATGAGCAGCGACGACCGTTGTTATGACTTAGCTGATGGCAAACTCATTCTCAAGGGCATTACCAATCCGGATACACTGAGTGATCCCCGTCCGTTCATCACAGGCGGCGTTTATACCAAAGGAAAATTTGCCTTTCAATACGGTAAAGTGGAGATACATGCCAAATTGGAATGTGCGCAAGGTGCCTGGCCAGCCATGTGGATGCTGGCCGAACAAAAGAAATATGGGGTTTATCCCCGCAATGGCGAAATCGATATCATGGAACATCTCAACTATGATGATATCATTTACCAAACCACTCACTCTTATTACACACTTGAGCTGAAGCAAAAGGAGAACCCGCCACACAGTGGTACCGCCAAAATTGACATCAGCCAGTTCAACACTTTTGGGCTAGAATGGACACCGGATAACCTGATTTTCACCCTCAATGGGGCCGAAACCTTCCGCTATCCGCGCGTACCTGATGTGGATTCCTCGCAGTGGCCCTATGATCAACCTTTTTTTGTGTTAATTGATCAGCAATTGGGTGGTTCCTGGGTAGGAGATGTCAATCTGGAGGAGTTGCCGGTGCGGATGATTGTGGATTGGGTGAGGGTGTATCAGTAAGCTGCCTTTCACAAAAACGAAGCGTGATTAAATAATAAACCACGCTTCATTTTTCCAAAATAAAAAACACCCCACCAGCCAAAAGCCGATGGGGTGCGAAATGGTTATTGTAAACCGTTTTACTTAGACCTATCTTCAGTTCTTTTCATTCTTATTTTCAGAACCTTTACCTGATTTACCCGTCGACTTACTTTGTGCCGGCTTGGCTTTCGGAGTAGCTTCAGCAGCCTTTGCGGCAGCCTTTCTGTGATCCAGCTCTTTCAACACCGCATATTTGGCCGCAGCGATGGTTTCGCGGTTCACTTTTTCGGTGATGCGCCCTTTCAGCAGATCTTCAAACTCGATGTACTCACCCATCAACAGCAACTGTGTGATCATGTTGTTGATCATGGTCTCCTGAGCATATCCCTGAGCTTCGTACAATGCCTCGGCCCCATCCATGAACTCTTCAGCAAATTCAGGATAGTTTGGTAAACTCATCAGTTCATTACACGTCTCTCCAAAACTGCTTAACTCAATGTTCAGATTCGGCGTTACCAATAACGGACTAAACGGTGTGTTTTTATCTTTTGGAGTAAACATATTAACGCCATCCAGATTCACATCTTTCGAAGGATCGTCCATGCGTACGAATTCTGCCTTCATCATTTTATCCAATTGATACAGGTAGAAATTGTAACGCCAGATTTCATTACTCGCCCGTCCGTTACGGAAGATGTGCGAATAATGCTCGCGCACCAATTTACGCACGGTGTTCTTCTGCTCGTTCAACTCGCCATTTCCGGCACGTAAATCCTGAATCAAATTCGTCAATGCTTCAGCAGCTTTCTGAGGCCCGGTGATCTCTTTTCCTTTCTTACCAATCTCCGTAGATAAAATACCACACTGCACTTTTGCGCCAGCACCTTTTCGATCAGCACCACCACTCAACACATCGGTGAGGTAATAACGGGTATCCACCTGATCTTCCTGTGCAATAAACGGCTGTCCGGCTGGTGTACTGGCCAGGGCATCAAACATCTGCCCAAATACATTGCGGCAAATCACCACCTCACGCGTCTCCGCTGAATCATCACCCAGAGGTAATACAACGGCAATGAAACGGTTTTTCACCAGGTCGAAGTTCACCTTTTGAATGGTCACCTTCTCTTTGTTGTCAGTAAAAATCTTGCCATCAAAAATCTGGTTCACCACTTTTTCGATGTCAATCTTGTCCATCATCTTATAGGATGAAGCCAGGTAAAATTTCTTCTCACTGGCTACATAATCCCAGTCCAACACGTCATCCAGATAATTTCCATGCTTCGCCAATACATCCACCAAATTCTTATCAGCAGTGTATCGCAGGAAGGTACGCTGGAAATTAGGACCATCCTGACTGGTGGCTTTCTCTTTACGCTCACCATGCGAGTCAATGTACATCATGAAGTTCTCAGGATTATCCACACGGGTAATACCGCCTTCCTCCTTGCTGTAATTGTGAGCCGTCAGAATGATATCAATCTTATATGGCATCTGAATTTCGCACAAACCACTGACGGTACTACGCGAGTTCAAATCTTCCACATTACTGTCGGCACTGCTTTCAAACAAATACTTGTAGTATTTAATGAAGTCCGGATCAAAATCGGTCACCCGCGAGAAGTCACCTACTTCGGTACCGAACCCGTATATATTCCCTTCCTTATCCCGGAAAACATGGAACATATCACCAGCAATCATCTTGATGGAACGGACACCAGGTAAGTTCTGCTTCAACCATTTCAGAATCAAAGCGGCAATCATTTCTGATTTACCTACACCACTATCGCCATCAATCTCAATCACAAAGATACTTCCATCTTCCAGCTCCACAGCAAACAGTGAACCGTGTTTCGGCACACCACCCATCTCCTTCACCTTCTCATTGATCATGGTGAGGCGTGGTTTCTTCACATCTCCAAAGTAATCCGCTTCTTTCTTCAACGGTGTCACCAATGTTTTGATGGAACCATTCGGTCCTTTAATATCGAAGAAACCCACTTGCGGGAAGGAAATCACCTTCTCAGGTGCGCCCAGGAACAACAGCACATCCGGCTGGAAGTTACGGGCCTCCTCTAGTGAGACATCTTTGTATTGCATCAAACGGAAGTTATCCGTCATGTATTTGATGTAGCCTTTTTGGAAGACAAACATCTCCTTCACCGCACCATGCTGAAGAATCTTACAACGGTAATCGTCCGGATCCATATTCGCCACAAATCGGGCCAAACGACGCTCAAAAAACTTGGAGCTTGGTTTGGTACTCAGGGCTTTGATGTAATCATTCCTGGAGTTACCCTCGTTCATATCCATCAGATAATCCGACACTTCCTCAGAGCGATCGATCTTATGGAACGGATATTCCCGCTTCTTGGCATCGGTCACAATGCGGGTATGCAACTGAATAGGTTGCTCCACAGAGATCACCCCACATTTGGTCATCAATTCATTGATCCATTTCAGCGAGCCATCTTCAAAAGTATCCAAGGTCGTGTCTTCCATCTCAAAATGGCGGTACAACGAGATACCATGCTGAATCATCTGGTTCACATGGGAATTCTGACGGCTGAAATACACACTCACCACTTTTATTAGGGTATGCGCATAACGCTGGTAGTAGTCAGTCCCCTTGGTCAGGTTCTGAATATGAATAACGAAGTTCACCACTTTCTGAGTCACCTCATCCAGCTTCTCTTCAGCTACTTTAATATCTTTTTTGCGGATGATGTAATCCATGATATCTTCCAGCTCCTGTGGCAGGATATCTGTCAACAGATTCTCTGTAAAGATTTTCAACTCATCATCGCCCGTAGCATCAATTTTCTCTTGCAAAAAGGCCAGTTTCTCAATCACCAGGTTATAGAACGAGTCATCATTCTGTAGCAAATAGAGATACAACACCTTTTTAGGAATGCTCAACTGATCATTCAGCACTTTGTTTTTCACCGTGTTGATGATGAAACCAAGACTGCGCGACGAGATAGCGATATCACCAAAACGTGCATTTAAGCGTAACTTTTCAATCAGCTGAGTCAGATATTTCTCCAGGTCGAAATCAGCAATCTTCAAACCAGTCACCTCTTCGAACAGATCGCAGGCCGTCGTGATAATTTCCTTACGGCTCGGTTCTATTGTTGGCTGTTCAAAAGGCAAGTTGAAATGCAACAGAATCTCCTGGATGTGTTTTTTCAGCACCATGTTCACCCCTTCCAAACGGGCCACATCCATGAAGTAATCACCACTGGCTTTCAGGGTCAGAATCTTCATCTTGGCATCAGAAAAAAGCAGACGTTCCATCTCAATCAGGATTTCACGCATGGTATTCTTCTCTTCCGGATCATCCAACACAAAATGGTTGGGATGGAAGGTTTTCTTATTGTTGATATACTTTAAAATGGTTGCTTTACTGTAACGCGAAGCCACCGTATTAAAGGTCAGATTCTTTATTTGCGGAATCGACTTGTGAATCTGTGGCAACAGGTTCTCATAAATCTTAGTAAAGGCTGTACTGCGCACAAATTCCTCCACATTACGACAGTCACCCACCGCACCAGAGAATTCGATCACTGAATTTTGCGAATCACCAATCGAGGTAATGGTCACACCACTCACTTGTGGTGAGGCATGATACAACGAACGGTTTTCATTGATCTTCAACGAGCTGTTCACTTTCTTCACCTGATCACGAATCACCTTGTAATCAGCAAAGATGGCTGTCAAGTAAGCATCTTTACCAGCACTTGCCAACAACTCTGCCAGTAAAACACTACTCTCCACCTCACCTGATGTTTGCTGACGTACTGCCCTAAATTGCTTCCAGTAGGATAAATAGATCGTGAGAGCTGTATAAACCTCTTTTTCAAAAGCCTCATAACTCACTTTCGTACCGTCCAGAAATCCGCCCAGCGAGAAACGCACCACGCCAGTTCGATACGGCAAAGCGGCAATACCTTTTTCCGCAGCCATGGTTTTGGAAAACTCTTCCAGATCATTGTAAGTCCCAAAATCAGAGAAATGCAAATTGAACAGGTAACTACCATCGGAATCGATGATGGCCAGATCTTCCACTGCTATTTCTTCAATAACATTAGCTGCTACTTTTTTAGCAATCTTCAAGCGCTGATCCGACTCTTTCCGGAAATTCTTATTAATGCGAAATCGGTTTAGCCCTTTCAGTAATTCATTGCTATAGTATACAAAGAAAGGGACTTCTTTATATTTGAAATCATCAGGTAATCCTAAGATATCTAATTTGGACAGGGCCACCAATTCATCCAATAAATAAAGATGCAGCGGACTTCCTTCAAATTCAGAGATGGGTTGAAGTGTACGCGACTTGGACACACCAGCCTTAACCTGCGATTCGATGAATTGCTCAATCAGGCCTTTGATCTTACTACGTGAGGCACTCTTTGGCAACTCCGACTCCATCAAATCCTTCACCTTCTTAGCCTGAATACCTACTTCCAAGGCACTGTTCAGGAAATAAAGGGAACTACTGTTTCCCTTCGCTGCCGTATTGCGTTTGCGGGCATACTCCACCATATCTGTCATGGCTGGGGTAGACACTAAAGCACCTAAACGATCACCTGAACCAGCCAGGTTTTTAGTCGTTGACAGGGATGATACTACGCGAATCTTCGCATATACATTCTCGTTATTCAATACATAACGGGAGATGCTGCGCCATTTTGGCATTTCATCCTGGGCTACCTTAACACTGTCGTTATATGCTTCGTCCAACAACAAGGTGATCTTACTGTTGTTCACAAACTTCAGGAACTCAATCAGTGTCTCTTTATTAAAATCAGAATACCCCGTTGGATTCGATGGATCATTGATGATGATGGTGGTATTCTCACAGAAACGATCCCATAGGTTACCTGTAGCGTCAAATAACTGCAAAGTATTCTTGATCCGGGCCAGTTTATCATGAATACGTTCGTAATCAATGCGCTGATCATCCAGATTCTCTATCTCTATGTCAAAGGGATTGATGTTGAAACGCTCATCAGAGAACAGATCCGTATACTCCCACGCCAATACTTTATTGTAGATGATGTATGGTTTCGGACTGCGATCTTTAAAGAACAACAGATCCCGAATAATCATCTGCACATCATCCGAAATGGATGTTTTCTCCAGATTACCCAAGTCACTGATGAAACCTTTGATGGTCTCCTGCTCTTCAGCACTTAATTTCTGGTAATCCTTATAGACACCCAGATCAATCAATACATTACGAAAACGCCCTTTGTTATCCGACTCATTATCCACTTTGGTGATGAATTTCTGGTAATTCTCTAAAAAGAGATTCACCCCAAAATTCTTGTGGAAATGGTTGTGAAGGGTACGTTTATAGTTATCGGGAATAAAATTAATAATACTCTTGCACCGCACTTGAATAGCCTCACTCAAAGGTTTTAATTCGCGCTGCAACAAATATTCGCCATAAGTACGAATCTGGTTACGCCCCCCCCCTTCGAGAATGGTGGCAATCTGCAAATTCGGATTACCCGAGTAGAAGTACTTTTTAATCTTTTGCTCAAACTCAGCGATCAACTCTTTATTTTGATCCTTACGTTTTTTCTCGTTGGCAGTATTTTGAATGAAGACGATGAAATCACGCAATTTCTGGATGGAGTAACGATCCTTCAAAATCTGACGGGTAAAGCCATCAAACTTAAACAGGTTGGTGTTCTTCTCGATGTTATCCACCTCTCCCAACTGCTCATGCTTGAGCTCCTTCAGCTCTTCATCATACTCTTTAACTTTCTTTTCCAGCAGATCCTTAAACTCCTGCAAATATTTTTCATTCACATTTTCCAGGATCAGGCGCAGATTCAACTGCGTATTGGCTGGTGCCCCTAACTTCTTGGTGTGAACTTTGTTTAAAGTATTAATAATACCATTATGAAAACTGAATACCAAACAGGTATTGGACGCTTGCGATTCAGTGGAGTCATCCACAATCACCAGGCGTGATAACATGGGGAACCATTTGGAACCGGCAAACATGTTCTTACGCATGTGTTTCACCTTCACCACAAACACACTGGAGGTATCATCGTGCATGCGCTCAAAAAGCTCATCCCCTTTGATATTCTCCACGACCTGTACACAATCACGGCCAAATACTTCACCTTTTAACAAATCCACTGCCACATCTGAATTACCAGACACCACTGTACGAATCAGTCCATTTAACCCTTTAAAGTTAACGGCCCACTCGGTGCGGTGTAAAAAGTTGTCTTTTTCAGCTTTGGTGGTGTAATGTGTACTCTGGTTGATCATCTGCTCCAGCGTATCCATCAGGTAATTCCAATGCGCCTCATCAATGTCTCCAATCACTCCAATCACATCGCGAAAACGGCGTAAATCCTGCAACGAATCACCAAGCACTATTTTTGATAAAAAGCTGATGGTGTCATTGGTCACCGGTGGCGTCCCAACCGAAAAATCATGTGACTTCAGAATGTTATTCACCCACGTTTTCTCTTGCTTTGGCAACAGATCATGCTCCATAAAGCCGGATAGCTTTTGATTGAACTGCCGTTTCAAAGAGGTGTAGACAAAAGCTTTGGAATCATCATGTGGATAAAGCATCAATGACACATCCACATAACCCGGAATCTCCTCCCTGAACTTCAGCAGATACTTCTGAATATCTGCCTGCTGACGGGCCGGATCATTGGGTTCTTCCAGACATAACCTGACAAATGATTTCAGGTTGTCGAAGATAAAATTGGGAAGCAATACTTCTGCCCGCTCTCCCAGCGAGGCATACAAATCA
>Ga0193953_1001011_pt1 | contig 13794 bp, 9 predicted proteins | sample BB_4_MG_FD_140325 | JGI IMG/M metagenome (GOLD analysis project Ga0193953, IMG submission 140325) | Microbial mat bacterial communities from the Broadkill River, Lewes, Delaware, United States - BB_4_MG | ecosystem: Environmental > Aquatic > Freshwater > River > Microbial mats | place: USA... | reverse complement strand
TGACCCTTGGCCAGCATCTGGGTGCCGACCAAAATGCAGGGCTCGCCGCTGTGCACCTGCGCCATGATCTTCTCCAGTGCATGCTTGCGCTGGGTGCTGTCACGGTCGACCCGGTGAATCGGCGTATGCGGGAAATGAACGTTCAGACGGTCTTCGATCCGTTCGGTGCCGCTGCCGGCCGGGCGCAGCTGGTCACTGCCGCATTGGGCGCAGCGCATCGGAATGGGGGTCTGGCGATCGCAATGGTGGCAGTGCAGGTGCGGTGGCTGGCGATGCAGGGTCATGCGCGCATCGCAGCGGGTGCAGTCCACTGGTGTGCCGCAATCATGGCAGACCAGCGCCGGCGAAAATCCGCGTCGATTGAGGAACAGCAGTACCTGGGTGCCCTGTTCCAGATGCTGGCGGATACGGCCCAGCAGAGCAGCGGACAGCCCGGCATCCAGCGTCTGCTGGCGGATGTCCATCAGTTCAAAACGCGGCGGCTTGGCATGACCGGCACGCTGGGTCAGGCGCAGGTGCTGAAAGCGCCCGCTCTGGGCGTTGTTCAGGCTTTCCAGCGCCGGTGTGGCACTGCCGAGCAGGATCGGGATATTGAGCTGGCGGGCACGGTATACGGCCAGATCGCGGGCATGATAGCGGAAGCCATCCTGCTGTTTGAACGAGCCGTCATGTTCTTCGTCAACGATAATGATGCCGGGATGCCTGAGCGGTGTAAAAATGGCGGATCGGGTGCCGATCAGGATGCGGGCACTGCCCTCTCGGGCCCAGAGCCAGGCATCCAGGCGCTGGCGGTCGGTCATGCCGGAATGTAACGCCAGCACCGGGACATTGAAACGGGCCTTGAAGCGAGCGATGGTCTGGGGTGTGAGACCGATCTCCGGTACCAGTACCAGTGCCTGCTGCCCCTGTTCCAGCACATGCTGAATGGTCTGCAGATAGACTTCGGTCTTGCCTGAGCCGGTGACACCTTCCAGCAGGGCTGGGGTGAAGCCTTGTGCCTGCTGCAACTGGTCGACGACATGCTTCTGCTCGGCATTCAGAGTCAGGGGAGCTTGGTGCAGGACCTGATCGCGGTCATCGGCATGCGGCAATCGGGGCTTGTGTTCGAACGCCTCGGCCAGCCCCTTGCTCTCCAGGGTGCGCAGCAGTTTGGGGTCGCCGCCCTCGGCGCGCAAAGCGTCCGTGCTGATGCCCTGCGGGTGCTCCTGCAGCAGTTGCAACAGTTCATGCTGACGGTGAGCGCGTGCGGACAGTTGTGCGCCGGAAGCATCGGCTGCTGCGCGCCAGAGCGTCTGGTGGTGAAAGCGATCCGGCTGGCCCTGACGCAGCAGCACGGGGAGTGCCTGCTGCAGCGCATCCCCCGGTGGATGCTGGTAGTAGTGGGCCGCCCAGGCCGTGAGCTGGAACAGGTCGCGGTCGAGCACCGGCTCGGTGTCCAACACTTCCAGTGCCGGTTTGAGCTTGTCCGGCGGGCAGTCGCTGTCCTGCTCCGGTATCAGGCTGACCAGTATGCCGACCACCTCGCGGCGCCCGAAGGACACACGCACCCGGCAGCCTGGCCGGGCCTGTTCCGGTCCATGGGCGGGCGGGCGGTAGTCGAACAGGCGGTGCAGGGGGGAGGGCACGGCAACTCGGAAGATCAGCATGGGGCCTCGGGCGGCAAATCGAAAATCAGGTGTTCAGTCCGGTGCAGTCTAGGGCTTTTGAAGTGCTCAGGGAATGGCTTTTTTGCTTGTCGCCAACGGGGTCGGTGCGTATAATTTTGCGCCTGGTTATCAAATGACGGCACGACTGCCCTGCGGCGGATGCGTGTCACACAGAAATGTGCGGTGCCTGGCGTTAATGAATGCGACCGGGTGGCGGCACGCCAATTTTATCGAGGTTCGAGATGAAAGCTGGTATCCATCCGGAATACAACGAAGTTAAGGTCACCTGCTCTTGCGGCAACGTGATGAACACTCGCTCTACCATGAGCGAAGACATGCTGGTCGACGTATGCAGCCAGTGCCACCCGTTCTACACCGGCAAGCAGAAGGAAGCGACTTCTGGCGGCCGTGTTGACCGCTTCAAGAAACGTTTCGGTTCTGTTGGCTTCAAGAAGTAATCACTTCTTGCCATATGAACACACGAAGAAGGCACCCCGATGGGGTGCCTTTTTTGTTTCTGCGCTGTCGGTGTTGGCGGTTGTGCCGGCGCAGGCGCAGTGCCCGCGTCTGGCGGGCGGTTTCGAGGCTCGGGTCGCCCATGTCTACGATGGCGACACCCTGAAACTGGCAGACGGTCGCCGGGTGCGACTGATCGGCGTGAATACGCCGGAAATGGGGCGTGACGGAACGCCTGATCAGCCCTTGGCACAGGTCGCCCGGCGTTGGCTGGAACAGCGGGTCGGGACCGGGCCGGTCTATCTGGTACCTGGCGTAGAGGCGCGTGACCGCTATGGCCGTCTGCTGGCGCACCTGTATCTGCCGGACGGACGGCTGGCATCCGAAGAGCTGTTGCGGCAAGGGTTGGGTCATGCGTTGGCGGTGGGCCGCAATACCCGTCTGCTGGCGTGTCTGTTCGCGGCGGATGCGCGGGCGATGGCCGAACATCAGGGTGTCTGGGCGTCAGGATTCCAGTCGGCGGGCCGAGTGGCAGTATCCGGGTTTGCGGCGCTGTCGGGCCGGATTACCCGAGTGACCTCGACGCGCTCCGGCGTGTACCTTGATCTGGATGATCATCTGGCGCTGTTGGTGCCCTCGGAATTGATCGAAATGCGCGACTTGAGCTGGCGCAAGGGCGACCGGATACAGGTGCGGGGCTGGGTTGTTGATCGTCAGTCCGGCGCGCGTTCACTGCGCCGGGGCGAGCAGCGCTGGCTGCTGAAAGTCTCCCATTTACGCCATCTGCAGAGCAACTGAAGTTGTAGCCGGCATCGTCTGAAGCATGGTTGTTGTAGATTTTGCTTTTATATATGATGCAAGTCCGTCTTTTTACAACCTTAGTTGGAAACAGCAACCATGTCTCAAGATTTCAAACAAGCTGCCCTCGATTACCACGAGTTTCCTCGTCCGGGTAAGATCAGTGTAGAGCTGTCCACCTCCGCTGAGACTGCAAATGATCTCTCCCTGGCCTATTCTCCGGGTGTGGCTGAGCCCGTCCGTGAGATCGCCAAGGACCCGGAAGCAGCGTACCGCTACACTGCGAAGGGTAACCTGGTTGCCGTGATCTCCAACGGTTCCGCTATTCTGGGTCTGGGTGACTTGGGCCCGCTGGCTTCCAAGCCAGTGATGGAAGGTAAGGCTCTGCTGTTCAAGCGCTTCGCCAATATCGACTCCATCGATATCGAAGTCGATGCCGAGAGCCCGCAGGCGTTCATCGACACGGTTGCCCGTATCGCTGAAACCTTCGGCGGAATCAACCTGGAAGACATCAAGGCACCTGAGTGCTTCGAGATCGAGCGCGCCCTGATCGAGCGCTGCAACATCCCCGTGTTCCACGATGACCAGCACGGCACCGCTATTGTAACGGCGGCCGGCATGATCAACGCACTGGAACTGGCCGGCAAACAGCTGGAAGAAGCACAGATCGTATGTCTGGGTGCAGGCGCTGCTGCCAGCGCGTGCATGAAGCTGCTGATCAACATGGGTGCCAAGGTCGAAAATATCTTCATGCTGGACCGCAAGGGTGTGATCCACTCCGGTCGCGAAGATCTGACACCGGAAAAAGCGGCATTTGCCACTGAAACCGACAAGCGTACTCTGGAAGACGCAATCGAAGGCGCGGACGTATTTGTAGGTCTGTCCGGCCCTGATCTGCTGTCACCGGAAAACCTGCTGAAGATGGCGGAGAACCCGATCGTCTTTGCGTGCGCCAACCCTGATCCGGAAATCAAGCCGGAAGTGGCGCGTGAGACCCGTTCTGATGTGATCATGGCGACTGGCCGTTCCGATTACCCGAACCAGGTGAACAACGTTCTGGGCTTCCCGTTCATCTTCCGTGGTGCGCTGGATGTGCGTTCAAGTGCGATCAACGAAGACATGAAGGCGGCCGCCGTCCGCGCTCTGGCTGATCTGGCAAAACAGCCGGTGACACAGGAAGTGCTGGATGCCTACGGTATGGACTCTCTGGAGTTCGGTCGTGAGTACATCCTGCCGAAAGCAACCGACTCCCGTCTGCTGGGTGCCATCTCCTACGCGGTAGCCAAGGCGGCGGTTGATACCGGCGTTGCCCGTCTGCCGATGCCGGCGAACTACCCGCTGTAATTGTTCGTTCGACCGCTGCGGGAAGATACACCTGCCAGGCGGTCATGTGGTCCAGCCAACAGGCTGGGCCGGACCAGAAAATCCAGAGTTCCTATGGGCTCTGGATTTTTTTATGCCAGTCGCAGGGGCTGCGGGCGTGTGCCGGATGGCGCAGGCATGGGGCTGTTCGGTGCCTGGTCGTGGCAGGGTGTGCCGTCTGAGGAAAGGACCAGAGCCGCCCGGAAGCAGGGAGGCCAGCTTTCTGATACAGGTCAGCTGGCCAGGTGTGTTCGGGCGGCTGGATCGGGTGTTACGGCTCAGTCGCGCTCGATCGCCAGTGCGGTGCCCATACCGCCACCGATGCACAGGGTCGCCAGGCCTTTCTTGGCGTCACGCTTGATCATCTCGTGTACCAGGCTGACCAGGATACGGCAGCCGGACGCGCCGATCGGGTGGCCCAGCGCGATAGCACCGCCATTGACGTTGACGATGTCAGTGTTCCAGCCCAGATCCTTGTTGACGGACATGGCCTGAGCGGCGAAGGCTTCGTTGGCTTCGACCAGTTCCAGATCATCGATACCCCAGCCGGCCTTTTCCAGTGCCTTGGTGGTCGCGCAGATCGGGCCAGTGCCCATGATGGCCGGGTCGACACCGGCAGAGGCGTAGGCCTTGATACGGGCCAGCGGTTTCAGACCCAGGGCTTCGGCCTTTTCGGCAGAGCACAGGATCACGGCGGCAGCACCGTCGTTGATGGTGGAGCTGTTACCGGCGGTAACACTGCCGTCTTTCTTGAACGCCGGGCGCAGCTTGCCCAGGGCTTCAGCGGTACAGCCGAAACGCGGCTGCTCATCGGTATCGAATACGACCGGGTCGCCCTTGCGCTGCGGAATGCTGACCGGAATGATCTCGTCCTTGAAGCGGCCCGCAGTCACGGCGGCTTCCGCCTTGTTCTGGGACGCGGCAGCAAAGGCGTCCTGCTCTTCTCGGCTGAAGCCGTACTTGTCGACGATGTTCTCGGTGGTGATGCCCATGTGGTAATTGTTGAAGGCGTCCCAGAGGCCGTCGTTGATCATGGTGTCGACCATCTTCCAGTCGCCCATACGTGCGCCGTTACGCGAGTTGGGCAGGATGTGCGGGGACTGGGACATGCTTTCCTGACCACCGGCGATGACGACATCGGCATCGCCGCAGCGGATTGCCTGAGCGGCCAGCTGCAGCGCCTTGAGACCGGAGCCGCACACCTTGTTGATGGTCATGGCCGGTACTTCCTGCGGGATGCCGGCGTTGATCATCGCCTGACGAGCCGGGTTCTGGCCGCAACCGGCAGCCAGCACCTGACCCAGGATCACTTCGTCCACTTCAGCCGGGTTGAGGCCGGTCTGCTCGAGGAGTCCTTTCAGAACAGTTGTACCCAGGGATGCAGCGGTGAGGGAGGAGAGAGAACCATTGAACGCACCAACCGCCGTACGACCGGCGGCAACGATAACAACATCGCGCATAGTAAGTGTGCCTCTTTCATTTATATCATTATTGATCCTGTGGCCATGCTAATGCAGCCAGGTGACCGGGATGTTGCATCCCGATATGGCACAGGTGTCCGCGAGGTCCTTCGAGTCTGCGCGATTCGTGAACAGGGTGTCAAGTAGACTAAAAGAGGTTTTTTGTGCGGCGCACAAAAAATGCCATTCAAGTTTGATCTGAATGGCATTTTTAAATTGTGCGGTGCGGAATACGATCAGACTTCGATGTTGTCGATCAGGCGAGCCCTGCCCAGATGAGCGGCGGCCAGAATGACCAGGTCGTCACCGGGCTGTGCCGGTTGCAGGCTGTGCCGGTTCAGGATGCGATAGTAGTCGCGGCGGAAACCACCGGCTTCAAGACGGTCCTGGGCATCGGCCTCCAGTGCGCCAAAGTCGCTATTGCCGCTGCGGATGGCGCTGGCGGTCTGTTGCAGGGTCTGCTGCAGCAAGGGGGCCTGAGCCCGCTCATCGGCGGTCAGGTAGCCGTTGCGTGAACTCAGGGCCAGGCCGGTGTCGGCCCGTTCGGTAGCCACGCCAAGGATCTCCACCGGGATGCAGAGATCGCGCACCATCCTGCGGATGACGGCAACCTGCTGGTAGTCCTTGAGTCCAAACACGGCCAGGTCGGGTTGCACCATGTTGAACAGCTTGCAGACCACGGTGGTCACGCCGCGGAAATGACCGGGGCGGCTGGCGCCACAGTGCAGGTCGGACAGTCCGGGGACTTCCACCAGCGTCTGCTGCTCCTGACCATCGGGGTAGACTTCAGCCACCGAGGGCGCGAAGACCAGATGGCAGCCTGCGGAAGCCAGTTTTTCCTGGTCCTCGGCCAGCGTACGCGGATAGCTGTCGAGATCTTCGTTGGCACCAAACTGCAGCGGGTTGACGAAGATGCTGGTGACCACGATATCGGCCTGCTGCCGTGCGGTGGCAACCAGTTTCAGGTGGCCCTGATGCAGGTTGCCCATGGTTGGCACCAGCGCGATGCGTTTGCCGGCGGCGCGGTGCTGGGCAATGGCGGCGCGCAGTTCCCGCAGGGTATGTAAGGTCTGCATGGCTCAGTCGAATCCATGCTCTTCGGCCGGGAAGCGACCGTCACGTACCTGCTCGCCATACTGCTGGAAAGCGTCCTGAATGCTGCTGGCCTCGGCCAGGAAGTTCTTGACGAACTTGGGCGTGCGGCCGGCGGTAATGCCCAGCATGTCGTGCATCACCAGTACCTGTGCATCGGTGTGCGGACCGGCGCCAATACCGATCACCGGGATATCCACGTTACGGGTAATTTCTTCGGCCAGCAGGGAGGGAACGCACTCCAGCAGCAACATGCTGGCACCGGCGTCTTCCAGGCGCTTGGCGTCTTCCAGCATTTTCAGCGCGCTCTGCTTGTCTCGGCCCTGGACGCGGTAGCCGCCCAGCTTGTTGACCGCCTGAGGGGTCAGGCCAAGATGGGCACAGACGGGCACGCCGCGTTCGGCCAGCAGGCTGACGCTTTCACACAGCCAGTCACCGCCTTCCAGCTTGACGATCTGGGCACCTGCCTGCATCAGCACGGCGGCACTGTCCATCGCCTGTTCCGGGGTGGCGTAGCTCATGAACGGCAGGTCGGCCATGATCATGGCGCCCTGATTGCCGCGGGCAACGCTGGCGGTGTGGTATGCCATCTCTTCGACGGTGACGGGCAGGGTGCTGTCCTGGCCCTGCAGTACCATGCCGAGGGAGTCGCCGACGAGGATCATCTCGATGCCGGCACTGCTGACCTGATGTGCGAAGGTAGCGTCGTATGCGGTCAGAACGGCAAACTTTTCACCCGCCTGTTTACGGGCGCTGAGGGTATGCAGCGTGATGTTACTCATAGCCTTCTCTTTGTTATCGTTGAGATGCCGAGCAGGCTCGGCCTTGCGCGATTATAGCGATATCTTTTCCAGTGTGCCCAGAGGGCAGCTGGTCAGATGTTGCTGAAGGGCGGAGCCATCCGGCAGCACCAGATCCGGTGCAATTTCGGCCAGTGGCCAGAGAACGAAGCTGCGCTCCAGCATCCATGCATGAGGAATGATAAGACGTTCGCTGTCGATTATCCGATCGTCGTACAGCAGGATGTCCAGATCCAGTGTGCGGGGGCCCCAGTGGAGCTTGCGTACGCGCTGATGCGCCTGCTCGATGCCTTGCAGCGCGTCGAGCAGGGCTTCGGGTTCGAGCGCGGTCTCCAGCAGGGCGACTGCGTTGATGTAGTCCGGTTGCCCCGGTGGGCCGACAGGGTCGGAGCGGTACAGAGATGAGTGGCACAGCAACTGCGTCTGCGCCAGCGTAGTCAGCTCCTGCAGCGCATCGTTGACCTGCTGGCGCGGGTTATCAAGATTGCTGCCCAGGCCTATATAGGCATGCATCGGCTTACTCTCCCTGCGGCGGTGTGCGATCCGGGTTGCTGCGACGACGTGGGCGGCGCCGGCGCTTGCGCTGAGGCCTTTCCTCGTGATCGTTGGGTGTCATGTCGCGGCGGATCACCGGATTGGCCGTCTGGTAGTCGGTCCACCATTGGCTCAGTCCGTCCAGCGGTTCGCCACTGTTTTCGCGCAGCAGCAACAGATCGTAGGCGGCGCGGAAACGCGGGTGCTCCATCAGCTGGTCAGCCCGCTTGCCGTGACGGCGGGGCAGGCGCAGCTGCAGTTCCCAGATTTCGCGCACCGGCGTGGAAAAGCGACGCGGAATGGCGGTGTGCTGCACCTGTTCGGCCAGAATCTGGTTGGCGGCTTCATGCAGTAGAGGCACCGGCGGCAGGTCGGTGTCGTCGGCCAGCTGCTGCATGCGGCGCTGCAGTGGATACCAGAGCAGGGCGGCAAACAGGAAGGCCGGAGTCACGCTCTTGCCCTGGGCCAGGCGTCGGTCGGTATTGCACAGTGCGTTGGTGACCAGCGTTTCGACCGGGTAGTCCTCGTCATCCAGTGCTTCATCGGTGAGCGGGAACAGGTACTGGAACAGGCCAAAACGTTTCAACTGGCGGAAGGATGCTTCGCCATGACCGCTTTGCAGCAGCTTGAGCACCTCATCGAACAGGCGCGCGGGGGATACGTTACGCATCAAGGGCGCCAGTTCGTGGATGGGCCGTGCGGTATCCGGTTCGATGTCGAATCCCAACTTGGCGGCAAAGCGAGCCGCACGCAGCATGCGTACGGGGTCTTCGCGGTAACGCTCGGAGGCATCGCCGATCATGCGCAGGCACTTGTGCTGGATATCCTGATAGCCGTTGGCAAAGTCGATCAGGCTATGGTCCTTGGCGTTGTAGTACAGGGCGTTGATGGTGAAATCGCGGCGCAGGGCATCCTCTCCCAGGGTGCCATAGACATTGTCACGCACGATCATGCCGGTGTCGGCGGTGCGGGCATTGTCACGGCCAGCCTTGTCGTGGTCGTGGGAGGCACGGAAAGTCGCAACCTCGATGATGTCGCGGCCAAAACGGACGTGCAGCAGCTTGAAGCGGCGACCAATCAGACGCCCGCGGCGGAACAGTTCTACCGCTGCTTCCGGGTGGGCGGAGGTGGCGATATCGAAATCCTTGGGCTGTTTGCCAAGCAGCAAGTCACGAATGCAGCCGCCGACCAGGTAGCCTTCGTGGCCGGCATCTTCCAGGCGGTAGACGACTTTCATGGCGTTGTCGTCGAGCTTGCGCCGGGGGATCTGGTGTTCGGTCTCGGTGATGACGCGGCGTGTGCCGATAGGCAAGGGGGCGAGATTGTCTTCGTTGTTGGCGGTGCTGTCTGCAACAGCGTTGGCCGAGGCGGTGCGTTGGCCGGACGTGCGGCGCAGCAGCAGCCAGGCAGTTACTGCCAGGGCCAGCAGCGCGATGATGATCAAGACGGTGTTCGACATGAGTAGTGTTGTGTCCCTGTCATTGGCTGGTCACGGATGACGCATCATACCACCTGGTCGGTGTCAGCATAAGGCTGTGAAAAACAGGCAGGTTTTGTAGTCAATGCAGGGGTGTGGAGGGGGGTGTCGGTCGTGAAGTGGCAACGTAAAACTTAGCTTGTTGTTTTTGTTCCTAAGAGCACTGATTGGGGAGCGCTGCAGTGCCACTTCTACGACCGACTAAGCCTCATTTTTATTTTTATTCGAGGCGGGTCACTCTTTCACTTGGCCTGTTTTTATTTTTATTGCTGGCCAGGCTTCCGGGTGTCGTTGTTGTTGTTCTGATCTATATAAAGCAGGCCGCGTGCCAGTTTTGTTAACTTGTTGTTTTTTAACAAATTTGTAATTTTTGGTTAGTTCTTTTGATCTAAAGGCGCAACAAAGTGTTACCTAAATATACGACTTTTGTGCTGCAACTGGGTAGTAAGGTAACAACAGGGGCGGGTGTTACCCAGATGCCCGCCCAGGTAACACTTCAGCCCTTGGGCTTGCGTGGGATACCCAGTTTCTGGCGCCGTTCCCATAAACTCTTGCGGCTGATGCCCAGGGTTTTGGCCAGTTCGGTTTCACTCATCTGGTCCTGGTTTTCCAGTACAAAGCGCTGGAAGTAGTCGTCCAGTGACAGGTCTGTACGGGCCTGTTCACGGGGCGGACTGGTGTTGGCGGGCTGTTGGCTGTATTGAGCTTCCAGGGCCGAGAGACTCTGGGGCTCGACTTCGATGCCCAGCAGCTCTGCCGTGATGCGGTCGCAGTCGGCCAGAATAACAGCGCGCTCAATGGCGTTTTCCAGTTCGCGCACGTTACCAGGCCAGGGGTAGCGCCGCATCAGTTCCAGCGCATCGGGGGTGAAGCGGAGGTTGCCGCAGCCCAGCTTGTCGCCCTGTTTGTGCAGAAATGCCTGTGCCAGCTCGAGAATATCCTCATCGCGCTCGCGCAGGGGGGGCATGCGCAGTTCCATTACGTAGAGACGGTAATACAGGTCTTCACGGAACTCGCCGCAGCGGGCCCGGTTCTTGAGGTCACGGTGGGTGGCCGCAATCAGGCGCACGTCAACCTTGAGCGGCTGCACGGCACCGACCCGGCGAATCTCGCCTTCCTGAAGGAAGCGCAGCAGGCGTGCCTGGGCTTCCAGCGGCAGTTCGCCGATCTCGTCCAGAAACAGGGTGCCGCCGTCGGCGGCCTCGATCAGGCCGCTGCGGCTGCTGGTTGCGCCGGTGAAGGCGCCCTTTTCATGGCCGAACAGCTCGGATTCGATCAGGGTTTCGGGAATGGCGGCGCAGTTGACGCAGATCATCGGTTTGCGCGCACGCGTGCTCTGTTCATGGATGGCCCGTGCCGCCAGTTCCTTGCCGGTACCGGATTCACCCAGGATCAGGACGGTGGCATCGGTGCGGGCGACTTTCTGGATACGTCGATCCAGTTCCTGCATGGGGCGGCAGGAGCCGATAATCTGTGTCTGCCGGGGGGCTTCGGTGGTGGCAGGCTCAGCAGCAGGTGCTGCCTGGGACTGCTGTTCGAGAATGCCGGCAACGGTTTTCAGCATGTCGTCATGGTCGAACGGCTTGGCAATATAGTCCACCGCGCCCAGTTTCATGGCGTCTACCGCCGAGCGCAGGCTGGCATAGCTGGTCATGATCAGGACGGGCACGGAACTGGCCAGACCGATCAGATCGGTGCCGGGCGCGCCGGGCAGGCGAAGATCGGAGATGATCAGATCAAAGCTGTCGAGGCTGAAACGATCGGTAGCATCTGCCACCGACTCGGCATCACTGACATCATAGCCGTTTTTTTCCAGCAGGCGCTTGAGCGCCGCGCGAATGATGCTTTCATCCTCGACTATCAGAATACGATTCATCCGGACAAACCTTCCTCAATCTGCCTCCGGTAGTTGCTTGGCAACGCTGCTGTCCCTGTGCAACCGGGGTAAGGTGACAATAACCCGTGTGCCTTTGTTCTGCTTCTTGTTGGCCGGACTCAAGATTTCGATATTACCATAGTGCTGGGTAATGATGTTGTAGACCAAAGGCAGACCCAGGCCGGTGCCCTTGCCCGGTTCCTTGGTGGTAAAGAAGGGTTCGAACAGCTGATCCAGCAATTCGGGCGGGACGCCGGTACCGTCGTCCGTGACCCAAATCTGCACACTCTGCTCCTGATGCTCGCTTTCAATCAGGATCTTGCCATCATCGGGGGAGGCATCACTGGCATTATTGAGCAGATTGACGAATACCTGCAGCAGCAGTTGCAGATCCCCCGCAATGATCAGCGCCGGGTCGACCAGATTAATGAACACCTGTTGGCGCCCGCGCCGGTCCAGCGAGACCAGATGGATCGCTTCCTCCACGCATTCATGCAGGTTGATCGGCTCGAAATGCTCGGGGCCTTCCTGACGGCCGGTATGGGCGAAACGGATCAGGGACTGGACGATGCGGGTGATGCGCCGGGTCTGGTCAACGATCTGGTCTCCGGTATCCAGCACCTCGGGCTGTTCGGTTTCCAATTTCAGGTTCTGGGCCAGGCAGGCAATACCGGTGACCGGGTTGCCGATTTCGTGAGCAACCCCTGCAGCAAAGCGACCAATGGACGCCAGACGTTCGCTGTGAGCCAGCTTGCGTGCCAGCATCTGGGGCTGGGTTTCATCCTCGATCAGCAGCACCATGCCGGGCTCGGGTGCGTCATTGAGGGGAGCCTTGTGCAGGCTGAACCAGCGCTGTGTGCCTGTCAGTTCGATACAACGGGCCTCCTGATGCAGGTCCTGAGTATCGGCAAACTGGCCCAGCAGTTCACTCCAGGGCGGAGGCAACTGCTCCAGACTGATGCCAAGAGCGGCGTCGGTGGTAAGGCCGGTGTACTGCTCCATTTCGGCATTCCAGAACAGGATGCGGCGCTGAGCATCCAGAGTGCAGGCGCCCATCGGCAGGCGTTGCAGGGTGGCGCGGTGATAGCGGCGCAGCTGATCCAGTTCGGCAGCGAGGCCGGACAGGCGCTGGTCGTAGGTTTCCAGCTGTTGCTCCAGCAGGTGTACATTGCGTGCCTTGAAGCCTGGCTCCATGGCCTCATCCAGGGGCTGCAGCAGAGCAGCGGCCTCGACCCGCCCCAGCAGACCGGCCAGGTTCTGTTCCAGTTGCGTGCGCAGGCGCAGGCTGTCCAGCGGCTTGAGCTGACCGGCAGGCAGTTGCAGCTCGCGCAGGGCACGGCGGACTTCTCGTTTGGCCGGGCGGTCGCCCAGTCGTGGTGTCAGCCGTGTAATAAAGTCTGCTTCGCTCTCGACACGCACGTCACGCTCGGAAGGTCCCGGCAGTGCATTAAGCATACAGGCGTCCGCTGCGGAGCGCTCTTCACGACTGCCGGGGAACATCAGCGATCCCAATGTCAGCAGCAGGATGTTGGCTGCCAGGGATAACAGCGCTGCACGGTGACTTTCCTCTGCCAGCGCCAGCGCATCGGTGGTACTGCTACCCAGTGTCAGGCTGTCCAGTCCCATCATCGGCAGCAGCAACCCCTCGGTCCAGATCAGGAACCCGGCGCTCAGACCCAGCAGGAAACCGTTGCGGCTGGCGCGGGGCCAGTACAGGGTGGCCAGTACACCGGGCAGGAACTGCAGAAAGCCGATGAATGCCAGCAGTCCAAGCTGGTTCAGAGCAAAGCGGTGGCCGATGAAATGGAAAAACAGGTAGCTGCCGAGCATCAGCCCGATGATGATCAGGCGTCGAATCCAGAGCAGCCAGGCATAGAAGCGCACATTATCCGGTACTCGTACCAGCGGTAAAACGACGTGGTTCTGCAGCATCGAGGCCAGTGCTACGGTGGCTACGATAATGATGCCGCTGGCGGCGGACAGGCCGCCGATGAATGCCGGGATGCTGAGCCAGGGCAGGGACAGTGCCTGACCGAGCTGCAGTACCATGTATTCGGGGTTGCTCAACGCCTGACTTTTGGTGGCGGCCCAGAGGATGGGCAGCACGGCCAGTGCCAATACCAGCAGAAACAGGGGCACCCCCCAGCTGGCGCGATACAGGCTTTCGGGCGGAAGGTTTTCCGTAAAGGCGATCTGGAACATGTGTGGCATGACAAAGGCGCAGGTAAAAAAGGCCAGTAGCAGAATTTGCCAATGGCTGTTCTGCGGTGGCTGCTGCAACTGTGCCAGGGCT
>Ga0193953_1001009_pt1 | contig 13802 bp, 11 predicted proteins | sample BB_4_MG_FD_140325 | JGI IMG/M metagenome (GOLD analysis project Ga0193953, IMG submission 140325) | Microbial mat bacterial communities from the Broadkill River, Lewes, Delaware, United States - BB_4_MG | ecosystem: Environmental > Aquatic > Freshwater > River > Microbial mats | place: USA... | reverse complement strand
GCTAACATACCAAAACGAGCAGTAGCCATCTCTAATCCCATAGCCAGAGCCAATTCTTTACCTCTAAACCACTTCACCAAAATTTTTGATACCGTAATCCCAGCAATCTCAACACCAACACCAAATGTTGCAAATCCTAATGCAGCCATTTTTACCGATGGACTATAACTAGTGAAGAATGAATTCATGAAATCATATCCAAAACCACCATTAACAAATGCAGGAGTTAATGCATAGTAATTGATACCAGCACCAACAATCATTAAACTAACAAATGTAATTCCTGTGAAACGAATACCTAATTTATCAAGGATAATTCCACCAATAATCAAGAATAAAAAGAAGACATTAAATAAAGAATATGCTCCAGTGAAAAACCCATAAGAACTATTGTTCCAATCTAAAGCAGAATCCTTTAACAATAATGGTTTTAATGGAGATAAAATATCTGTAAATAAATATCCTGTTAGCATCACAAATGATACCAAGGCCAAAACAATCCAACGAGCCGTTTTACTCTCGCGAAGTGTTTGTTGTAATTGTGCGGTCATTACCATTTTAAATATTTTTTGTGTTTAAGAATTTTTTAAAGGCCGCTAATTTAGGATTAAATGAGACAGGAACAAATGACTACCAACATATTTAACCTATCCATATTGATTCCACATTTAGAACATCCAAAGCAGATATTCCCTATCTTTGAGAAGATTTTATACTGATTCGCATTTAATTTAATTCGATGAATACATTAACTGAAAACTCTGGATTATATACCGACTTTTACGAACTCACTATGGCTCAAGGATATTACCTGAGCGGAAAAAAGAATGAAAAGACGGTTTTTGATTATTACTATAGAACCAACCCTTATAAAGGTGGCTACCTCGTTTTTGCAGGATTGTACGATTTATTGAACATTCTTCAGAATTTTACTTACAATAAAAAGAATATCGAATTCTTGAAAAATGCAGGTTTGAAAGATGATTTTTTAAAATATCTTGAGAATTTTAAGTTCAATGCCAAAGTTTATAGTGTTCGTGAAGGTGAAATTGTATTTCCGAACGAACCCATTGTTAGAGTGGAAGGTAATATCATCGAGGCTCAATTGGTAGAAACTCTCCTGCTAAATTATTTAAACTTTCAATCGCTAATTGCCACCAAAGCATGCAGAATTAGAAATGTAATTGGAGAAAAAGCTTTTGCTGACTTTGGATTACGCAGAGCTCAAGGATTAGGGGGTGTTCATGCCAGTCGTGCTGCTGTTATTGGTGGTGCTGACACCACATCGAACGTATACAGTGGTTTCAATTATGGAATTCCTGTTACTGGAACTCAAGCACATGCTTGGGTACAAAGTTTCGATGAAGAATTGGAAGCATTCAGAAAATATGCCGAAATCAATCCAGAGAATTCCGTTCTTTTGGTTGACACCTACAACACCTTAAAATCAGGATTGCCAAATGCAATAATTGTTGCCAAAGAATTGGAGTCCAAAGGACATAAACTAATTGGAATACGATTAGATAGTGGCGACCTTGCTTATCTTAGCAAGAAAGCCAGAAAAATGTTGAACGATGCCAATCTGGATTACGTTCAAATATTTGCCTCGAACCAATTGAATGAATATGTTATCAAGAGTTTGAATGAACAGGGAGCTCAGCTGGATGGATATGGAATTGGAACCGAATTGGTAACCGGGAAAGATACTGGAGCACTCGATGGTGTCTACAAGTTAGTTGAAAACAACGGAAATCCCAGACTTAAAATATCTGAGAATATCGAAAAAATAACAATGCCAGGTAAAAAGAAGTTGATAAGATTTATCGATTCGGATGGCATGTTCTTTCGCGATGGCATTCTTCTAACCAATGATGAAAATGTAAAGAAAATATATCACCCTTTTCATCCTGATAAAAATACAGAGGTTGCCAATTTTGAATATGAGGAATTGACTCAATTGGTTATGGAAAATGGAGAAATTCTTATTGAAGAACAAACACCAAGTGAAATCAATCAATATCTGAAAAAACGTTTTGCTCAATTACCTGATGAACACAAACGCTTTATCAGTCCACATATCTATAAAGTTGGTATATCTAGAAGCTTACTCGATTTAAGAGACAACATGTTGAAAGATATCCGATCAAAAATAAAATAATACACAAATTCATTAATAACGTTCCAATAATGTCAAATCTCGATACCTTAATCGTTCGCCCAACTCTATTATTAGACAAAGCAAAATGTATTGCTAACATTGAAGACATGATTGCAAGAGCACAACGTGCCAATGCGCGCTTGCGACCTCACTTTAAGACGCATCAATCGGCTGAAATTGGAGCTTGGTTTAAAGAACGAGGTGTAGAATCAATTGCCGTATCATCCTTAAGCATGGCAAAATATTTTGCAGATAATGGTTGGAAAGATATTACAGTTGCTATTCCTGTTAATGTTCGAGAAATAGACTTGATAAATGAGTTGGCATCTAAAATTCAATTGAACCTGGTTCTGGAATCGAGAGAAAGCATTCTGTTTTTGGATTCTGAATTGGATCATTCAGTCGATGTTTTCATAAAGATGGATACCGGATATCAACGAAGTGGTATTCCTTCAGAGGCAATAGGTTCTGTGCAACTATTGGTTGATTTGATGAAGGAATCGGAGAAGTTAAACTGCAAAGGTTTCCTTGCACACACCGGACACAACTACAATGCAAGCGATCAGGATGAGATTCACAAGAATCACAGCAAAACATTATTGGATCTGAACGAACTGAAAGATGTTTTCCGCAAAGACATTCCAAGCATTGAAGTATCATTAGGTGATACTCCTGCCTGCAGTATCAGCGAAGAATTTTATGGAATAGACGAACTCAGACCTGGTAACTTTGTCTTTTTTGACATCATGCAATACGTTTTAGGCTCCTGCAACGAAAATCAAATTGCTGTTGCCATGGCTTGCCCAATTATTGCACGAAACATTGATAGAAAAGAACTGGTGATTCATGGCGGTGGCGTACATTTCTCTAAGGAATTTATCGAAGCTGATGATGAAGGAACCAAACTATTTGGAAGCATTGTTCGCATTACAGAAAACGGATGGAGTGAAATTCTAGGTGGCGGTTTTCTATCTAATCTTTCACAAGAACACGGAATTATCCGCTGTAGCGATGATCTTTTTGATCAGTTTACCATTGGAGATTTAATTGGAATCCTACCAGTTCATTCCTGCATGACTGCTAATCTGATGAAAAATTATTTGTCGACTGAAGGAAAATGGATTAAGACCATAAATAGTTAGCCGTTCAGTGAACAATCAATTATATCATTTGTTTACTGATAATACATGAAGAAAATGAACTATCAAGCCTATTTGGAAAAATTTAGCTTTGCAAAAGTAAAAAAAGTAGTAGTTGCTGAAATTACAGCTGCAAACAATTCCAATTCAGTTATTGCTCTTTCTCTGGCAATAGGCGCATTTCTCGCCTTTTCTCCTGCCTGGGGATTTCAAACAGCTTTAGCTATTTCATTGGCTGTTCTTTTTCGTTTGAATAAGGTTTTGGTCTTGATTACGGTTAATATCAGTAGCATTCCTCCTCTTATTCCTTTAATTCTTATAGTAGGATATCAGGTGGGAACATTTGCTTTAACTGGGGCTTTTCAAAGCGAAGTGCCCGATTTAATGAACTTGAAAACATTAGGGGAGAATTATCTGCAATTTGCCATTGGTTCACTATTGGTAGCAAGTGGAATTGGAGCCTTATTTTTTTTGCTAATCTATTTCCTTTTAAAAAGATTTAGGTAGAGGCGTACCATGTTAGGTCGCACAAAAAAAGGACGTACAAATTGTACGTCCTTTCTTATATCTGGTAGCATTTACTTATGCTTCAACCGACTCTTTTACTGGTACATATTTCAAAGTCTCTACTAAGAAATCCCAGAATTTAACAACTGTATCAGTCTTCACTTTCTCATCTGGAGAGTGAGGGAAACGGATAGTTGGTCCGAATGAGATCATATCCCAAGCTGGGTAAACAGCTCCTAACAAACCACACTCTAATCCAGCGTGAATTGCTTTAATTTCCGGTATCTTACCATACTTGTTGTTGTAAACTTCCTGCATGGTTTTCAAGATAGGAGAATCCATGTTTGGCTTCCATCCTGGATATTCACCTTCCAATTTCACTTTTCCACCTGCCAATTCGAAAGTAGAAGAAACCATTTGTGCCAAATCATCCTTAGCCGAATTAACCGACGAACGAATCAATGCCTGAACAATGATTGTACCTTTTTCGCTATAAACACGAGCAAGGTTCAAAGAAGTCTCAACCAATCCTGGCATATCATCACTCATGCGAATTACACCGTTTGGACAAGCGTAAATTGCATTGGTAAGATTCTTTTGAGATTTCTTTTTGAAAACATTCTTAGGAGCATCTGTAGCTTCTGCAAAGAATACTAAATCTGGCTCAACAGCAGAAAGTTCAGCTTTATAAGTAGCCTCAAATTCAGCAACAGCAGCTAAGAATTTCTCGTTGTATTTTTCTGGAACAGCAACAACTGCGAACGACTCACGAGGAATTGCGTTACGAAGAGATCCACCATCAACAGATGCCAACTTCAATTTGAAGTTTTTAGTTGCAAATTTGATGAAACGGAACAACAATTTGTTTGAGTTACCACGACCCAAAATAATTTCCATTCCTGAGTGACCACCTTTAAGACCTTTCATGTAAAGCTTGTAAGCTACATGACCTTTCTCAAGCTTCTCCTCTTTGTATTTCATTGTAACATTAGCATCGATACCACCGGCACAACCTACGTACAATTCACCTTCATCTTCCGAGTCCATGTTTAAAAGGATATCACCATCTAAAACATCGTTCTGAAGACCGAAAGCACCTGTCATTCCAGTTTCCTCATCAGCAGTAAACAAAGCCTCTACCGGTCCGTGCTCAATATCAGTAGCCTGAAGAACAGCCATAGCCGCAGCAACACCCATACCATTATCAGCACCTAAAGTAGTACCGTCAGCAGTTACCCAGTCACCATCGATTACAGTAGTAATCGGATCTTTCTCGAAATCATGTTCAGTATCAGCATTTTTCTGAGGTACCATATCCAGGTGACCTTGCAATACCACACCTTGACGATTCTCAAAACCTGGAGTAGCTGGCTTCTTAATAATAATATTTCCAACTCCATCCTTAATGGTTTCCAAACCTAAATCCTGTCCGAATTTCATCATGAAATCCTGAATTGCATCTTCATGCTTCGATGGACGTGGAATCTGAGTTAGTGAATAAAAATTCTCCCAGATCGCTTTTGGCTCGAGACTTAAAATTTCTTTGCTCATTATATATTTCCTCCGTTAATTTTTTGTGTTTATTATTTAAGAGCACTAAAGGTAATATTTTTTGATAAAGGCAGAAAGGGAATACGAAAAAGAGAATCTGAATTAAGGATTTTTAAGAAATCCATCCCAATTCGATTTATATCAGAAGGAAAAATAAGAATCACTTTCTTCTTCAATGCTATGCCACACTCCAATGAACAAATTCCCCGACAAGAAAACCAATCAACATTTCTATCCGTGAAGTACTTCCTTGTGTCCGTGAGAGGTTTCCCTGTGTTCGTGAAGGGGTTTACCATGTCCGGTAAATTGTATATCAGCAGATTACAAACTCACTTAAAAAAGAAAAATCCCTCTCCAAACGGAAAGGGATCCTTATATTTTAGTATTCTATTATTAACATTTAAGAATCCTTGTAGAATCCCAAACGAATAACAGCTTACTTGCTCACATTCTTAATCGATCCTAATTCAGGATAGAATTCGATGCTGTAATTTTCGTTTAGCATTACCTCGGCAGGAATACTTGCTATCTTACCAAACTGAGCAATTGCCATGCGTTTTTTCAACAGAACACTCTTTCCATTCGAAATGGCAACATCTGCCATTCCCGGGATACGATATTTAACTTGCTGATGTGGCGCAACTCCTGCAGTAGGTAAAATTGCCAATTCATCAGTTACATTCATATTTTTGAAATCGACACGAATTGGTCTTCCTCCAAGGTCATTAACTCCAACAGGTCCCATTTGTGGCGACATACGGAAAATAACGCCACCATTCTCCCCTTGCTTAGGAGTATAAGAAAACTGATACGTCTTTTTAATACTCACCTTTTTACCAACAAAAAGAGAAATGTATTCATGTTCTAATTTTGCCAACTCCTCAACAATTACCTGGTAAGCCTTTCCATCAGGAGGAAGAACTTCATAGTTAGCAGTCAGGATTTTAAATCTTCTTTTTCTTAATTTAAAAATCTGGTGAGCTGCCTCTTCTGCTTTCTCCTCTAAAGATTTTGTAAGTGCCTGCTTTTCCAATACTGGAACCTTAACAAAAGCTGTATCGGTTTCCACCACCTTATATATGGTATCTTCCTGATATTTTAGAATTGGATCAATTGAAAACTTACCATATTCAATTTCTACATTACGATCCGATAAAGCAATTACTTCCTTCTCAACATTCTCAAATTGACTATTCCTTAAATTAAATCCACGGATTAATCCTTCGGGTGTTAAGGCAATTAAAGATGGCTCGTAATCAACAGAAGTAGTTAGTTTATGAAACTGCTCCGAATCAACCTCTCCTTTTCCGTTTAATTCTATAGCTTTCAGTTTCCAACTGTTTCCATCAGCTTTTACCACATCCGAAATACCTAAATATTTTTGTGCATAATCAGCAAAAGGTCCTTTTTTAAGAATTGTTTTCTCTGCAACAACATCAACTTTTAAAACTGTTTGAGGCAAAGCATAAATTACAGTGCTTGGCGTTTCTAAAGTTCTTCTTTTTTGAGCGTTGGCATTCCACGATAAAGCAAGTATCATGCAGAACACCATTAATTTTCTTAGCATCATTCGTATTGTTATTTATATTTTACTGATATAGACATTATTTCTAACGCCATTACCTTTCGTTTTATTGCTACTTCTTTAATGCAAGCCAGGCTTTTGGCAAATATTCAACAATATCGCCAGCAGTAAGAGCCTCCACTCCTATTTTTCCTACTGCCAAATCTCCCGCCAATCCATGCAAATAAACACCAATAATCGCTGCTATCTTGGATGGATATCCTTGTGAAAGCAAAGATAATATTATTCCTGTAAGCACATCCCCACTTCCCGCTGTTGCCATTCCTGGATTTCCGGTTGGATTAAAATAACAACTCCCTTCCGGACAAGCAATTGCTGTATAAGCACCTTTCAGTACCATTGTTAATCCATGTTCTCTTGCAAACTCACGCTGCATGCTGTTTCTTGTAAAACTATCGTTTGATTTCCCAACCAAACGTTCAAATTCTTTCATGTGAGGCGTAAAAACACACCCTATTGGTAAATCCTCTTTCAACTCCGGATGCTCACCAATAATATTAATGGCATCAGCATCAACAACCACTGGTACCTTTACTTCCTTCAGCAAATCTATCATTGCCTTATAAGAATTTTGTTTTTTGTCAATTCCAGGACCAATAGCAATGGCTTTAAATTGTTCCAATTCCGGATATTCGGTAAATATGATATCCGATCGATCGATACTCACCATAGTTTCTGGCACAGCAGTCTGCATGATATCATAACCCAATCGTGGAATATGAGAGGTTAACAAACCTATTCCTGAACGTAATGCAGCTCGTGAAGCAAGAATTGCAGCGCCCATTTTCCCATAGCTTCCGCTGATTAACAATCCATGACCAAAAGTTCCTTTGTGATCAAATTTTCTGCGTGGCATTAGTAATGATTTTACAAATTCACGCGTTAACATTTTATATGGAGTAGGTTCAGAACTAATAATTTCGGGGTGCAAACCAATAGACAAAACCTCCCATTCTCCAACATAAACATCATTCTCAGGAAAGAGAAAAGCCAATTTTGGAAACTGAAAGCTTAAGGTAATATCAGCTTTTACGATTCCATGGTAATTGTTATTTGAATTGTCTTCTCCCATTAATCCGGAGGGTATGTCTATAGCAATTACTTTTGCTTCACTAGCATTTATAGCCTTTACAACCTCTAAGGCAACACCTTCAATCGATCGTGATAAGCCGGATCCAAAAATGGCATCAATCACGATATCATCGGGAAATAACCAAGGCATGGCATCTGCCGAAGCCAATTCATAAATATCAACCGCTTTAAGCAACTTTAATCTTTGCAGATTAACTTCGGCATCATCGGATAATGTGTTACTTATCTTAACAAGAAATACCTCTACGGTATAATTTTTCTCGGCTAGTAGCCTTGCTAATGCCAAACCATCCCCTCCATTATTTCCCGGTCCCACAAATATTTTACAATTTCGAGGCGCAGGAAATTTATCACCAATTTTATTAAAAAGTTTTAGCGTAGCTCTTTCCATTAAATCTACTGAAGATATGGGTTCATTCTCGATAGTATAAGCATCAATCTTTGCGACCAGTGAAGAAGGAAAAATTTTCATAGATATTTTGTTATAAGTTATATCAAAAGACAGTCCGTTTCAAATCGAAAAAGTCTAATTCGGAAAGCGTATTAATAAGAGTAAATTACACTAAAGAAACTTTCTCTTTACGCTCATTTTCTCAAGAAACATAAAGCATTTTAGGCATTCCTATCAAAGATACTAAACTTTTGAAATTTAGCTTTACTTACGAAAACGATTTAAATAAGTACGATTCGCTTACAAATCATTATAGACTTCTGATTTTTTCTATATATTTGTCGTTCTCATAACTAGAACGAAACTATTATAAATTAAAACTAACATTTATGTTTAAAGGACATCCTAAAGGAATGATTGCTGCAGCATTAACTAATATGGGGGAACGTTTTGGCTTCTATATAATGATGGCAATCTTAACACTATTTATTTCTGCTAAGTTTGGATTATCAGAAACAACAACAGGATACATTTATTCTGCATTCTATGCCTCAATATATTTATTGGCATTAGTGGGCGGTAGAATTGCCGACAAAACAAAAAATTACAAGGGCACTATTTTTACTGGTCTTATTGTAATGGCTTTGGGGTATGTAATGATTGCTATTCCAACTCCAACTCCTGTACCTAATCAAGCTTTATATTTAGGTATCACTTGTTTTGGTTTATTCGTTATTGCTTTTGGTAACGGATTATTTAAAGGAAACTTACAAGCTCTTGTAGGTCAGATGTACGACAAAGATGAGTATAGAGATAAAAGAGAATCAGGTTTTCAGTTGTTCTATATGTTTATCAACATTGGTGCTCTTTTTGCTCCTTTTATTGCTGTAGGTGTTAGAAACTGGTGGTTAAAGACAAATGGTTTCCTATATAATTCATCTTTACCTGAATTATGTCACGAATACGTTGGTCATGCTAAGGCAGGTACCGAAATGCTTCCTGAGAGATTAAATCAGCTAACTACATATGCAAAAGAAGTAATGGATGGTGGTAGTGTTACTCCTGAACTAGGATCTTTTGTAAACGATTACTTGAATGTTTTCAGTGTTGGTTTCCAGTATGCATTTATGACTGCTATTGTAATGATGGCTGTTTCTTTGATTATTTATTTAGTTAATAAATCAAAGTTCCCTGATATGTCTGCCAAAGCTAATAATGGTGATAAAGAAGGACCATCGAAAGAAGAAATTCAAATGGATATTAAAGAAATTAAACAACGTGTTTACGCTCTTTTCGCTGTATTCGGAGTTGTTATTTTCTTCTGGTTTGCTTTCCACCAAAACGGATACTCTTTAACTTACTTTGCAAGAGATTATATTGATTTAAGTGCTATTAAAATGGACTTAGGCTTCACTCAAATTATTGGTGCAGAAATCTTTGCTGCTGTGAACCCAATATTTGTTGTATTCTTAACTCCTGTAATTGTATGGTTCTTTGGATTTTTAGAGAAAAAAGGTATTAACCTTTCTACTCCTAAGAAAATTGCTTTTGGTATGGGAATCGCAGCTTTGGCTTATGTATTCTTAATGGTATACTCTTTTGCAGTACCAACTAAAGCTGAATTAGCTGGAATGACTCCTGAAGCACTTGAAGCGATTAAACTAACCCCATGGATTATGGTTGGTTTATATTTCATATTAACGGTAGCTGAGTTGTTTATCAGTCCTCTTGGAATTGCTTTCGTAGCAAAAGTTGCTCCTCCTCACATGCAAGGAATTATGCAAGGTGCTTGGTTAGCTGCAACAGCTTTAGGTAACTCAATCCTGTTTATTGGTGGTATTTTATATACAAACAGTCCAATGTGGTTAACATGGTTCGTATTTGTTGCGGCTTGTGCGCTTTCAATGTTTGTTATGCTTGCTATGGTTAAGTGGCTTGAAAGAGTTGCTAGCTAAGCAAATTGAAAATATATTTTAAGGAAGCCGTCTCATTTTGAGGCGGCTTTTTTATGCTCTAAACTCAACAGTGGCTTATTCTATTATGCCATCAATAAAATCAAATAGAATTCCTACATCCTATTTCAGACTAAAAGGTATTTTATATTATATTTGTTTATTCAAAACAATTCTAAATAAAATACATGATTGAAAAGCTTAAAAAACGTTGGGGTATTACTTCTAACATCCAGTTAATTTTAATTCTCATCGTATTCTCAATAACCGGTAGTCTTTCGGTAATGGTTCGAAATCCAATTTTTGACTATTTCTCTATAGGATCAGATACCAATATTCTACTTCGCATACTTTTAAGTATTCTAATTATTACACCTACATATCAGGTTTTACTTTTGATTGTAGGAACTGTATTTGGACAGTTTAGATTCTTTTGGAACTTTGAGAAAAAGATGATTAGCCGATTCTCCAGAAAAAAGAACAAACCAGTAAACGAAACTCTATAATTATACCTCACGATAAGTCTATGAACAAAGAACAAATTGCAGATAGATTCAAAGAACTTCAAGACCGAATATGCAAAGTTTTGGAAAATACAGATGGTAAATCTAAATTCCAGGAAGACAAATGGGAACGTGAAGGTGGCGGAGGAGGTCGCAGTAGGGTAATTAAAAATGGAAATATCATTGAAAAAGGTGGTGTTCAGTTTTCTGCTGTTCATGGCATATTACCAGATAAAATAAAAGACAAACTAAAACTTAGTAATGAGAATTTCTTTGCTACAGGTGTCTCTTTAATTATGCATCCTGAGAATCCGCATGTGCCAATTGTTCATATGAATGTTCGTTACTTTGAATTAGAAGATGGAACTTTTTGGTTTGGCGGAGGAATTGATCTTACCCCAATTTATATAGATAAAGAGGAAGCCAAAGAATTCCATACGAAATTAAAAGAGGTTTGTGATCGTCATCATCCTGAATTCTACAATAAATTTAAGCCTTGGGCTGATGATTATTTCTACCTACCGTTTAGAGAAGAAACTCGTGGTATTGGAGGTATATTCTTCGATCATTTGAATGGTGCTAATGGCATGAGTAAAGAAGAACTTTTTAGTTTTGTGATGGATGTTGGTAATTTATTTGCACCTCTTTATTGTCATATCATAACTAAAAATGCGAACAAAGCATACTCTGAACAGGAAAAAGATTGGCAATTGCATCGTCGTGGACGATATGTAGAATTTAATTTGGTGCTGGACAAAGGCACTAAGTTTGGATTGGACACCAATGGAAGAACAGAATCCATTTTGGTAAGCATGCCTCCAGAAGTAAAGTGGACCTATCAATATGAAATCAAAGAAGGCTCAAAAGAAGAAGAAACAATCCAACTGCTAAAGAAAGGAATCAATTGGATTGAACAAATCTGATTTCCATTTGTTGTATCATATAGCAGAAAAAATATTAATTTAACAGAGGAAACAGGTACTATTGTTTCCTTTTTAATTTCGATCGAATAGCTATTACTATGCCTAAAAAAACTACTGTTCTTCTTCTAAACCTGGGAACACCTAAAAGTCCCAGTGTTTCAAATGTTCGCACCTATCTTTTCGAGTTTTTAAACGATCGTAGGGTTATTGATATCCCTTGGTTGCTTCGTAAAATTTTAGTAAACCTGATTATTGTTCCTTTTCGAGCAAAGGGATCATCGAAAATATACAAGCAATTGTGGACTAAAGAGGGCTCACCTTTGATGATTTATGGTGAAAAGGTAAAGACATTACTGCAAAAAGAATTAGATGAAAACTATACTGTAGAATTGGCAATGCGCTATCAGGAACCATCAATGAAAAAGGTTTTAGAAAAAATAAGATTAGACATGCCTGCCAAATTGGTCATTTTACCAATGTATCCTCAATATGCTTCATCAACCACTGGCTCGACTTACGAGAAAGCTATGGATATTATTAAAAGTTGGGAGGTTATTCCAGAGATTAAATTTGTAAATCAGTTTTTCGATCACGAAGGTTATTTGGATACAATTGCTGACAATGCCAACAAGCATGATTTAACTGAATTTGACCATTTTGTATTCTCATATCATGGCTTACCCATTAGGCAAATAAACAAGGTTCATCCTCAGCTCGATTGTCATACCTGCAATTGCCATAAAAAATTTAAACCTGAAACGGACTATTTTTGCTATAAATCTACCTGTTTTGAAACAAGCAGATTACTGGCTGAAAAACTCAATATTCCAAAAGACAAGTACACGGTTGCCTTCCAATCGCGATTGGATAAAAATTGGCTGGAACCATTCTCGGATAAAGTAGTTGAAGAGCTGCCTAAAAAAGGAGCTAAAAAACTAATGGTATTCAGCCCTGCATTTGTGGCTGATTGTTTGGAAACAACCATTGAAATAGGAATGGAATATACTGAAATATTTGAAGAAAATGGTGGTGAAAAATTGGTATTGGTGGAAAGTTTAAACGATCATCCAAAATGGATAGCAACACTTAAAGATCTTGTTCTAAACTAAATCAGTATTCAAACCACTTGAGCAGTGTTACCCAAACATCTTGGGAAATACTGCCCAAACATCTTGAGTAGTGTTACCCGAGCTACTTGGGAAGTAGTACCCAAACATTTTGGGAAGTATCCCCCAATCAACTTGAGTAGATTACTTTTTCTTTTCTAAGAATCTTCTATCTGATTTAATCTTATAATTCTTTTCTTTCCATGTTTCATCCAACCAACCTGAAACTGCATCTGGTCTGTTGTCGAACTTGGAAAAGAATGGTTTGATATCAAGCAATGGTGTTCCATCTAAAATATCAACATCCTCAACATGCAGAATATTGTCTTCAATACCAACAAGCCTTACAGTTGACATCCCAATTGCATTCGGACGACGTGGAGCTCTAGTGGCAAACAATCCATGTATAACATCATCCATAAAAGGTTTTACCTGTAAATCGTATCCATTCGATTCATGCAAATGATACAGCAAAATAACATGAGAGAAAGATTCCAGGTCCATTAATCCTTCCACATATTCAGGATTGAGCTCAACCTTTGCTTTTATACCCGTTGCACTTAAAGGCTGAATTGGCATCCCCTCACGAGAAAGATGCGGCGTACGAATTGTTCCAATTGGCTTAAATGATATTTCTGTCATATCAATAACTATTTGTGATCATATAAATGTAGCAATTCTAAAGTTACCTTCCCGATGGAAAGATGAACTACGGAAAATTAAAATCATAAATTTATGAGTGAGAAAGGATAAGCTTAGCTATGTGGTATTATAAACCTTTCAACTATTGAACTTTTCGACTTTTCCAGACTTTCAAAAAAAATAAAAGAGGTTGACCTCGATAAACGAAGCAACCTCTTTAGTGCGCCAAGAACTCTTATGATAGAGTATTGTT
>Ga0193953_1001008_pt1 | contig 13817 bp, 12 predicted proteins | sample BB_4_MG_FD_140325 | JGI IMG/M metagenome (GOLD analysis project Ga0193953, IMG submission 140325) | Microbial mat bacterial communities from the Broadkill River, Lewes, Delaware, United States - BB_4_MG | ecosystem: Environmental > Aquatic > Freshwater > River > Microbial mats | place: USA... | reverse complement strand
GAGGTAAACAGGGTTTATATATAGAGCAGTAGATGTGGTACAGGTAAGTCAATTTTAGCTGTTATTGGAGTTACAGATGCCCACAGTTTAGGTGTTTGTTGGGATTTGGGTGTCGAAGTTGGGATAAAGGGATACCCCTACCTGTCGTGGATAATCATAAAGGGGAGATGATGGAGACAAAAAATGAGACACTTTTTTCAGACAAAATAGAGTACCTCTACCAAACATTAGAGCTTGATGAAGATGCGTTGATTGATCTCTTCTCTACTTCAGAAGATAGAGCCTATGAGCGTAAAAAGACGGTGATAAACAACTGGCTTAAGAAAAAAATCAATATCGTCAAACAGTTTCATTTTGATAAGTATAAAATTTCAAAAATAACTGTCGAAAACAATCAACCTGCTTTTAGCAAAAAGCTCTTTATGCAGCATACCTCCTATGAGGATTTTTGCAAAGCGGTGGATTGTTATAAGGAGTATTTGGGACGATACAGCAATGCTTTTGACTATCACTACATCTACTCTTATGATATCAAACTCAAAGCCATTACCTATAATCAAATCTATATTATCAAACAATCTGAAAATAGTATCTATGAGTACGAAGTAGAGATTAGCCCATCGGAACACTATATCAAAGATAGGATGGATAACTTTAAAGGGACACTTACTATTGATGGGGATTATTACTACTTCAATGTGCAAAACAGCTACAAACGGGCGGCTTTGTACTTTTTGCAGGGTAAAGGGTTTCGTAGTGATGATAAGATAGAGGGCATTGCCCTATCTCTTGCCTATCATAACGGCTTGCCCCATGCCCATAAGCATATCCTCACCCAAAAGAAGCTATCAACACAAGAGGAGAAAGAGCTCTATTTGATAGCCAATGAGAGTGAGTATATCCGTATTGAGTATAATTTGGTTGAGCTCTATCAAGATGACAAAAAGCGACACATCGAAAAGCTTCATCGTGATATCGAACACCTTACAAACTACATTAGAGAAGCCAAAAAGTTGCTCAATCATGAGCTTGCTGAGGATCTCTATATTGATCTCTTTCAACACTACTTTTTCTCTCTCTATGAGGTGTCCAAGCAGGTACAAACCAACCAAAACTACTACCGTCACAATCAACGCTTGATGACCAAGCGTTTTTTGGAGATTATTGCCAAACGCCAAGGAGCAGAGTGCAATATCGTCTATCCTACCTACGAAAAGGAGCTTTCGCTCTTTGATGAGCATGACAAGAGTGCCAAAGAGTATGTAGAGCTCAATCTTGATTTGGCTCAAAGAGAGGATAATCCTGTAAGAATGAACCGTATCTTTATTGTAGAGTCTCGGGATAAGATGAGTGAGTATTGCATCGAGATACTCAAACAGTTTGTGGAGGTGGGAATCAATGTCAAATTGGCTCTAAAGAGTGATGTGGAGCGGTTGCGGCTAAGCTCCTATGATCTTATTTATGATATTGAAAGAGATGAAAACCAAAAGCAACACCCCCGTAACTACGCGATGTATCGCAATGATATTGAAAAAAAGGCGATTTTTAAAATCACCCAAACCAAAAGTAAAATCAAAGAGATGCACCATAACTTTCAAAAAATTGATGGGGTGAGTGTTGATTTTAAAACCTTTATGGAGCAAAAAGAGCAAAAGGTCAAACACAATATCTCTATTCAAAAAAATGAGACCTATAAAAAATTGATAGGCAGTTGGTATCTCTACTTTTACGGTATATCCAAAGATGATTTTGTATTAAAAGATATGGATATTCGTATCGATAATGATGGGACGATTAAATATATTGTCGATTCAGCATTAGTGGGGATGGATACTTTGCCACTATTAGATAACTCCAATCAGATACATATTAAGTTTCAAAGCCGTATTACCAACCGATTGCATACCATTGTGATCGATAAAAATGATCTCGATAGAGAACTGTTTCGTGCACTCGTACTCTACAATCAACTCGGTACCAATAAAAATGTCACATCCCTTGCCATACTTTCACGGTTTAGACTTGATCACGAGGTGGCTCAACAAACGCTAGGTGAGAGTCAACAAGCCATTTTAGTTGAAGAGATGGAGCTAGAAGAGCGTATCAGTAAGCTCTATATTGACCTCAAACGCCCTTAGAGCAATAGCGTTGAAGCCACGGCAATGGCGGCACTTTCACTTTTGAGAATCAAAGGGGTATCAAAGCCTAGAATCTGATTTGAATCAAAAAACTCAACCTCCTCTTGGGTAAAGCCCCCTTCGCATCCTAGTACTACGGTATCGATAGGGCTTGCTTTGCTAAGGTATTGATCTGAAAAGTTGATCATGGCAGCATTGGGGTGTGCCTCTTGAAAGGCTTGGAGTGTGGGGCAGGAGTCTAGCTCAATAATCGAACTTCGTCCGCATTGGCTTGAGGAGTTGATAAGAATTTTTTCAAGGCGTTTAAAATCAATCTTAAAGTTCTTCTGACTGCGATTGCAGTAGATAAAGGTGATCTTTGCCACACCCATCTCATTGAGTGAAGCGATATGTTTTTCGATGGTTTTTGGGTCAATCACACACCATCCAATATGCAAATATTTTTTGGATTCCACACCTTTAGATTCAAAATCAAGGAGCTTAAGCGTTGCCTCTTTTTTGCCAATGGTCTCAATTTGATAGTGGTAGAGATTCTCATCTTGGAGGTTTCGTAGAGCAATGCACTCACCTATAGTGTGTCGTCTTGCCTTGATAATGTATTTGTAGTCACTATCCACCAAAGTGATAAAACTCTCTTTGGCATGGGAATGGTAGAGGTACTGCATGGCTTTAGGCGTAGAGTAGGATAAACGATAGGGTAATGAGCAGTTGGGCTACGATAATAGCGATGTAGCGAATCTGAAAGGCTTTGGGGTCTCTCTCATCACTTAAAATAAAGCGTTTGAGTTTGTAGCCTTTGAGTGCTTCGGCAAAGATAAGTAAGAAAAAGGCGATCACCATCAAGATCATATTAATCGACCAATCGCGTCCCGACATCACCATAGCAACAAAACCATCAAAAGCAATCATCACAAGCAAAGAGTAGTTGATCACCCCTGCAATACGGGTGAAACGAACCAGTTGGTTGAGTCTTTGGATATAGAGAAGGGGTATCGCAAAGGTAGCAATAAGGGTAACAAAAAATAGATTGATCGTAATGGCGTGATACCAGATAATTTCGGCGATCATAGAAATAAATCCTTTTTTTAAATGATATTATACTATAATCAACATAATCTACATTTATAAGGCAACATCAATGGCAATATCGATATTGGATGCGTTGGATACAATCTATCAAGAGGTAGAGGCAGTATCAAGTGAAATCATTACATTAGAGAGTTCTGTGGGTCGTGTAGTATCAAGAGATTACAGTGCCACACTCAATCTCCCACGCTTTGACAACTCGGCAATGGATGGCTATGCGTTTAGAGTACGCGATAGTGGTAAACGGGTAATCTGTAACGCAACAATATATGCAGGGGAGAAGGCACTTGAAGATGAGGTACGTATCGGTACAGCCGTCAAGATTATGACAGGTGCCCCAATTCCCAAAGGGGCACAGGCCGTTGTTCCCAAAGAGAATGTATCGATTAAAGGAGAGCTTCTCTCGATGCCAAGTGGTGTCAAAGAGGGAGATCATATCCGCTATGAGGGTGAAGATGTGCGTATTGGTGATACGCTTATTGTCAAGGGTGAGAAGATTACCCCCTACACCATTGCACTGCTTGCCTCTCAGGGGATTACCCATCTGGAGGTCTATCGTAAAATTAAAATAGCCATCTTTAGCACAGGCGATGAGCTAGCACACCACTATGAAGCGATAGAACCTCATCAGCTCTACAACTCCAATGCTCCCTCGTTTATTGCAAGAGCTGCTTCATTAGGGTGTGAGACAAGCTATATTAACTCTTCGGGTGATTGTATTAAGTCTTTGCAAGAGGCTATCTCCAAAGCTTTGCATTGTGATGTGATTGTGACAAGTGGTGGCGTGAGTGTGGGCGATAGAGATTATACCAAAGAGGCATTTCAACAATTGGGCATGGAGACATACTTTGAAAAGGTCGATATCAAGCCAGGTAAACCCACCACCTTTGGAAAGCTTGGCTCTACCTTTATCGTCAACCTCCCTGGTAATCCATTGGCAAGTGTGGTCAACTTTGAGATGTTTATTAAACCTCTGATTTTAAAGCTCCAAGGAGATCGTGCCTGTTACCACGGAGTCATTGAGACAACGGTAAAGAGCAAATGCAATATCAAAAAGGGGAAATATACAGTTTTGCTCGGTAAGTATGATGGCAAACACTTCTATCCACTTGCCAAGCAGTCTCCTGGGATGGTCTCACCACTGCATGATGCTGATGCAATGGCTTTGATGTCACCTGATGTTGCTTATATCAAAAGCAGTACTTCGCTTAAGATTATTCCTATTGGTCTGAGTCTAAATGCAAATCAAAAAATCAACTTTATCAACGATTGAGAGAGGCTAGTATGAGTACCGATGAAGCGATAGAAGATCTAATCTATAATAACGCCCCCTCTTTTGAGATTGCCAAAGTACTTAAAGCCGATATCAAAGAGTACTTTACCACGCTTGACAAGGTTTTTGAAGAGAGTTCAGGCAAAGCCTTTTTGGTCAAACACACCAAAAAGATCGATACCATTATTGCGCATGCCTATAAAGCGGTACTGCGTGAGATGTTTCGAGAGTATCAACCCCTTAAAAACTCTATTCCTGTCACACTTGTAGCTCTTGGGAGTTATGGACGAGAGCAAATGAGTGTCAAGAGCGATATCGATATTATGTTTGTCTACAAAGATATAGCAGGCTTTAATGCCAAAGAGATCATCGAAAAAGTTCTCTATCTGTTGTGGGATTGTGGATTGAAGCTTGGACACCGTGTGCATGAGGTTGAGGAGCTTTTTGAGGTGGCACACAGCGATGTGACGATTAAAACTGCCATAATAGAGTCTCGCTTTATCGATGGATCAAAGTTTTTATGGACCAATATCTCCAATAAAATTGCTCAAATCTTAGCCCATGAACAAGAGGAGTTTATTAGCCAAAAGATTAGCGAAAATGCTGCACTCCATACAAAGTACCCTATGGGTATGGAACCCAACCTCAAAGATGGTATAGGGGGCTTTAGGGATGCCAATTTGGTCTTTTGGATCGGTAAGGTACTCTATAATATCCCTAGTATCAAACAGCTTCCTGTTCATATTGTCAGTGACCAAGACTACAAAGAGTTTCGCATCGCCTTGGAGTTTTTGTTTCGGGTGCGTTCCTCACTCCATATTGTCCTCAATAAAAAAGATGACCGCTTGCGTCTGGAGTATATCCCCTCTATTGCAGGAATGTTAGGGTATGGAGAGAGCTTTGATGAGCATATGAAGTTCTCTGCCAAAGTGATTGGTGATTTGAGACGTGTGCATCTCTACTCTCGTATTTGGATCTCTAAGATGCTTGAAGAACATGGTCTTGATCCAGAATCAAAGCATCCACTCTACCACCAAGCACCGCAAAATATGGAAGAGATCTTGGATATTTTCATAAGCTCTTCAACATTTGAGTATCTACCTGCCAAATTTCTTAAATATATGATTGATGCCAAAGAGGGTGTGAGCATCGATAAATCTCTCTACCCTAAGATTAAAAAACTCTTTGATCTGCCACACAGTTATGAGATATTTAGCACTTTTTTAAAATCAACTATGTTATCCTACGTGGTTCCACCGCTCAAAAAGGTGGTGAATTTGCCTCAATTTGATGGTTATCATCAATACAGCGTAGGGGTTCACTCGCTCAAATCGCTCTACTATATGGAGCATATTCAAGATGAGAGACTGCAAGCTATTTTTGATCATCTCTCTAAAGAGGAGCAGGCGTTTATGAAGCTTGTAGCCTTGATTCATGATGCAGGTAAAGGACGTGAGCGTGATCACTCTATTGTAGGAGCTGAGCTTTTTAGAACTTTTGCCAAAGAGCTTGGGTTTAGCTCTGAACTCATTGAGTGCGGAAATCGCCTGATTTTAGACCATACGCTTATGAGCCGAGTGGCACAAAAAGAGGATCTCTATAACGAAGCGACCATCTATAAGTTTGTCAATACCTTCAACTCCAAAAAGATGCTCGATATGATCTACCTACTCACCTACGCCGATATGTCGGGGGTGGGCAAAGATGTTTACAATAACTTTAACTCCAAACTCATCGCCACACTCTACAACTACTCGCTTGAAGCACTGGAGCATCACGATATACTCTGCGATATATCCAAACGGGTACGCAAAGAGAACTTGCTTAAAAAGAGTGAACGCTTCATGGCACTGCCCAAGCGAATCCAAAAAAAGGTACTCTCTATTGAGGCAGATCTGCTCTTTTTAAAATATACCAAAAATCATATTCTTGATATTATTGAACGCACCACACAAAGCAGTGAAGATTGGTTTGTAGTCAACCGTGAAAATGGCTATTTGGTAATAGAGTTGGTACGAAATGTCAATCTCAATATCAACTTTTTACTCAACAAGTTAAGCTATCTGCATCTTAAAAACATGGATATCTTTAGACTCTACGATGGCAAGAAGTATTTTAAAATTGAGTTTGCCAACAACATCACCGATGAAGAGATACCGCGTGTTGAAAAGGTGATCGAAAAAGCATTGGTGATAGAAGAGCTAAAACAACTAGGCGATATACATCTGCATCGAGATGAGATCACTATCAATTGCGACCATTCTAAAAATTATGCAAATATGACCATCAAGTGTCAAAATCAAGAGGGGTTGATGTCTTATCTTATTGGTATCTTTGATCGCTTGGGGGTGGATATTATCTCTGCTAAAATATATACCCATCGCAATCAGGTAGAAGATCTCTTTTTGATTGAGAAAAATGGAAACTTTTGTACTAACCAAGAGCTTATTATAGATGAATTAGAAAACAGAGGAGCAACAAAATAGATGTGTGGAATTGTTGGATATTATGGAGACAATGAGAAAAAAGAGATCCTAATTGAGGGGCTTAGAGAGTTAGAGTATCGTGGCTATGACTCAGCAGGGATTGCGTTGATTGAAGATAAAGAGTTAACGCACTTTAAAGCGGTGGGGAAGCTCTCTAATCTTGAAGAGAAAACCAAAAATTTTAGCTCATCAGGATTTGGCGTAGCCATTGGACATACACGCTGGGCAACACACGGCAAGCCAACGGAGCTTAATGCCCATCCCCACCTAGGTGAGTATAGCTTTGTGGTACATAATGGGATTATTGAAAACTACAAAGAGCTAAAAGAGCAACTCCAAGGGGATGGAATCTCTTTTGTCAGTCAGACCGATACAGAAGTCATTGTACACCTTTTTGAATCGTTTAATAATGCTCGTGAAAATGCCTTTGAATCGTTTGAAGAGACTATAAAAAAGCTTGATGGTGCTTATGCCACGCTTTTGATCTCTGAAACCAATCCCGATACAATATTTTTTGCCAAGCACGGCTCGCCTATGCTTATTGGGTTTAATGAGGGCGAGATATTCTTTGCCTCTTCCGATACCCCTATTATTGGCAAAGCTACCGAAGTCTACTACCTAGAGGATGGGGAGTATGGTTATATTGAGGGTGGAGAGATAAAGCTCTTTGACGAGAGTGGTGCCAAAAGCTTCAAACGTGAAAAGCTCTCAGTGGATAAAGCCCTAGCTCAAAAAGATGGCTATCGCTTCTTTATGGAAAAAGAGATCTATGAGCAATCTAGCGTGATGAGTGATACCATTATGGGACGCGTGCTTGATGATGCAATCGATTTTGAAGAGATTGATGAAGCTCTTTTGGAGGGGATTGAAGATATCAAAATCTGTGCTTGTGGGACAAGTTATCACTCAGCCTTGACGGGAGCTTATCTGCTTGAACGCATAGCCAAAGTCAAAACTTCCGTTGAAATTGCCAGTGAGTTTCGCTACAAAGAGCCACTGCTTACCCCCAATACCCTCTTTATTACTATCTCTCAAAGTGGTGAGACCGCCGATACACTCGAAGCGTTAAAAATGGCAAAAAAAGCAGGGTTAAAGTCTCTATCAATTTGTAATGTCGATAACTCCTCCATTGTACGCGAGAGTGACTCTGCGATTCTCACCCGTGCAGGGATCGAAAAAGGGGTAGCAAGTACCAAAGCCTTTGCCACCCAAGTGATGGTGTTGTGGATGTTTACGCTCTACTTGGCTCAAAAACGCAAAAGTATCACTCAAGAGAAGTTAGAGAATGAAATTGAGGCGATGCTTCATGTAGCAACCTCTCTTCAAGTCGATGAGAATATCCACGCCAAACTCCACCGCCTCTCCAAACGCTATCTGCACGGGCATGGGTTTTTCTTTATTGGTAGGGATATATTCTTTCCATTAGCATTAGAGGGAGCTTTGAAGCTCAAAGAGATCAGCTACCTCCACGCCGAGGGTTACCCCGCAGGAGAGATGAAACACGGACCCATTGCCCTAGCCGATAGCGAACTCTTTACCATCGCCCTTATGCCTCAAACCATGCAGTACGAAAAGATCAAATCCAATGTCGAAGAGCTTAGTGCTAGAGATGCCACCATCCTAGCTATCTCACCCCTAGAGTTTGATCTAGCCGATGACTTTATCAAAACCACCCACGCTACCCACCCGATGCTAGAGTTTTTTGAGATGATGGTGATTACGCAGATATTGGCATTAGAGGTCTCCATTCGCCTTGGAAATGATGTCGATATGCCAAGAAATTTGGCAAAGAGTGTGACTGTGGAGTAATGGATTATAAAAATGGTTTTGATTGGTAGGGTGGGCTTCCTAGCCCACCAAAAAAAATAAATGTCAAATTTAACCAATAGGAAGCACCACCCTTGCAAATTTTTCTTGTATTCCCACAATTTATTTTTACAGATTAATCTCTTGTTAGATATACTATTAGTGCTAGTTGGCGATTATAGTGTGTGGTTTTGTGAAGGAGAAGGTGGGACAGGGTCAGCCTTTAACAAGGATATAACAATGCGACTTACACTCATAATTGTTATTCTTTTGTTACTGATTTTAGTAACAAGAGCGTATTAAAAGCTAGTGAGAGAGTTCCCGCTCTCTCACCTGCCCCAACTGGTGCTATTATATCAAAAAGATACTCAAAATATCAACATCATTTAGATACATACTATTTTATATGCTATAATACATAAAATATTACATAATAAAAGGCATACAATATGGTAGCATACAGTCGTGATGAGATTATTTCAGCTAGTGATATGGCACGGGGTTTTTCGGGTGTGCTTAATGACCTCATTACCCATACCAAAGAACGCTTTGCAATCTCCAAAAACAACAAACTTGAAGCGGTGATTTTGCCAATTGAAGAGTATGAACGGATGCAAGAAGCACTAGAAATGATGGAGCATATTGAGATTTATAACAAGGTAAAAGAGCGAGAATCCACACCCAAGTCACAATATCTTACACTCGATGAGTTAGCCGATAATTTAGGGATTGATTTAGATGAGTTATGATTTGATTATTCATCCTTTGGCTCAAAAGGATATGAAAGCTCTTTCTAAAACTCAGCAAATTTTAGTATTAAAGCAGTTCAAAAAACTTAAAAACTCTCCACAATTAGGTGACCCTTTGGGCAATAAAAACGGCTATAATCTGAGTGGCTGTCGTAAACTCTATGTGGATAAAAAACGTGTGCGTATTGTCTACAAGATTGTCGATAATCAGATTATTGTCGAAGTGATTGCCATTGGTAAACGTGATGATATGGAGGTGTATCAAAAAGCCTCCGTAAGATTATAATTTTAGGCTTCTATAGTATAATTGCATCAAAAAGGAATATTCCAATGGGATTTATCCATTTTGATGACTCTATCAATCTACTTCACACTATAAAAATAGAAAACACTAAACGTAAAAAGATCTATCTTATGGATGCTTTGGGATATGTTTTGGCACAAGATATTGTTGCTTCTCACAACTCTCCTGAGTATCCCACGTCGGCAATGGATGGGTATGCCATCAAACAGAGTGAGCTAGCGTTAAAACGTCTTAAAATCGCCTCTATCAATCCAGCAGGCAAAGATATTGATGAGGCAGTAGAGCAAGGCAGTTGTATCAAAACCTTTACAGGCTCACTGATGCCAAAAGGGAGCGACACGCTTATTCCTATTGAAAATGTCACCGTTGAGGGGGATGAGATCATCATCAATGAAGCAGTACCCCAAGGTTTTGCCGTGCGTGAAATTGGGGAGAATTATGCCAAAGATGAAGTCCTCATTGCCAAAGATACGTTAATCGATATAGCCCAAATTGGTGTGATGGCAAGCCTTAATGAAGTCAATATTTGGGTCTATGAGAAGCCCCGTGTGGCGATTTTATCCACAGGAAGTGAGCTTTTAGAACTAGGTCAGACCCAAAGCAACAAAGCTCAAATACGAAGCTCTAATAACTACATCCTTGAAGCGATGGTCAAGAAGTATGGGGGAGAGGCGTTGCAGATGGGGTGTATCTCCGATGATAGAGCCTCTATCTCAACAGCCATGCAAGCTGCCCTCAATCAAAGTGATATTGTAGTCACTACAGGTGGTGTGAGTGTGGGTGATTTTGATTTTGTCAAAGATGTGGTGCGTGATGAGCTAGGGTGTGAAGTACTTTTTAAAGGCGTACGGGTCAAGCCAGGGCAACACATTATGGTAGCACGCAAAGAGGATAAGTTTATTATTGCTCTACCTGGTTTTGCCTACTCGGCTACCGTAACGGCACTGATCTACCTTGTGCCACTCCTTGCTAAGTTTAAAAAGAGCAACTCTCCACTTAAAGTCGTCAAAGCCACACTCAAAGAGCCCTTTAATAAACGAGCCAAAAAAGCAGAGTTTTCAGCTTGTAACTGCTATTTGGAAGATGGTAAATATGTGGTGGATTTTGAAGGCAAAAAAGTGGGAAGCTCAGCAATCCTTACCAATATGTTGGGGAGTATTGGGTTGTTGATTACAAGTGAGAGTGATAAGAGCAAAGCAGTAGGCGATAGAGTGAAAGTGCTACTGTTGAATTAGGAGAAGAGTATGCGAATTACAGTGATATTTTTAATGATGTTTGCATTTTTGAATGCCAATGAGCTTGCTTTGGTCAAAGCAGAGTGTAGCAAAGAGAAGAGCTTTATTGTAACCATAGATAGCCCCAAGCTCTATCTATCTGAAGATGCTGTGATTGATAATTTGGGTGGATATGTTGATATCTTTGATAGCAAATATTATCTCAAAACCGATAAAAAGGTCTACTATATTGAGGGTGAAGTGATTAATCTAGGCAATACACACCGCTTTGCTTCCATAGCAAAAACTCAAAAGAGGTATATCACCGCAGCCAAACTCTATCAACTCAAAGAGGAGTCCAATGTGGTATTTATCCAAAAGATACGCCTTCAAGATGAGCAGAAAATAGCGACACAAAAACTACAACTACGCTTTGATAAAAAAAGTTTTGAAAAGGCGTATACTCAATGTGCTCCACTTGGATAAATTTAGAATAGTAGGGTACAATCGCATCACTAAAATCAAGAGGAAAGAGGCGTGAGTATAACCATAGATGAAAACTTTATTGAACTAGGAATGCAAGGGGGTGAGCTTAACAAGGCTCAATGTGAGATGTTGGGAGAGTCCTATCCACCAAGTGAGGGGTGGGAGTCAAGAGTAATAGGTAAAGAGCTTACAACCCCTCAGGGTAATCTCTTTTTACTTTTGCGAGGAAAGTTGGCACTCAAAGCCCAAGAGCAGATTATCAAAAACTACCAACTCTTGGCGGAGTTTCATAAAAATAAAAATCAAGCCAAGAGCGATGCAGCACCCTCTAAAAAACAAGCTTCACAAGTAACTGCCGATACGCTTACCATCTACTGCGATGGAGCGTGTAAGGGTAACCCTGGCAAGGCTGGGAGTGGATTGGCAATCTACGCTGATAATGCCAAACCCACACTGCTCTATGGAGAGTATAACCCCAAAGGTACCAATAACACCGCCGAACTAGGGGCTCTCTACAAAGCACTCCTTATTGCATCAAGCTCAAGTACAGCCAAAACGATGATCTGTTGTGATTCTAAATACAGTATCGACTGCATCACCAACTGGGCGTATGGATGGAAACGTAAGGGGTGGGTCAAAAAGGGTGGAGAGATCAAAAACCTAGAGATCATCCAAGTAGCTCATGCTCTCTACGATGAGATCAAAGATAGAGTCATCGTCAAACACGTCAAAGGTCACTCAGGAGTCGAGGGAAATGAGCTTGCTGATAGAATGGCACTCTATGCTATAGCCTCTCAAAGCCAAGAGTATCAAGAGTATGATTACAGTAGTATTGAGAGTGTGCTTAGGATGAGTGCGGGGTAGCTTGGCAAACCAAAGAGTGTAATAGTTGATAAAAGTTGTATTTTGCACTATTGGGTAAAAATTCAGGTATAATGATTGTAATATTGATGATACTTGATCTGTATCATCATACCGTTTTTGTTATCTTTCAAAAACATCCACATAACACATCCTCTAGCCTAGATCTGCTTAGATTAATGACTAATTTTAGTTAGGCTCGTTTCACATGCACTTTAATGAATAACAAACCAACATTCGTCAAATCGTGCAACCGTTTAAGGAAAATCATTAATGAATATCGAAATTATAACCACTCCCAATGAAGAGTTAAAAGAGAGTGGCTTTGGCTCTATCCTTGCCTGCAACAGTGTAGTGCAATCTATTATAAAAATGGGTCACAATGCTCTTCTAACGCTCTGTACAACCCAAGATGATTTAGATCAAGTGGTACAAAGAAGCCCCGATTTAGTTATACTAGCCGTTAAATATTTATCATTTGACAATCAAAATGATATTTGGTTGAGTGAGTATTTTGCTCAACACCTTATCAACTACACAGCATCCAATGCAGAGGTACTGCAATTTGATTCCAATAAGGTTCTTGCAAAATGCCATCTTAAAAGCAGCGGAATTAAAACAGCAAATTATTTTACCGCAACGCCTGGTCAATACAAATCTGCCAAGGATCTACCCATCACCTTTCCCCTGTTTCTCAAACCCATCGATGCTGCCAATGGCAATGGCATCGATGATCTCTCATTTGTGAACAACTTTGAAGATTTTGAGAGTAAGGTCTTATCTCTGCACAATGCCTTTAATCTTCCAATATTAGCAGAAGAGTATTTAGATGGCAAAGAGTACACAGTAGCCATTATTGAGACGATAGAGGGGGATTTAATCGTATCACCCATCGAGATCATACCCCTAGCCTCAAGCAACGGCTTACGCATTTTGGGACAACAGGCAAAAAAAGAGGACAGTGAAAAGCTTATTAGAGTAAAAGATAGTGCGATGAAGAGTAAACTGATCAAACTCGCAAGTGAGGCATTTAAGAAATTGGGGGTAAGAGATTATGGAAGAATCGATATCAAGAGCAACCAAGCAGGGGAGTGTTTTTTTATGGAAGCCAACTTAGTCCCTGGTATGACAGGTGGTTCAAGCTATTTTCCAAAAGCCTGTGAAATTGAAAAGAGTTTATCGTATGATAGAGTCATTGAGCTGATGTTCTCAAAAGGACTCAATCGCATCGCAAAAGCCATACCTTTTAATCCAAACATAACCGTTAATCACAACGATACTCTACTGCAGGCTAGGTAAATCCGATGACCCAACTCACCCAACTTTAAGCTAAAAATGTTCTAATACGATATGAAGATAAAAAATAAGAAAAAGTTGTTAGAAGCACTAAAAACAGTGAGTGACTTTAGAGTAG
>Ga0193953_1001000_pt1 | contig 13878 bp, 8 predicted proteins | sample BB_4_MG_FD_140325 | JGI IMG/M metagenome (GOLD analysis project Ga0193953, IMG submission 140325) | Microbial mat bacterial communities from the Broadkill River, Lewes, Delaware, United States - BB_4_MG | ecosystem: Environmental > Aquatic > Freshwater > River > Microbial mats | place: USA... | reverse complement strand
CTAATTCGAAGGCAATTACAAGACATCAATATCAATCCATTTATTTCTGACAATGTTATTGATGCCATTGATATATTAGAAACAACCCCAATAGATTTACTTATATCTGATATTAATATGCCTAATGTAGGCGGTGAACAGTTAATTAGATACTCTTCTGAGCACTATCCAAGTTTACCGATCCTAGTAATAAGCGGATATCCTAATTTACAAGTTGCCGTGAACGTAATGAAAATGGGAGCTCTAGAATACTTAGTTAAGCCATTTACGGCTGAAGAATTGGAGCAATCTATCAATTCTATTTTACAAATTGGAAGCTCAGCACAGAACCTAGAATTAATTCAAAACGAAACAAAATTAAACTCATTTGAAGGAATAATCGGAAGCTCATCTTCCATGCAAGAACTTTACAGAACTATAAATAGAACTAAGTCGAATAAAGCTACAGTTCTCATTTCAGGAAATAGTGGTACAGGAAAGGAACTCGTAGCAAGAGCAATTCACTATAACAGCGATTTCTCTTCTGCACCGTTTGTTCCTGTAAATTGTGGGGCAATTCCTCAACACTTGATTGAAAGTGAATTGTTCGGACATTTAAAAGGTAGTTTTACTGGTGCAATTTCAAATCGAGTAGGTTTCTTCCAGGCTGCCGATGGCGGCACTATATTTCTTGATGAAATTGGCAACACCTCATTGGATGTGCAGGCAAAATTATTGAGGGTTCTTCAAGAAAAAGAAGTAACTGCTGTTGGAGGAACAAAAAGTCAAAAAATTGATGTGCGCATTATTTCTGCTTCCAATGTAAACTTGTTAGACTTGGTAAGACAAAATAAATTTAGAGAAGATTTATACTACCGTTTGAATGTTATTTCTATTGATATTCCAGCATTAAAAGATAGAGAAGGAGACATATTATCGTTAGTCCTTTTTTTTAATAAAAAATACAGTAAAGAATTAGGTAAAAAACCTTTGAAGTTTGAAAAAGGCGTTCTTTCAACTTTTGAAAATTATAGTTGGCCTGGTAATGTTAGAGAATTAGAAAATCTCGTTCATCGATTGGTTGTTATGAATGATGAAAAAGTTTCTATGCTTGACATACCTGACTATCTTAAGACAAAAATTAACACAAATGATGATAGTTTTGTTTCATTAAAACAAATGGAATTAAATTACATTAAGAAAACGCTAGCGTATTGTAACAATAATAAAACGCATGCAGCGAAACTTCTTGGCATCGATAGAAAAACCCTTCGAGAAAAATTAAAATAACCCACCTCTCACCTCGCCAAAACTGCTGTCCTGTTTTGTACCACACCGGCGCATTATTCCCCGTTCTATTACATTAAATTAGATGTATTGATCTTAAATATAAAGAATCAATATGTTGTATTCCAAGTGTTTACAAAGAATCAATGCCTAGAAAATGTTTTATGGCACTGGCTTTGACTAGAGTCTTCAAAACATAAAAATGGAAGTAAATATTTGTAGTAATTGCCTGCACAAATCTGAATGTTTGTTTCAACTGAATACTCCAGATCAGGTAAGGTTAACTTGTGAGTTACACGAAGTCATCTCACATCCTATCGTCGAACATAAAAATAAAAAAATCTCAAGCACCAAAGAAGTGAACGATCTATGTTCAATCTGCGACTTCAAATCAAATTGCACCCTAAGGACAGAAAATGTATTTCTGTTTCATTGCTCAGAATATCAATAAAATAAACTTATAAATAAGAAAAAGATGGAAACAGTAAAAAGTGTAAATCCAAAAGAAGGAATGTATGAAAATGTCCTTCGTCAGTTTAATCAAGCAGCTGATGTAATCAATCTTGATGCAGGTATAAGAAGCATTTTAAAAAACACGAATAATGAAATTGTAGTCAATTTCCCAGTAAAACTAGATGATGGGACAATTGAAGTATTTACAGGGTATAGAGTTCAACACAACAACGCTCTCGGACCATATAAAGGTGGATTAAGATATCACCCAACCGTTGACATCGATGCCGCTCGGGCTTTAGCCATATGGATGACTTGGAAATCTGCGCTAGTAGACCTACCATATGGAGGTGGAAAAGGTGGAATTCAAATTGACCCAAAAAAATTCTCTCATTCAGAACTAGAAAGAATAACAAGGCGATTCACATATGCACTTGGAGATAACATCGGTCCAGACATGGATATACCTGCACCTGATGTAAATACAAATGCACAAATTATGGCTTGGATAGCTGACACTTACTCTTCTATCAAATCACCATCTGTACGTCAAAAAAACATGCATGTTGTTACAGGGAAACCAGTTGGTTCTGGAGGACTTGAAGGTAGGGATAGAGCAACAGGATTTGGTGTAGTGACCAATATAAAAAAGTGGGCTGAGAAGACAGGGAACAAACTCAAAGGAATGACCTTTATCGTTCAAGGTTTCGGAAATGTTGGCTATTGGGCATCTCACTTTTTAATTCAAGAGGGTGCTGTTTTAATCGCGGCTCAAGACGCTAGTGGGTCTATCGTGTCAGAACAAGGGATTGATCCAGAATTATTATTAAAACACGCAACTACGAATGGGGGAAATATTGCAGGTTATCCTTTAGCAAATGTACTCAATTCTACTAGTTTTTTCTCGTTGGATTGCGATATCATAATTCCTGCAGCCCTAGGAAACCAGATAACTCCAGATAACTGTTACGATATTAAAGCAAAACTAATTGCAGAAGGTGCAAACGGACCCACAAATGTAGATGCAGAAAAAGTATTACTGGAAAAAGGAGTTCAAATTATCCCAGATATTTTATGCAATTCTGGAGGAGTAATAGGAAGTTATTATGAGTGGCTGCAAAATAAGAGAAGCGAAAACTGGAAAATGGTTGATGTTCTAGATATGATTGCTGACAAATTAGACATCGCATTTGACCGAATGATAGAAAAATCTGAATTGTACGATGTTAGTTGGAGAGTAGGCGCCTATGCTGTGGCATTAACAAGACTTGAACAAACTTATAAAGAGAGAGGGGTTTTTCCATAAATATGAAAAAAATAGGCTTATTAAAGGAAAATAATAACCGCTCTATTGTAGCCTTGTCACCAATGAATATTAAAAAGTTGGTGACAAGCTATATTGTTCTTGTAGAAAAAAATGCAGGAATTGAAGCTGGTTTTAGCGATGAAAAATATAAACTAAACGGTGCTGAAATTGTTGAGAATAGAAGTGATTTAATTGAAAAATCCGACCTCCTAATCACTTACGCGAGTGAAATTAACTTAAACGGAACCCAAGGTGAAAAAACGATAATCGGTTGTTATCATGTTTTAGATGGAAACGACATTTATGATTTTGCAAAAAATCAAAATACGTCCTTTTTTAGTCTTGACTTGCTTCCGAGAACAACCTTGGCCCAATCCATGGACATCCTTTCCAGCCTAGCTTCTTTGTCGGGTTATCAGGCCGTGATGTCAGGACTCAATTTCACGAAGAAAATTGCCCCGATGATTTCAGGAGCCGGTGGAACTTTACAACCTGCAAAGGTTCTCGTATTAGGCGTTGGAGTGGCCGGATTACAAGCCATTGCCACAGCAAAAAGGTTGGGAGCCATCGTTTCTGCCTTCGATGTCCGAAAACAAACCAAACAAGAAGTAGAAAGCTTAGGTGCCACATTTATTGAAATTGAAGGAGCAACAGAAGATCACACTAGTGGCGGTTATGCTATAGAACAAGCTGCAGATTTTAACCTTAAGATTCAGCAAACGATCGCGAACAACTGTGCAGACATTGACCTGATCATCACCACGGCAAAAATTCCGGGTAAAAAAGCCCCTATTTTAATAACACATGAAGCCATCCGACGAATGAAAACGAATAGTGTTATTGTAGATTTGGCCTCAAGCACAGGTGGAAACATTGAACCTATTGCGCATTCCAACCCCACCATCACCATTTTACCAGAATCCGAGCTTTTTAACACTGTAGGACATTCTGCTTCGATATTACTGGGAAACAACATCACTGCATTTCTTACATATTTATCTGCACATGAAGACAACATACACAACGATGCGATACTATCTGCAGCACTCGTTTCAGAAAATGGCAACATCATAAATCAAAGATTACTTAATCAACAATAATTATGGAAAATGTATTCAATTTATCGCCCATTGATGGATTATACACAATACTCTTGTGCGTACTAGTTGGGATAGAAGTCATAAGAAATGTACCTGCAATATTACACACTCCACTTATGTCTGGATCTAATGCTATCAGTGGAATCATCATCATCGGTGGAGTAATTCAATTACTGGAAAATGATCTTGGATTAAATTTCACGACAATCATCTCTTGCTTCGGTGTACTCATAGGAACAATCAATGTTTCAGGAGGATTCTTCGTGACACATCGCATGCTAAAAATGTTTAAATCATCTAAAAACTAATCCATGATTCTATTAGCAAACTACGGATATCTTACCGCAACAACATTGTTCGTTGTAGGAATGATTCTGATGGGAAACCCTAAAAAAGCAGCTCGTGGGAATGGGCTTTTAATTCTAGGAATGATCCTAGCTATCATTAGCACTTTTGCATTAAGCCTTTCCAATACTGGTACCATTCCATGGAATAAAATCATTCTAATTAGCAGTTTAATTCTGATCGGTACTTATCTGGGAAGAAAAATATCCTTCAGCTTTAAAATTACGCGAATGCCTGAGTTGGTTTCATTATTTAATGGATTTGGTGGTTTATGCGCAGCACTAATCAGTTTAACAGGAATAATTGCCTATCAAGGAGAGCTCAATATCTTTACAAAGGTGATTTTAATGGGAAGTTTATTCTTAGGACTTGTAACCTTCTCTGGTAGTATTATTGCCTATTATAAACTGGCTGGAAAACTTAAAAGCAAACTATCTAACAATGTCATTTTTATGTGGATTACGCTTTTCAGTTGCTTCCTAATTCTCTTTGATGGATTAATGGAAAGTAACACCTTCGACTTTACCATAAGCTTAGTTTTACTCAGTATATTCAGTTTATTACACGGTATATTCTTCGCCAATGGAGTTGGTGGTGGTGACATGCCCGTTTTGATTTCTGTGCTAAACGGATTAACAGGAGTACTTACTGCAATCTCTGGTATCTATTTTGAAAATACCATCATGGTTCTTTTAGGTGTATTTGTCGGGGCAACAGGACTCATTTTAACAATTCAAATGAGTAAAGCCATGAATAAATCAATTCGAAAAGTCTTCATAGGTGGCAACAAAATCAGCAAGTTTAAACCCACAGATTTAGAGCTTAAAATAAATGAAACTTCACCATCGAGTATTGCATCAGACTTGACCTATGCAAAAAAAGTGGCTATTGTTCCAGGATACGGACTTGCTATTGCGCAAGCGCAAAAAACCTGTCTTGAATTAAAACAATTACTCAATAAATATGACACTGATGTTAAATTCGTTATCCATCCAGTTGCAGGTAGAATGCCGGGACATATGAATGTCTTACTTGCTGAAGCCAATATTCCTTATGAGGATATTTTAGACTTAGAACAAGGAAATGAATACATCGCAGAATCTGATGTATGCTTTGTGATTGGAGCAAATGATGTGGTTAATATTTCTGCCGAAAACGAAAAGACCAGTCCAATTTATGGGATGCCCATTATTCAAACGTACAAATCAGAGAAAGTGGTTGTTATCAAACGCAGTTTGAGCAACGGTTATGCTGACATCCAAAACCCTTTATTTGGAGAAGAAAATTGTCGTATGTTTTTTATGGATGCTAAAATTGGTTTAGAACAAATTGTTGTCGATTTAAAAGAACGATAGTATGGAAAATACTAGAATTGAAATTAATGAGGAAGAACGATCGATTATTTTTGATCTTATCCTTCCCTTAAACCCGAAAAACAACGAACTTGTTGACTTATATTCAGAATTCATGTTCAAACTAAAAAATGCAAAAGTTAATTATGATCAAGTACCTGATAAGGTAATTAGTCTTGGCAAGACAATTAGTATTAAAACAAGCTTCGGGTCGAAGTCAGGAATAACCATCGTTTTACCAAAAAATACAAATGTAGATCAAAATAAATATTCCGTTTTTTCAATTTTGGGCTGTACCCTTTTCGGGCATAAAGAAGGAGATATAGTAAGGTGGAAATCACATCGTTTTATAGAAGAGATTGAAATCCTCTCTGTAAGGTAATTAGAATAAACGATAACATCAACCTGTTACATCTAAACCTAATTTTCTTTTTTCTACCTCGTAATTCTTGTATTCGCAGACATTAATTATTTCGTATCGTAATTTTCTTAATTAAAACTTAAGGAAAGTAATTTGGCTTTCTCATTGATTAAAATGACATTTACATTATGAGATTATTGATTGTAGAAGACGAAATTGGAATTGCCAACTTCCTAAAACAGGGATTGGAAGAAGAGTCTTTTACTGTTGATATTGCTCATACAGGAAACGAAGGCTTAGACCTTGCGCTTTCTGGCTCGTATGATTTAATAATTCTGGATTGGATGCTTCCAGAAAAAAGCGGTATCGAAATTTGTACCGAATTCAGAAAAGAATACAAAAGCACTCCCGTTATCTTTTTAACTGCAAAAGACACCGTTAAAGAAACGGTGCACGGACTTCAGATTGGCGCTAACGATTACATTAAAAAACCTTTTCATTTTGAGGAATTATTACAACGTATTCGAGTTCAACTTCGCTCCGATTCAAGTGATAAGAATGAATTTAGTTTAGGTCCAATTGTATTAAATGTTTCTTCTCATTCAGTGCATAAAATGGGTGAAGAGATTTCATTTACTCAAAAGGAATTTGCCTTGTTGGAATTCCTACTACGTAACAAAGGAGTTGTGTGCTCACGCACGCAAATCATCGAGAACGTTTGGGATATTCATTTTGAGTATAATACAAGCGTTATTGACGTTTTTATCAATTCCATTCGAAAAAAATTAAACTTGGATGAATCTGAAAATTATATTCAAACTGTTAGAGGTGTGGGCTATATTGCGAAAGAAGTATGAATTTAAGTTTTAAAAAAAGAATCGCGACATATTTTATGTTGGCTACTGCGTTAATTATTGCGGTAGTTTTCGGAGTGGTTTATTTTATCGTACGACAAACTGTTTATCAAAATATTGATGCAGACTTATCCTTTGAAGCTCACAAACATATTTTTGAGATTAAAGTAGAAGGAAATGAAATTCGATTTTTAAATAAAGATGAATGGGAAGAAAGTGAACACAAAGAAGTTCAAGTTAATCCTGTTTTCTTGCAATTAATTGATCGGGACGGCAAAATCACGGATAAATCGCCCAACCTGAAAGAAAATCAACTACCCTTCAAGGATCAGAATAGCTTTGGAGATCATTTTAATACCGCTCTAAACAGTCGTTTAATTCGACAAGTTCAAATACCGATAGAACAAAACAATGAAGTAAAAGGGTACATCGTTGCAGCAATGTCATTAGACAGTTCTTTAATGGTACTCGCCAATCTCCGTTACACACTCTTTTTATTATTTCCAATTGTACTACTCGGATTGTTTTTCATCTCTTCTTTTTTAGCAGGAAGAAGTATCATTCCTGTTGTAAACATTACTGAAACCGCAAATCGAATTACGAAAAACAACCTCAATGAGCGCATTGCATTACCAGCGCACAAAGATGAATTACATGATTTATCAAGTTCGATTAACGGGCTTTTAGATCGACTGGAAAAAGCACTCGAACGCGAAAAACAATTCACTTCCGATGCGTCACATGAATTGAGAACTCCATTATCTGTTTTACGGGGTACGCTTGAGGTTTTGATTCGAAAAGAACGATCAAAAGAAGAATACCAAGAAAAAATAAAATATGGACTGACTGAAATTGATCGAATGGCCAATATTATTGATCAACTGCTTGCCCTTGCGCGTTTCGACTCTAATCCAGAATTAAATAGACGATCAGCCATTGAATTAAATGGACTAATTAACCAAGTGATTATGCAAAGGTCACCTCAACTTCTAGAAAAAAGAATTCAAGTTGATTTTGAACCAACTTCTATTGGGGATCATTGTTCTGTAAATAGTTTTCATGCCAATCTAATCCTTGACAATCTTATTGGAAATGCCATTAAATACTCGTCTCCAGATAGCATAATTAGAATACAACTGAAAGAAATCCAAAATAACATCATTTGCCAAATTCAAGATGAGGGTATAGGAATTAAAGAGGAAGATCTCAAACAGATTTTTACGCCTTTTTTTCGTTCAGATGCCTTAAATCATAAAGACATCAAAGGTGTTGGACTTGGACTTTCGATTGCTCAAAAAGCAGCGAATGCAATAAATGCTGAAATTAAATTCACAAGTCAGCTGAAAAAAGGAACCATAGTCACCGTGAAATTTAAGGAAATCTTAAGGAAGCATTAAATAGTTCCTTATCTATCTAACGTACATTTGATAAACAGTTTAATCGCGTTTCAAATGTTAGAAAAGATCATTCAATTTAGTATTCGAAATAAGCTCATTGTACTTTTACTTACTGCAGGAATTACGGGCGCAGGAATTTATTCATTAATGAACATTCCAATTGGCGCAGTTCCTGACATTACAAACAATCAAGTACAGGTAATAACAACTTCTCGAAACTTATCTACACAGGATGTAGAGAAATTCTTAACATATCCGGTCGAATTGGAAATGGCAAACCTTCCAAATGTTGCTGAAATTAGATCGATTTCAAAATTTGGATTATCTGTTGTAACAATTGTATTTGATGATGAAATTGGAACGTATTTACCTCGACAACTTATTGCAGAGAAAATAAAAAACGCAGAAGAAAAAATTCCTTCCGGATTTGGAAAACCATTCATGGGACCTATTACGACTGGACTAGGCGAAATCTATCAATATGTTTTAGAAGTTAATCCAAAATATAAAAATGAATACTCGATAACGGACTTAAGAACGATTCAAGATTGGGTGGTAAAACGACAATTGTCTGGAATTCCAGGTGTTGTTGAAGTAAATACTTGGGGCGGGTTTTTGAAACAATATGAAGTTTCGGTGAATCCAGAGATGCTCCGTTCCATGGAACTTTCACTAACTGATGTTTTTGAAGCGCTTGAACAAAACAATAGTATCGCTGGTGGAGGATATATTGAAAAAGGAAACGAGAGTTACTTTATACGTGGAGAAGGTTTAGCAACATCGATAGAGGACATCGAAAATATTGTAGTTACGACAAGAGACAATCAACCTATTTACATTAAAAACATTGCAAAAGTAGGTTTTGGTGCGGCAAATCGATTTGGAGCAATCACTGGAAATGGTGAAGGGGAAAAAGTCCTTGGACAGGTAATGATGTTGAAAGGTGCAGATTCCAAAAAGGTAATTGAATCAGTCAAGGAACGGGTTGAAACGATTTCTAAAGCGCTCCCAAAAGGTATTCGAATTAACGCTTTTTTAGAACGAAGTGAACTCATCGCTAAGACAACTTTTACGGTAACTGAAAACCTTATTCTTGGATGTCTTATTGTGATTTTCGTTGTGGTTCTTTTACTCGGCAATCTCCGTTCAGGATTGGTTGTTGCCTCTGTAATTCCATTATGCTTGTTTTTCGCTCTTACGCTTATGTATCTTTTTGGTGTTGATGCCAACTTAATGAGCTTGGGAGCAATTGATTTTGGAATTATCATTGATGGAGCCGTTATTATTGTAGAATTTATCGCGTTTAAAATCACTGCAGAAAGACTGGCAATTAACGGTCTTCCTAATAGTGAGCGAAGTGCTTATATCGATAAAGTAACTTTCCTTGGAACTACCAAAATGATGCGCTCGGCGATCTTTGGTCAAATCATTATCATCATTGTTTTTATACCAATTCTTTCTTTAATTAACGTGGAAGGGAAAATGTTCCGACCGATGGCCTTGGTTTTTTGCTTCGCACTTATTGGCGCAATGATTTTATGCTTCACTTACGTTCCTGTAATGGCATCTCTTTTCTTAAAACCTACTGATCCTGAGAGAAAAAACATTTCTACACGCTTCGTGAATTTTTTAGGAAACGCATATAAACCAGTGATCAAATGGGCTTTGAATAAAAAGAAAATTGTTCTTGCAGGAGCGGGAATACTTTTAGTCTTCGTCTCGATTTTATTCGGACGTATGGGAGGAGAATTTGTACCAACCTTGGATGAAGGTGATTTAGTTATTCAACCTGTTTTAAAAACGGGAACGTCGCTATCCAAAACAGTAGAAACCACAACACTTATTGAAAAAATATTAATGACCTTCCCAGAAGTTGATCAGGTTATCACACGAATTGGGGCAGCTGAAGTACCTACCGACCCGATGTCCATGGAGGAAAGTGATGTCATTGTCAAATTAAAGCCCAAAAATGAATGGGTTACGGCAGATAACAAAGATGAACTAACCGATGCGTTTAAAGAGGCTCTCACAGATATCGCAGGAATTGATTACGAGTTTACACAACCTATCGAAATGAGATTCAACGAATTGATTACAGGAGTTCGAGCGGATTTAGCGATTAAAATTTTTGGTGAAGATTTGGATCAACTATATAAAACGGCGTTACAGATAGAATCAGCCATTCAAGACGTGGAAGGAGCATCGGATATTTCTGTTGAAAAAGTAGCTGGACTTCCTCAAATGACCGTTGAATATGATCGTAAAAAAATAGCACAATATGGCTTGAATATCTCGGACTTAAATCAACTACTCACAATGGGATTTGCTGGAGGAACTGCCGGGACAATTTTCGAAGGAGAAAAACAATTTGACTTGGTAGTTCGTTTTGATGGTGATCATAGAAAAAATCTCGCTGACTTAAAAACCACCTCTGTTCGATTGAAAGATGGAACAACGCTCCCATTTTCTGAATTTGCAGAAATTTCTTACACTAAAGGACCGGCAAAAATATCAAGAGATGATACAAAGAGAAGAATCGTAATTGGCGTAAATGTTCGAAATAGGGATTTAGAATCCGTTGTAAAAGACGTACAAAACATCATTGAATCAAAAGTGAAAATACCTACAGGTTATGTCGTGGAATATGGTGGTCAATTTGAAAATTTACGCTCAGCACGAAGCCGATTGTCAGTGGCCGTTCCAATTGCACTAGTACTCATTTTCTTTCTTCTCTATTTTGCGTTTAACTCCGTGAAAGAAGCGTTAATGATCTACAGCGCAATTCCATTGTCAGCTGTAGGTGGGGTTTTATTCTTGTACATGCGCGATTTACCCTTTAGCATTTCTGCGGGTGTTGGCTTCATTGCATTATTCGGAATTGCAGTCCTAAATGGAATTGTTCTCATTGAACAATTTAAAGAACTTAAACAAGAAGGCATGACAGACATTAACGAACGTATCATTAAGGGTACACAACTTAGACTTCGCCCTGTTCTATTAACTGCATCAGCGGCAGCTCTAGGATTTTTACCTATGGCTATATCAACCAATGCGGGTGCTGAAGTACAACGACCATTGGCAACGGTTGTTATTGGCGGATTAATCACGGCAACGATTTTGACTTTGATTGTTCTACCTGTGCTTTATGCGATTTTCGATAAGCCGGAGAAAAAATCGGTTGACAAGTCAAACCTAAAATCAATTACAATGCTTTTTATTCTAATCGGGCTCAGCGGTTTTTCATTTGGACAAGCCAATGAAGTTTCTCTGGACGAAGCTATCAACCTTGCATTAAGTAATAACAAGCAACTAGCATCTTCCAAGAATGCTATCGAAATGAGTAAACACATTGAAGGAACAGCATTTGAAATAGACAAAACAGAAATCTACTACAATTTTGATCAGAATAATATTGCACCAAACAATATAGCACTCAATGTTGTGGGAATCGGTCAAAGTGTGCGATTTCCGAGCTTTTATATAGCCCAACACAAGGTATTAAAACAACAAACGATCTTAGCTCAGAACAAATATCTCATTGATGAACAGATCATTAAAAAAGAAGTTACAAAAGCATATTATACTGTAGCACATTGGCAAGAAGTAGTAAAAAACTATGAGGCACTGGATAGCATTTACGCTTTATTTACAAATGCCGCTCTAAAAAAATATGAATTAGGAGAATCCAATCAATTGGAGTTACTACTTGCCCAGTCTAAACAACAAGAAATCAAAGTATCATTGAATCAAAGTCGCCAGAATTGCGCAGGAGCGATGAATCAATTAAACAAATGGATTCAATCTGATACTCAATTCACCATTACTGAACATGGAGATCATCTGATTGAATTAATACCGCTTGACACAGTAGAAAATGCCTCTTTGAATTACCTGAACGAATCGCTACTTCTGACGCGTAAGGAGCTTTCTCGCAACAAACAAGAGTTACTACCAGACATTAACTTAGGCGCTTTTCAAGGAGCAAACAACGGAGCTTCTCCAAATCGCTACTATGGATTTCAAGCAGGAATTGGTATCCCTATCTTCTTTGGTGCGGACAAGGCGCGAATTCAGGCTTCCAAAACAGAGTTAACACTGAAGCAAAATGAAATTGATAATTATAAGATGCATTTGAACGCGAATTACGCCTCTTTAATCACAGAAATTGAAGGTTATAAAAGTACTATCAAATCACATCAGGATTTCGGTCTTAAGCTATACGAAGAAACACTTGCCAACGCTTCGAAATCGTTCCATTCAGGTGAAATCGATTACTTACAATACCTGACCTTACTTGAACACGCAAACAACATTCAGATCAATTATATTCAAAACAAGTTTTTTTGTAACCTGAGTATTATTGAAGCAAATTACATTCTTAATTAATATCCATTATGAAACGATTTATTAACCTCTTCCCTATTATAGTTGCTCTGATATTTGCATCATGCGGATCTGATCAATCTGTTATAAATGAATCTTCAGAAGTTTCAAATGAAACAGAAAAAATGGTAGTGACACAAGCTCAATTCGAATTGAGTAATATGATAATAGGATCTTTTTCGAACGAATCATTTAAAAAGGTTATCAAGACAAATGGATCACTCGCTGTTCCTCCGGAGAATAAAGCAACAATAAGTGCCTATTTTGGCGGATATGTAAAAGACATCTCACTGCTTCAAGGACAGCAAATTAAGAAGGGACAAACATTATTCACACTTGAAAACCCAGAATACATACAAGTGCAACAAGATTTCTTAGAATCTAAAAGCCAATTAGCTTATTTAAAATCTGATTATGAACGTCAGAAAGAACTATCTGCGGATAATGTAAGTTCGAAAAAGGTCTTTTTGAAAGCCGAATCGGACTACAAAGTAACGCAAGCTCGATACGAATCATTAAAGAAAAAACTTCAATTAATGAACATCGATCCAAGCGCAATAACAGCATCTAACCTTAGAACTACCATTTCAGTTAAAGCTCCAATTTCAGGTTATGTAACCTCCGTTTTGGCAACAAAAGGATTGTATTTAAATCCATCTGATATTGCTCTTACAATCATGAACACGGAGCACCTTCATATAGAATTGAACATTTTTGAACAGGACCTATCCACAATTAAAATCGGACAAGAGGTTAGCTTTAAAATGATGAACAACCCAACTCAATATAACGCAAAAGTATATTTAATCAATAAGGCTATTGACCCTGAAAAACGAACAATAAAAGTACATTGTCATTTAATCGATGAAAAAGAATCCGAACGTTTCACTCCTGGAATGTATGTTGAAGCGGAAATATTCACTTCTATCGCTTCTACGGCAGCATTACCTGTGGACGCCGTTGTTTCAGTGGAGGATAAAACCTATTTATTGGAATTAGTCGAAAAAAGCGATACACAATATTCATTCATTAGAAAAGAAGTGGAAATTGGACAATCTAAT
>Ga0193953_1000996_pt1 | contig 13917 bp, 10 predicted proteins | sample BB_4_MG_FD_140325 | JGI IMG/M metagenome (GOLD analysis project Ga0193953, IMG submission 140325) | Microbial mat bacterial communities from the Broadkill River, Lewes, Delaware, United States - BB_4_MG | ecosystem: Environmental > Aquatic > Freshwater > River > Microbial mats | place: USA... | reverse complement strand
CGCATGTAAACTTAAATCCTGTTAAGAATTCAAAAGAATACATATTGTTAGTTTGTAGATTGCAAGAATTTTTATAGATTCGGCTCTTTATTTTTCAAAATTTTTGAATATGGAAAAAATAAAATCATCAGAACTAATTATTAATCCCGACGGAAGTGTTTTTCACTTACACTTACGACCAGAACATCTTGCTGATACAGTAATATTAGTTGGAGATCCGGGAAGAGTTGAGCTAGTTGCTAGCTTTTTTGACACTATTGAATGTACAATATCCAATAGAGAATTTGTAACAACCACTGGTACTTATAAAGGCAAACGTTTCTCTGCTTTGTCAACAGGTATTGGAACCGACAATATTGATATTGTTGTAAATGAATTGGATGCTTTGGTAAATATTGATTTAGAGACCAGAACGCCTAAAAAAGAACATAAAAGTTTAAATCTTGTAAGGATCGGTACCTCAGGTGCATTGCAGGGGTTTATTCCAATTGATTCTTTCCTTTTATCAAACAAATCCATTGGATTTGATGGAATGCTAAACTTCTACGCTGAGCGTGACAATGTTTCAGACTTAGATTTTGAAGAAGCATTCAAGGATTTTGTAAAATGGGATGCTAAATTAGCTTCTCCTTATGTAGTTCCAGCTTCAAAAAGTCTTATCGATGCACTTGATGGTGAGGATATGATCCAGGGAGTTACCATTTCAGCAAACGGATTTTATGGTCCACAAGGTCGAGTGTTAAGGTTACAAACTCTTGATCCGGACTTGAATGATAAGATTGAGAAGTTCGAATTCAATGGTGAAAAAATCACTAATTACGAAATGGAAAGTTCTGCGATTTTCGGGCTATCGGCTATGCTAGGACACAATGCTGCCGCGGTCTGCGCCATTATTGCCAACCGTATAAATAAAGATGCCAGCAAAGATTATAAACCAACAGTAAAAAACCTTATTCAAACTGTCTTAGATAGGTTGAGCTAAGCTGCTTTTGGTCTAATATTCAAAGAAATAACCCGCAAGATTGCTTTTCCTTGCGGGTTTTACTATATTTAGTCAGGCCAAAACGTAAAGTTATGAATGAGACTAAACTCACCGCTTTGTTATCCTTACTAGATGATCCTACTCCGGAAATCTACCAAAGGGTAGAAAAAGAATTATCAGACTTACCCGTTAGCATTATTCCTCAATTGGAAGATTTCTGGCTCGATGCCAAAAGTCCTTTACTACAGGAAAAACTTGAACAAGTCATCAACAAAATTCAATTCAATCATGTTAGAAGAGAATTGACAACTTGGGGCAAGACAGATGCACAAAACCTAATTGATGGAGCTATTCTTGTCAATAAAAGTTACAATCCGAATTTAATTACAGAACCAATTCGCAAGGTAATCGATAAGATTAAGAAAGATGTACAGCTCGAAATAAATGATCAGTTAACTGCATTAGAGAAGATAAAAATCTTGAATCATTTTTTCTTTAACATCTATAATTACCAGGCTATTTCTCCCAATCAACCCGTTAACTGGGATGGCGATATAGGAACAGTTCTATCTCAGAAACAAGGTAATTATGTGATTATTTCTATCATTTATGCCGCAATTGCTCAGGAACTGGACATTCCAGTTTATGGAATCAACCTGCCCGATAGTGTGTTACTATGCCATGTGGATAAAGAAAAAAATAAAAACGAAATTTTATTTTATATCAATCCTATTGATAGAGGTAAAGTATTCGGCAAAGCAGAATTGGAATATGTAATTAATTCTAAAAAGATTGAAAACAGAGCCAAATATTATCGAGCTGCTACAAATTCCAGCATGATAAAAAGGTTAGTTAAACACAATATTAATGTCTATAAAAAATTAAAACTAAACACTTACATTCCCAATTTTAAAGATCTCTACAAATCCATATAAACAAAAAAAACCGTTTCAAATTGAAACGGTTTTTTTAACTCATATACTTTGGTTTTATTTTGCGTAGTTAATGGCTCTGGTTTCACGAATTACAGTAATCTTAACCTGTCCTGGGTAGGTCATTTCATCCTGAATTTTCTGAGCAATATCTAATGATAGAGTTTCAGCTTCTTTATCAGAAACCTTATCGCTACCAACAATAACTCTTAACTCTCTACCCGCCTGAATAGCGTATGTTTTTAATACCCCTGGGTGAGATAATGCAAGGTTCTCAAGATCTTTCAAACGCTTGATATACGACTCTACAATTTCACGACGAGCACCTGGACGAGCACCTGAAATAGCATCACATGCCTGAATAATAGGTGAAATCATTGAAGTCATCTCAATTTCATCGTGGTGAGCACCAATTGCATTGCAAATGTCTGGCTTCTCTTTATATTTCTCAGCCAATTTCATACCTAAAATTGCGTGTGGCAATTCTGGCTCATCATCTGGCACTTTACCTATATCATGCAGTAAACCTGCGCGTTTTGCACGTTTTGCATTCAATCCTAACTCTGTTGCCATAATAGCACAAAGATTAGCTGTTTCTCTAGAGTGTTGCAGTAAGTTTTGTCCATAAGATGAACGATACTTCATCTTACCAACCATACGAATCAATTCAGGATGCAAACCATGAATACCTAAATCGATAGCAGTACGCTTACCGGTCTCAATAATTTCTTCCTCAATCTGCTTACGTACCTTATTCACTACCTCTTCAATTCTTGCAGGATGAATACGACCATCAGTTACCAATTGGTGAAGTGCCAATCGAGCAATTTCTCTTCGAACCGGATCAAATCCAGAAAGAACAATTGCTTCAGGAGTATCATCAACAATAATCTCAATTCCTGTAGCTGCTTCCAATGCACGAATATTACGACCTTCACGTCCAATAATTCGTCCTTTAATTTCGTCAGATTCGATATGGAAAATGGTAACCGAGTTTTCAATTGCTGTTTCTGTTGCAACTCTTTGAATAGTTTTAACAACAACCTTTTTAGCTTCCATATTTGCAGACATTTTAGCCTCTTCCATGATTTCATTCACGTAAGACATAGCCTCAGTCTTTGCAACTTCTTTTAAAGAATCAATCAACTGATTCTTCGCTTCCTCAGCCGACATTCCCGAAATCTCCTGTAGCTGTTCAACTTGTTGTCTTTTTGCTTTTTCAAGCTCTTCAGATTTTTTGTCAACCAAATCAATCTGATGATTCAAATTATCTCGAATTGCATCAACTTCTTTTTTCTTGCGCTGAAAATCATCCATTCTTTGGTTAAGAGTATTCTCTTTTTGCTTGAATTTATTTTCAGCTGCCAACAACTTATTATTCTTGGAGTTGATTTGCTTTTCGTGCTCAGTTTTCAACTGTAAAAACTTCTCCTTAGCTTGAAGAATCTTATCTTTTTTGATCACTTCTGCTTCCGTCTGAGCTTCCTTTACAATCATCTCATTCTTTGTTTTTAATGCTTTCTGCAAAACAAAATAAGAAATGATACCTCCGCCGACAAACGCAATGGATCCTATTATTATCTCTATCATATTACGAATATTAGGTCAATACTAAATTATATATAAAATAACCCGCACCATCACTCAACCTCATTACCAACACAATACATCAATCATCAGAAAATAATTTTCCTTTGATTTAATTGCATCAACAATTACAAGATCAAGAAATAATGCGGGTTATTACTTTACTTATTTAAAGAACGTTTACTCTTTTTCTAAAAATTCACTCAGCTCACGCTCCATCGCTTTCAGTTCATTATAAACCGGGGCAACATCTGCCTTATTTTCCAATTCCAATACCTTAATTACATATTGTAAAGAAGCCATAGCCAGAAAATCCTGAGTATCTTTATCTTTATATCTTTGTTTGTATTGCATCACTTTCTCATCAATCATTTTTGCAGCTTTTCTTATCACCTCTTCCTGACTTCTGTCAATATTAAGAGGATAAGATCTACCCGCAACTCCAACTTTTATCGAAAGTTTCTTATCCATAAACAATTGTTACCTGTTTAAAAGAGCAATACATTTATCAATCTCCCGCACAATTCGGTTAATTTTCAGCTTAGCCTGGTGAGAATCTTCACTATTCCCAGCCAATGATTTTGCAAGCTTTAACGTATCGTAATGATGTTCCAGTTCCTTCTTTTCCCGAGATAAAGTTTCTAATTGCTCCATGAGTTCCAATTTTTCATGAATTAAAGACTCTTTCTCTTCCTTGGATTTTTGATACAACGAAATAAGTTCGCTAATGCGTTTTTTTAAACTTATTACTATTTCGTTTGATTCCTGATCCATCATTCAATTTTTCTTTTACAAAATTAACATTGCTGAGAAGATAATCAAATATATTAGTTCGTATTTTCTCTCTAAACACCGAAAAAAAAGGTTTTTTTTGTAGTTTTGACACACCATTTATGAATAATTACAATTTGCTATGAGATCAATTAAAACAAACATAATCACCTTTTTATCTATTCTCTTTCTTTTCTCATCACCAAACCTAAAAGCTCAAAAAAAAAATTTCCCTAAAAATATTTTCCGTTCTCCTGTTGATTTTACCATGACTTTATCGGGAAACTTTGCAGAATTACGAAATAATCACTTCCATTCGGGTATTGATATTAGGACATTTACAACAGGAAAAAAGGTTTATGCTATTGCTGAAGGATTTGTAAGTAGAATAAAAATATCGGCAGGCGGTTATGGGAAAGCAATTTATATTGATCATCCCAATGGTTATACTTCTGTATATGGACATCTGGACAAATTTAATTCTGAACTTGAAGCCTTTGTAAAAGCGCATCAATATGCTAAAAAATCTTTCGAATTTGATTTATCATTAAAGAAAGAACAGTTCCCTGTAAGCAAGGGAAAAGTTATTGCCTTATCTGGAAATACAGGATCTTCAGCTGGTCCTCATTTGCATTTTGAAATCAGAGATACAAAATCTGAACATCCTCTTAATCCATTACTTTTTGGCTTTAAAATTAAAGATACCACATCTCCAAAAATCTTTAATATGTACATGTATCCTATGGATTCTGTTAGTCACGTAAATGGAAAAAATACTCGTCAAAAATTTCCGGTTACCTTCTACAATAATGCTTATCATTTAAAAGGAGATCCAAAAGTATTTCTCTCTGGAAATATTGGTTTCTCGCTACAAACCAACGATTATTTAGACAATACCTGGGGAAAATGTGGAATTTTTAGAATGCAAGTTAAAGTCAACGATTCCTTAATTACAGATTATTCTTTTAATGAATTTTCTTTTGATGAATCGCGATACATAAATTCCCATATGGATTATGAATTGAATGTTCTGGAAAAGAAAAGAGTTCACAAAACTTTCAGAGAAAACAACAACAAGCTATCAATCTATTCATTGTTTAAAAATGAAGGAATTTTTCATTTTAATCCCAACGAAAAATATAAAATTGACTTTATTACAAGAGATACAAAAAATAATATTGCTAAACTTAGAGTTTATGCCAAAGGTTCTACCAATGTAAAACCTTTTGAGCAAAAGGCATATACTCAACTGATGACTTGCAATACAGAAAACAAGTTTTCAAATGATGAGGTTGAATTAAAATTCCCTGAAAACTCTTTTTATTCTGATCTGAAATTTAATTATTCTCTAAAGAAAGATAGCTCTTTCCTATCCGATATTCATTCTGTTCACAAAAACACTACACCAGTCCACAAATATTATACTCTTGCGATAAAAGGAAATAATATTTCAAACAAAATTACAGATAAGATTTTTATTGCCTCAATTGACAAGAATGGCAAGTTGAGTAATACTGGTGGCATCTATATCGATGGTTGGGTAAAAACCAAAACCAGAACTTTAGGGGATTTTGCCATTGTTGTGGATACCATTGCACCAACAGTAAAGTCAAAAACCAATTTTAAACTTAAAAGTTTAGCTGCTCAAAAGCGAATTTCCTTTAAAATTAAAGATTCCTTATCGGGAATAAAATCGTACAAAGGTTCTATTGATGGTAAGTGGGTATTATTTGAATATGATGCGAAGAATGATCACCTGTTTTACACATTTGATAAAAAACGATTGCTTCCCAAAAGAAAACATCACTTGAAACTGTCAGTAACAGATAAGGTTGGAAACTCAAAAAATGTTGAGATAGATTTTTTTTGGTAACAACCTAAATAGAATCTGTGCAATTATTTAAGGAACAGTAAGCTTTAAACGACTTTTGTCACATTTATATCTGCTTTTTTTTCCTATTTTTGTCAGAATCGGATTAATAAAATTCAATTAGATTTCACTAAAATATTTAAACATGAAGAAGATTTATGCAATTGCCTCCTTACTAATGGCAATTATCGTCTTTTCGACAACAACTTCACAAGCCTGTACAAATTACCTTGTTACCAGAGGTGCAAGTACAGATGGTTCTAACATGATTACCTACGCAGCCGACTCACACGTATTGTACGGTGAATTGTATTTCCGCCCTGCTGCAGATTGGGCAGAAGGCACAATGATTGATGTGTATGAATGGGATACTGGTAAGTATTTGGGTAAAATTCCTCAAGTAGCTCACACCTATTCAGTAGTTGGAAACATGAACGAGTTTCAGTTGGCTATTGGCGAAACTACTTATGGTGGAAGAAAAGAACTTGGATCACAAGAAGGTGGTATTATCGATTATGGTAGTCTTATATACTTAACTCTTCAGAGAGCAAAAAATGCTCGTGAAGCAATTAAAGTAATGACCGAATTGGTGGAAACTCACGGTTATTATAGTTCTGGAGAATCTTTTTCAATCTCTGATAAGAATGAAATTTGGATACTGGAAATGATTGGTAAAGGAAACGGTGAAAAAGGCGCTGTTTGGGTAGCAAGAATGATTCCTGACGGATACGTTAGTGGTCACGCTAATCAAGCTAGAATTACTACCTTCCCTCTTGAAGGTAAGAATTCAATTTCTTCAGATAAGATGGATAAAATTTACAATCCTGAGGTAACTAACGTTTATGCTAAGGATGTAATCTCTTTCGCAAAAGAAAAAGGTTTCTACCCTAAAGAAGGTAAGAATAAAGATTTCAGTTTCTCTGATACTTATGCACCAGTTGATTTTGGTGGTGCTAGATTCTGTGAAATTAGAGTATGGTCTTTCTTTAACGATGTAAAAGAAGGAATGGATAAATACTTCGATTACTGTAAAGGAAATGTTAAGCACGATAAAATTGGTTATGCAACTAACAGAATGCCTTTATGGATTAAGCCTGATAATAAAGTGGATGTTCTTGAATTAATGGATCACATGAGAAATCACCTTGAAGGAACAGAACTTGATATGGCTGAAGATATGGGCGCAGGACCTTATGGCAACCCTTATCGTTGGAGACCTTTAACATGGAAAGTTGATGGTGTAACATATTGTAATGAAAGAGCTACTGCTACACAGCAAACAGGTTTTTCATTCGTTGCGCAATCAAGAAGCTGGTTACCTGATGCTGTTGGTGGTATCAATTGGTTTGGTGTAGATGATGCTTCTTCATCAGTATATTTCCCAATGTATTGTGGTAGCACTAGAGTTCCTAAATCATTTGCTGTTGGTAATGGTAAAATGATGGATTTCACTAACAAATCAGCTTTCTGGGTATTTAACCAAGTTACAAACTTTGCTTACACAAGATATAATGCAATTCATCCTGAAATTGCTAAAAAGCAAAAGGCATTAGAAACTAAATATCTATCATTCACTAAAATTATTGATTTAGCTGCTGAGGGAATGTTTAAGAATGATGAAGCTGCTGCGATTGAATTCTTAACTGATTTCTCTTGTAATCAAGGTGATAATCTAACCAATGAGTGGCGAGATTTCTATGGATATCTTTTTGCAAAGTTCATGGATGGTAATATCAAAGAAAAAGATGGCAACCAACAAAATCCTAAAATGAAACAACCTGGTTATAGCAAAAAGTTCTACGAGACTATTGTTAAGAGTACCGGTGATAAACTAAAAGTTAGTGGCGCTGCTCACTAGAAAAATATCAATTCTAAAAAAGGGGCTTCAAAGCTCCTTTTTTTTCGCTTTAAAATTCCTCATTGTGAATTACATTGGTAGCTAAAAGAGCTAACATTACAATGAATCAGAAAAAAGTCACTTAAAAGATTTTCAAGTTAAATATTTTTATTAATTTTGCGGCGAATTCGTGCGTAATCTCTGACATGGAAATAGTTAAATATGTTTACATTGCGTCCGTGAACCTTAATACATTAGAACAATGGATTTAATTAAAATTGCAGAAGAGGCTTTTGCTACAGGTATCGAAATTCCTGAATTTATCTCAGGTGATACTATTAGTGTTTCTTACAAAATTAAAGAGGGAAACAAAGAAAGAACTCAGGTATTTAGAGGTGTTGTGATTCAAGTTAAAGGATCAGGTACAACTAAAACTTTTACCATCAGAAAAATGTCTGGTAACGTTGGTGTAGAAAGAATCATTCCAATCAGCTCTCCATTCATTGAAAAAATTGAAGTAAACAAAAGAGGTCGTGTTAGAAGAGCTAGAATCTACTACCTTCGCGAGCTTACTGGTAAGAAAGCCAGAATCAAAGAAAGAAGATTCTAAGTCTTACAAAAAAATATCAAAGCTCTCCAATTATGGAGAGCTTTTTTTATATCAACAAAAAAGCACCTGTTCAAAACAGATGCTTGCTTCTTTAATGGTATTTACGACTTAAGGATTATACCAATCTGGCATTTCTCCATTATGTATTAATTTCTCTCTATTACTTCCATCGGTATCCATAGCCCATACCGATTTTACTCCTTCTCCATCATTAGCAACATTCATAAAAATAATTTTGCCTCCAGTTTCTGAATATCTTGCCTGCAAATCATTCGTTCCAGCAGTTTTATTCGTTCCGGTCAGATTAGTTAAGTTGGTTCCGTCCACATTAATACTATAAATTTTTGCATCCAACTGTCTCCCGTTATCATCTTCGTACAAACTGTCAAGTGAAAAAATTATCTTACTACCATCGGGCGAAAAATGTGGACTTGATAAAGTTCCCTCTAAATTATCAACCAATAAGAACATATTAGAGCCATCAGGATCCATTAAATAAATTTCATTATCATATGGCATCTCACCTTGAGTTAAAACAGCAATTTTTTCTTGTGTGGAATAATTAAAATGGTCACTCCAATCACATTGCTTAAAATGACGCCCAACAGGAGCGTCAGCAATTTTTGATTCTCCAGTTCCATTATAGTTTATGGAATATAAATCTCCATAATGTCCATAAAGTAATTGATCTCCATCTGGAGACCAAGTATAACCAATACCATCGTTATGATATCCTGCGATGGGCTGACTCGTGACCTGTGTTACATTCTCTCCTTTCGTATCCATTGTATATATCTGATATACTCCTGATTCGTTAGAAGAATAAGCAATACTTTTCTCATTTGGAGATATTCTAGGTTGCACCTCACTTCCACCCTGATTGGTTAAACGAATCAAATGATTTTCCTGTAAATCCCATGAATAAATATCACGACTATCCAAGCTATCTTTTACAAATAAATAACCATTTAAGGGAAAATCTTCTGTCTTAAATTTCCATAATCTACCCTCTGTTTCATCTAAACTCTTATTTCGAGCTACAATTCTCCATTCATAAGAGGTTTCGAATTTCAAATTAGTTACAGTGAATGTTGTATCTAAAATATTAGAAGCGACTTTCGTTCCTACAAAATCATCAGATCCTTCAAATAAGATCACATCAAATCTTAAGGTATCTCCAACTTCAGTTTCTCCATTATTCCAGACCAATTTCACTGTGGTTTGTTCATCCTCCTTTTTATCTTCAGGAGAAGAATAAATAGGTTCATCTGGAGCTTCTGAATCTGGTGGCGCAACCTGCATCACAATATCCATAACTACTTCCTTATTTTCACGAACACTGATATTGATATTTTCCGATGAATAATCTTCTTTTTTAGCTGTGACGGAATAATCTCCAACGGGAACATCACCTATATCAAAATTCCCATCAACATCTGTTGTCTTCGATTCTGTACCAGGGCTTGTTGTAATTGTAACACCCTCAAGCGGCAAACCACCAACTGATGTTTTAACTGTACCACTAATTGAGCCAAATAATTCGGGGTCGACGGTACTCTCATTGCAAGAGGATAAAAAAATTGGCAATGCACAAACCAGCATAAGCCTAAAGAGTGTGTAGAATTTCTTCATATTCCAGTAGCTATTTTAATTTTTCTTAATTTACTGATTATCTCCATGGAAAACAACCAAATATTGAGCAATTAACTTCATATAGTGATAAACTCATTTGTTAATAAATTAAATGCAGTAACAAAACTCCATATATTTATTAGCTTATAATTTCCTTAGGGATTTAGTTGCTAAAATTAGTTTTCTTCTAATATCTTATAAAAACCATTAAATAAATTCTATTTGTTCTTAGTGTTCTAATTAACACATATTAAATGTATCTAATAGTTAACTTAAAATCAACATATAATTCGTTAAAATATTATAAATAGTTTAAAATTTATTTTAATTTCTATAAAATATATTAAAATAAAAAGGGATGTCCTTTCAGACATCCCTAACAATTTAAACCTGTTCTGTATTCACAAACCACTTTTTATTATAATATTTATACCATTTTCAACTTGAGATAATTAATATCTTAAGGCAAAAAATCCAGTATCAATTTGATATCGTTCGTTATCGTTTCCAACGTGTGTAATTTCAAAGCTCTTATTATTCCCAATAACTTCTTGTTGCAATGAATTGTTATCGCCATAATAGCGAACGCTAGAGGAAATGTTGGTTGCACTTAACAGATAATCAGAATGTGAATCATTTTTGGATATTACGCCAAACAAATAATTACAAACACCCGCATCACCTTTAAAAATGTTCTCAACACCAACCTGTTGGATAATTGCCGTTTTCCAAAAGGATAAATCTCATTTTGAAAATATAGTATCAAATAATAAATCCAACACTTTTATGGCAAATTGATCGAACTAATTCAAATGTCTAAGAAGTTGGTCTTCTATATTATAATTTTGCCTAATAACTTTACTAGAAAAACAAAAGAACAGAACAAAACAAATGTATTCTCAAATAGAAGACAAGAGTGATTTTGTGATGACTGAATCAGTAAAAAATTCCCGCATAATGCGGGAATTAATTTTCTGATAATTTCTTAAAATCATGGTCCAAATACAACACCTGCATTTCCTTGCTGTGTTACAGCGAAGTTACTTGCACCATTTTGAATAACTTGACCAAAGTGATCGTTACCAATTTGGTGTAGTAATGATGAATTATCATCACCAAACTGATAAGTTAAACCTGTATTGTCATCACCTGTTTGAATAATTGTAGCTACATTTCTTGCACCATCCATTTGTGCAATTACTGCAACGTTGTCATCACCATCCTGCATGATATCAGCCAAACTTTCTTCTTGATCAAATTGGAATACCCAACCTCTATTGTCATCACCTCTTTGCTCAACAAATGCTTCTGATTTCTTGCCACCAAACTGACCTACAAATGAGAAATTGTGTTCCCCTTTTTGGAAAATATCAGCTTTATTTTTCTTACCACCTAACTGGTCGATAATAGCAGTATTTCCATGATCTTTTTGAGTGATCTTTGCTTTATTCTTAGTTCCGTACAATTGCGAAATATATGCAGTTTGACGATCTCCAAATTGTTTAACTGTAGCTTTATCTTTTGTACCAAACTTCTGAGTTACATCAGCAAAGTGCAAATCACCTTTTTGGAATACTTCAACATCACCACCTGATTCAAAAATTTGCTCAACAAAAGCATAATTACGAGTACCTATTTGATTTGTTCTGGATACATTGTGGTCTCCACCAATTTGTACTGTACGTGCACGATTCGCACGACCATTTTGCATGATAAACGCTTCATTATCTACGCCACCTCTTTGGAAAGTTGATGCCATATTCCAAATACCATTTTGGTGAATGTTCGCAACATTACTAAATCCACCAATCTGCATTGTATTAGCTCTATTGAATGCATACAATTGAGAAATAGTTGCATTGTTAAATTGACCACCCAATTGAGTAGCTCTCGCATTATTTCTTAATCCCCATTGATTGATAAATGCAGAATTATTTGCACCTCTTCTTTGGTAAATACTTGCACGATTTGCACGACCATGTTGTATGATGTCAGCAGATGTGAAAATAGGTAAAATCTGAGTAATTGTAGCTGAGTTCCATCTTCCCATTTGGTATACTGATGCAGAACTTAAAGCTCCTAACTGAAGTACATCACTTGAATTGTAACGTCCCATTTGATTTACCATAGCAATATTGTTATGGTTCGCTTGTAATACAGTTGAATAGTTAGCTAATCCCATTTGCATTACCGTTGCATAATTTAAGAAATCATACTGAGTAATAGAGGACATGTTAAAGAAACCCAACTGAGCCGTAGCAGCCATATTCCATGCACCCATTTGTAGAGTACGTGCAATATTATGAAGTCCTGCTTGGCTTACAAAAGCAGAATTAAAAAATCCCAATTGATCAACATATGATACATTTAATACTCCCCATTGAGAAACTGTAGCTGAATTACCAGCTAAAAATTGATTCACATGAGACATATTAAATAAACCATCCTGATCAACCATTGCACTATTCCCAAGTCCAAGTTGTAATACTCTGGAAATGTTATGCAATCCCATCTGATCAACAACAGCTGAATTAAAGAATCCTACCTGATCTACATAAGATACATTCAAAATTCCAGCTTGAGTAACGTTGGCATTATTACCAACAAATAATTGATCGACATACGAAATATTAGCAAATCCCAATTGATCAACGGTTGCTCCATTTGCTAATCCTATTTGGTCAACATCACTCATGTTGAACCATCCCACTTGGGTTACGTTAGCATTATTTGCCCAACCCAATTGGTCTACTGTTGAATAGTTTACCTGAGCAAATGCAGATGATGCTGCAAATACTACGGCAACTATTAGAAATAATAATTTTTTCATGGTTGATTTTTTTTAAGGTTTTAAAGTGAATTGAAATAAAATCTTAATTAAAGTGTAAAAGAGCTCTGAGAAAATTTAATATCGACCTAAAGCCTGTATTAAATCCTTTTATCTAAATTAAGAAAAAACCTTTCCAAATTCACGTATTTTTACATGAACCCTGAATAAGCATTGATTAACCTATATTCTTTTGAAGCTAATTCTTATAGAATCTAAAAAAGAATAAGGAAACTTAAACAAATGATTTGATTGTATTTAATTCACCTATGTAAAAGAACCGCCAAATTGCGGTATTCCAGCAATTTGGCGGTAATTAATATTATAAATCAATCAAATCAATTCATAAATTATGGAGTCATTCCTGCATTATATTGACTTACAACAGCAGAGTTCCCGTTACCAAACTGAGTAACTGTTGAACCATGTCCAAATCCGTTCTGATAAACATCAACGTAATTGTTACTTCCAACTTGTAAAGTAGCTGAGTAGTTGTATGCTCCTAATTGAGTAGTTAATGCAACATTGTTTTCACCATCAGCCTGAACTGACCAAGCAACATTATTGTTACCTGATTGCTGAATTAAAGCATAACTATCATCTGAATCATATTGTCCAATTGCAGCTGCATTATCATCACCAATTTGAATAATACCAGCAAATGTGAATGCATTATCAAATTGCTCAATATAGGCGTCATTACCTTCACCAATTTGTGCAATACCTGCATAAGATCCAAAGTTATCTTCTTGATAAATTTCAGCATCATTAAATTTACCGTCCTGACCAATATAAGCGGTAGTAAATGCACCATCAACTTGAGTTATTGTTGCATCATTCTTCTTACCATACTGCTCAACTTCTGCAGT
>Ga0193953_1000995_pt1 | contig 13939 bp, 12 predicted proteins | sample BB_4_MG_FD_140325 | JGI IMG/M metagenome (GOLD analysis project Ga0193953, IMG submission 140325) | Microbial mat bacterial communities from the Broadkill River, Lewes, Delaware, United States - BB_4_MG | ecosystem: Environmental > Aquatic > Freshwater > River > Microbial mats | place: USA... | reverse complement strand
TCATTATTATAATCAATTGGAGAAGTGAATGAAGAAAGACTTGACGATATCATATGAAGCGTTTATGTTAAAATTTAAAGATACTATGAAATCTTTGGGTTTGAACAATTCTGTGCAAAGAGAGTATGTATTAAAAGTATTATTTAAGAGTGAAACACATTTAAGTGCAGATTCACTTTTATTTGAAGTGAAAAAAGAATATGAAATTACGATGGGTATTGCAACTGTATATAGAATATTAAATTTACTAGAAGAGTTACATATCGTAAATGGCATCTCTATAGATGGAAATGAGAGTAAAGTATATGAGCTAAATTTAGTATCTCATCATGATCATATGGTATGTACTCAGTGTAAAAAGATAGTAGAGTTTTTTGATGCAGAGTTAGAGAAGCTACAAGAAGATGTTGCATTATCAAATGGTTTTTCGTTACAAAGTCACAATATGCTTTTATATGGTATCTGTAAAGACTGTCAATAATATGAATACAATATCTATAAAAAGTGATGTTTCAAATCGTGCTAGACTAAAATCTGACTTATTTAATAAACTTGCCAATATAGATATGATACAAAAAGAGTTACAAAAATATATTATTGATTTTAGAGAAAATATATCTTGTAAGTCTATAATAGTTACATATGATACAAACATCACAATCCAAGAATTTATAAACAAAATAGAGTCTTTATTTAAAATACAAATAAAACAATCAATAGCAGCAGCCAATAGTATATGCGGAGTTAATAAAGATTGTTCAAGTTGTTCTATAAAAACAGATGCTAGTCCATTGTCTTTTAAAAGAAAACTTGTGGAGTTTGGTCTTTTGACTGGATACAGTGTATATCTGTTTGCACTCAAAAACATATTAGGGATTACAGTTTTATCTACACCTTTTTCTGTTATTGCGTTAGTTTCAGTTGTGGCTGCTCTTCCTTTGTTTAAAGAATCATACGAAGATATAAAACAAGGTGAGTTTAGTCTTCAAACTTTTATGAGTGGTACACTTGTTTTATCTATATTATTTGGTGAAGCCATGGCTGCTTTTGAAATAATATATATTTTAAGAGGTGGAATGCTCTTAGAAGAGTATGTCGCTACAAAATCAAAAAATCAAATCAAAAATTTAATTGAACTTGATGTACAAAATGCCTATGTATTGGTTGATGATGTAGAGATGCAAGTATCTTTAGAAGATGTAACAGTAGGTGATATAGTTGTATGTAGAAGTGGTGAGAAACTTCCAATAGATGGTTATATCTGTGATGGGAGTGGACATATAGATGAGTCTTTGATAAATGGTCGAAGTGAAAGTATCTATAAAGAAAAAGATGATGAGGTATTTGCTGGTACATTATGTGAATCAGGACGAGTTTATATAAAGGTAAGTGCAATAGGGGAAGATAGATATATCTCACGAGTGATGAAAGATGTTGAAAAGTCTTTATCTTTAAAATCACCATCTCAAATAGAAGCTGATCTATTGGCTAAAAAACTATTACGATTAGGTTCTATTTTAACTCTTGGTACATTAGTAATCACAGGCTCATTTTTAAATGCATTTTCAGTGATGATAATCATGGCTTGTCCATGTTCAACTGTATTGGCAGCTTCAACTGCTATTAGTGCTGGTATTGCAAACGGTGCAAAACTAGGAATTTTAATCAAAGGTGGAGAGTCTTTAGAAAAAGTGAGTCAAAGTGAAGTTTTTTGTTTTGATAAAACTGGTACTTTAACTACTGGTAAACCTATGATTAGAGATATAGAAACTATAAAAGGTGTAGATAAAAATACATTATTAGAATATCTCGCAATAGCAGAGTATAGAAACTCTCATCCTATTGCAATAGCCATTCAAGATAAAGCAAAAGAGTTAAAACTAGAGATTAGTCAAACTGCTAATACAGAAGTGATTCCAGGGTTTGGTATCAAAAGTAAATATGGTGAACATACAATAATAGCAGGAAATAAAAAACTATTTGATAATGAAAATATCTCTACAAAAAGATTTGAAGATCAAGTATTTCATCACTTAAATGATGCAAAAACAATTGTATATGTTAGTGTTGATGAAGAGTTATTAGGTTACATAACTTTGGAGCATGAGATACGAAATGGAACAGCTAAGATGATAAGTGATTTACGAAAAAAAGGTGTGAAACATATCGCCCTTATAACTGGAGATGAAGAAAAAGTAGCTAACTCATTTGCTAGAAATCTAGGGTTTAATACTGTATATGCAAATCAATCACCACACGACAAAGCAAATGCAATTGAAGAACTTAAAAAACAATATAAAAATGTAGTGATGGTAGGTGATGGAGTAAATGATACTTTAGCTATGAGTAAAGCAGATGTTGCTATCTCATTTGCCTCAGGTGGAAGCCAGATGGCTATAGAGGTATCTGATATAGCAGTAACACACTCTCATCCAGAAGATGTAGTAAATCTGTATAACTTAAGTAAAAAAAGTTTAAAAGTTGTAAATCAAAACTACTGGATAGGAACAAGTACAAATTTAATCGGAGCAGCCTTTGCTAGTATTGGACTTTTAAGTCCAGCAGCAGCAGGAGCTATACATATAGGACATACGACAAGTATCATGGCGAACTCATCGAGACTAGCCATTGATAATAATTCTTAGTTTATATTAAGTTAGAAAGAATGAATAAAATATAAAAATTGCACATTGGGGAGAGCAAAAATGGAAATAACACCACAGAAAATTGTAGAAATAGCTTCTTATTTTACTGTTATATCTCACACGAAAGGGAGATTACGAGTAAGGGTAAACCCAAAAATAAAAGATGAGGTTTCTGATGTATCATTAAGTGATATAGAAACATTACCAAATAAGATAAATGGAATAAAAAAAATAAAAATAAATAAAATTATTGCATCAGTAACTATTGAGTATCAAAACGAAATTTTCCCAAAAGATAAATGGGATGATTTAATCAATGGTGAAAATATAGATGAAGTAGTAGAGATTATAGAAAATTTAAAAAAGGAGATAAGCTAAATGGAAATAAATAACGATGCTGATTTATTAAATAGATTACGAGTAGATCCTAATTATGATGAACCAGTATTACATCAAGTATTACGAATAGCTGTTTATGATGAATATCATGCTTATGAAACATATAGAAAAGTAATAGAAACATTTGGAAATCAAATGCCTTTTACTGAGATTATAGAAGCTGAGATTAAACACTATGAAGAACTGACATTATTATTAGAAAAATATAATGTAGCATTGCCTGTAAATGATTGGTATGAAAAAATCGTTTTACCAAATACTTTAGTGGAGTGTTGTGAAGTGGGAGTTGCTGCAGAGATTGATAATATACAAATGTATGATAATCTACTTTTATATGTAGATGAGTATCCAGATATTCAAGATACTATATATAGACTTCAAGCGGCTTCGTATAATAATCATCTACCTGCATTTAGACAATGTGTAATTTCGTATACAAATCAAGAACCAAATTTGACTGAACTATATGAAAACAATACTCAACATAACGCAGTAGAAAATACACAAATGTTATCAAAGGTAGATGATTTTAGAAATATTGCTACAAAACTAGCAAGTGGAAAAGTAAATGAACAAGATGTTCTAAAAGTATTTAATAGTGTTGATATGGCATCAATTGGTGGAGTACTTTTAGGTGGACTAGGTGCTATGCAATTAGTAAAAATGATGAATGATAAAAAAGAAGAAGGGGAATAATATGTTACCATTTATAGCAGGAATAGCAGCAGGGGCAGTAGCCGTTGTAGCAATTAATAATAGAAAAGAGATTAAAGAAAAAGTAATCGAAGGTGCTACAAAAGTAAAAGAAAAAGCTAGTGATGTAAAAAATAGTGTTACAACAAAAGTTGAAAATCTAAAAACAAAAGAGTTGAAATTTGTAGATAAAGAGCCACAAAATGATGAATAATTTTACAGTAAATACTGGAGCACCTAGAAGTGTGACTGGGCATTTTTTAAGTGGTGCAATTGCATCTTCTATTGTGACAGGTGCTTTAAATTATCAAAAATACCAAAAATCACAAATCACAAAAAATCAGATGATTGTTGATACATTGAAAATGACAGTACAAGGTGGAGTTGTAACTGCAAGTGCAGTTGCAACAACAAACTATATTGGTGAAGGTAAAATAATGCAAGCTATGACTGCCATGAGTATAGGAGCTATGGGTGTGTACGGAACTCAAAAAGTATACGATAAATTAGAATTACAAGTAAATAAAAAAAGAGAATTAGAAAATGCAAAATAATAGAAACAATGGTATGAATAATAACCCATACATCAATAATGGAATGAACCAAAAGCAAGTGACAGTTACACAAAATACAAATCCATATTATAATGCACAGCCAGTACAATCTGTACAACCAAATCAAAATACAACAAGTTCTTTTGATACAGGTAATTTTTTAAAAGGTGCTTTAATAGGTGCAGTTGGCGCTTATCTTTTAACAAATGAAGATGCACAAAAGAAAATTTTTAAAACTTTTGCAAAAGGTGCCGATATGTTAGGTGCTGGAATTGAAGAGATGAAAGAAAGACTTGAAGATGCAAAAGCAGAATTAGAAGCTGAGCGAGAAGCACAGTAAGAGTAAATGATGAGTGTAAAACACGAAATAACTTTTAAGCTGTTACATAAAACAAAAAATCGAGCTAGATATTTTTGTGATATATTACAACATGATATAAATATTAAAAATTTAGAAAATGATTTGAATAGTATTTCAGGTGTAGCATCGATTCGTATCAACGAAAAATCAAAATCAATTATCTTTGGATTTGATAATATCTCTTTAGAATGCATAGAGGGTTTTTTAAGTAGTTTAGATAAATCAAAATATGAAGTATGTGATACTTTTTTAAGTAACAATATCTCTTGTATATCTGAAGAGAAACCATCAAAAGCAGGAATGTTTCGTGCATTTGGAGCATTGGCTGCTGAGCCATTCATCAAAGATGATAAACAAAAATTAGCTTTAACTACAATAGCTAGTTTACCATTACTTAAACATGGAGTACAAGATCTTTGTTTTGAAGGTTTAACTTCGGGTGTTTTAGAGTCGATGGCTGTTGGGGTTTCAATCGCTAGAAAAGATTATTTGGCTGCAAATAGTACTAACGCTATGCTTGAACTTGGTGAGTATATAGAGGAAACGACTGTTCATAAAAGTGATGATCTGATTCGTGAATTAGCAAAACCAAATGTTCAAGAGATTTGGGTTGAGCAAGAAAATGACGGAAAAAAAGAGTTAATAAAAATTGAAACTTCAACAGTTAAAATTGGTGATATCGTAGTTGTTGGAGCAGGGGACACTATTGCAATTGATGGTCATATCATTAGTGGAGAAGCTAGTGTAAATCAAGTTTCAATGACTGGCGAGAGTGAAGCTGTTAAAAAAGAGCGTGGAGATAGAGTTATTTCTGGAACTGTTGTAGAAGAGGGTCGTATAAAAATATGGGCTGAACATGTAGGTGAAGATACTGCAACTGCTAGAATAAAAAACTATATCACTACAAGTTTAAGTGAGAAATCATCAGTTGGATTAAAAGCTACAAAATTAGCAAATAAACTAGTACCCGTTACTTTAGCCCTTGCTGGACTTTCATATATGATAAGTAGAGACTTTGAAAATGTAGCTTCTGTTTTACAAGCTGATTATTCGTGTGCTTTAAAACTTGCTACTCCTGTTGCTTTTAAAACATCAATTGCACAAGCTGGTAAAAATGGAATCATGATAAAAGGTGCTAAATCTATAGAAGCTTTAAATGAAGCAGATACTTTTGTTTTTGATAAAACAGGTACATTAACTCATGGTAATTTAGAAGTTGAAAATATCATCTCTTTTGATGAAGAAAATTGGAGCGAATCTGATATTTTAAATCTTACTGCTTCAGCTGAAGAACATTATTTTCATCCAGTAGCTGAAGCAATTGTAACGGCTGCTAAAAATAAAGGTTTTGTGCATATGCATCATGAAGAGGTAGAATTTATTGTAGCTCATGGGGTAAAAACTGTTGTAAATAAAAAAGAGGTAGTAATAGGAAGTAGGCACTTTTTAGAAGATGATGAAAAAATTGATTTCTCAAAACATGAAAAACAAATAGAAAAATGTTTACTTGATGGTAAAACAGTTTTATATGTAGGATATGATGGAAAACTTCTTGGTACTATTGGGATGAGAGATACAGTAAGAGAAAATGCAAAAGCGATGATAGCGAAGCTTAAATCTATGGGTGTTAAAAAAACGGTGATGTTAACAGGCGATATTGAAACAAAAGCTTTAAAACTTGCAAAAGAGCTAGGTATAGATAAAGTGTATGCAAATATGCGCCCTGAAGATAAAGCAAATATTATAAAAGAGTTAAAAGCTTCTGGAGGCAAAGTTGCTTTTGTAGGTGATGGGATCAATGATGCTCCAGCTTTGATGAGTGCTGATGTTGGTATAAGTATGAGTCAAGGGGCTGATATAGCAAAAGCTACAGCAGATATAGGTCTTTTAAAAGATGATATTGAAGCTGTTTGTGAAGTTAAAGAGCTTTCACAGAAAACGATGAAACTTATCAATGCAAATTTTAATGCAACAGTTGGAATAAATAGTTGTATTTTACTTGGAGCTACTTTTGGACTCTTTAAACCAATCACAACAGCAGTACTTCATAATGGTACAACAATAGGACTTTTAGCAAACTCTATGAAAGGTATTCGTTTAAATTCTTAATCTCTAGTAAATTTTAGAGTAAAAACTGATACCGATTATCACTTTTAGTTTATTTCAAGGATAAATATAATAACATTCCTTATCTTTATTAAGGAAGTGATAATGGGTAAAACTATTATAGATTGTGATATCAACAAATCTTATCTAGTAAAAAAACTACACACTACAGGTGCTTTACGCCAAAGACTTATATCTTTTGGAATTTTAAAAGGTACTCAAATAAAATATCTTGCTTCAACAAAAATGAATGCTACTTATGAAATTCAAGTTGGAAAAATGATTATTGCTTTGAGAAAAGAAGAAGCTGTAAAAATTGAAGTTGAATAATATGAAAAAAATTAAAATTGCTTTAGTGGGTCAACCAAATGTTGGAAAAAGTATGCTTACAAATGCTATTGGGGATACTACACTTCATGTCGGAAATTTTTCGGGTGTTACTGTAGAAAAAAAAGAGATTACATTTAAGTATAAAGATTATGATATTTGTATCGTTGATTTACCAGGTACTTATATGCTTACAAATTATTCAATAGAGGAAAAAGTAACGAGTGACTTTTTACAGAATGAAAAATATGATTTGATTTTAAATGTAGTTGACTCTACAAATCTAGAGAGAAATTTGCAGTTAACATCAGAATTATTAAATTTAGAAAAAAAGATGCTCATAGCTTTAAATATGACTGATGAAGCAAAAAAAGAAAATATAGAGATAAACGCAAACTATATGTCAGAACTTTTGGGTGTAAGTGCTATTCAGGTATCAGCCGTTACTAAAGAAGGGATAGACAAATTAGTATATAATATAGTGAAAACTTACGAAAATTCTCAAAAAGAATCTAAACTTGTTTTTAGTGAGGCAATAGAAGAAGAGATTCTTAATATTACAACCCATTTGAATGACAATAAATTTAAATCAGAATTATCATATCGAAGAATTGCGATTAATTTAATTAGTGAAGATAAAGAAACATATAGAATGCTTCTTGATGAACCAATTTGGATCACACTTCAACCAATTTTACTAGAATCAATAACCCATATTAAAATGCACCATGATGAAGAAGCTATGATAGATATATTAGCTGATGAATTTATGGCCTTTAATAATGGTATCTTAACAGAAACAGTTAAGATGAATAATATAGATAATTCAAAATTAACAAGATCTCAAAAAATCGATAATGTTCTTATTCATCCATTTTTTGGTATCCCTATTTTTTTATTTTTCATGTGGGGATTATTTCAACTAACTTTTGAAATAGGATCTATTCCTATGGATTGGATTGATGGTTTTTTTAGTTGGTTAGGAAATAGTGTAGGGGAGAGTATTACAAATAATGATATTCGCTCGCTAGTAGTTGATGGACTGATTGCTGGTGTTGGTGCTGTTGTATTATTTGTTCCAAATATTATCATATTATTTGTTGGTATTGCTTTACTTGAAAGTACTGGTTATATGTCTCGTGTTGCATATCTTTTGGATGGCTTTTTTCATAAATTTGGTTTACATGGTCAGTCTTTTATCCCTTTAGTTACTGGTTTTGGGTGTTCCATTCCTGCATATATGAGTGCTAGAATTTTAAAAAATGACAATGATAGATTACTAACTTTATTTATAATTGGTTTTATGAGCTGTGGAGCTAGACTTCCTGTATATGTTTTATTTGTAGGTGCATTTTTTTCTCCTGAGTCATCTGGAAATATTTTATTTTCCATTTATATTAGTGGAGCAATTTTAGGAATTGTAATGGCAAAGATTTTAAAAATGACTGCTTTTAAAGGTGAGAGCGAGCCTTTTGTTATGGAGATGCCTAAGTATAGATTACCTTCTACTGTTTTAATTTGGCATACAGTAAAGTCCAAAACATGGATGTATTTAAAAAAAGCAGGTACATTTATAGCAGCTGCTTCAATACTTATTTGGTTTTTAAGTAACTATCCTCATAATAATATTTTAAGTACAGAATATGTGAGTAAAATTGGGCTTGCAGTAAGTGAAGATTCTAAAAATGTATTATCAAATGAATTAAATCAAAAACTTTTAGAACAAAGTTATTTAGGAAAAGTTGGAAAATTTATAGAGCCTGTATTTGAACCTCTTGGGATGGATTGGAAAATGGCAGTTGCTTTACAAACTGGACTTGCTGCAAAAGAGGTTGTTGTATCTACCCTTGGTGTACTTTATTCTCTTGGAGGAGATGTTGATGAAGAAAACTCTTCATTAAAAGAAAGATTATCTGAACATATACCTTTTGCGTCGGCAGTTGCTTTTATAATTATTATAATGATATATTTACCTTGTTTAGCTGCTACTATTGTCTTTTCAAAAGAAGCAGGTGGTTTAAAATACACATTATATTTATTTTTATTTACTACATTTGTAGCATATACTTTTGCTTTTTTAGGGTATCACATAGCGTTGTTTCTATCATAGAAATACTAATCTTTATGTGATAATACTTTTGTTTTCTTAAAAAATATAAGGATGATGAATTTTGAAAAATGCCAGTTAACTAAGTATTCTTATTCAAAAAGATAGAATAAAATACAAATTTTAAGGTGCAGAATTTATTATTAATTAGAATTAGCGTAAATATTTAATAGTTATCATTTGATAAATAGACTAATTGAAATAAGTGTAAATTATTATTTTTTATGATAATATGATTGTATGAAAATAAAAACTAAATTAATATTATTATTTATTGTGATAAAAGTGATACCCCTTGTTTTAATACTGTTGCTTTCTTTAGCAGGTATTGAAAAACTTAGTGATATTATTGAACGAAAAGCACAGTCCACCTTGGTAAATAGTATGGATGTTTTAAAAGAAACAACAACTCTTGCGATTGAAGATAGTGAAAAAGCATTGGATAAAAAGTCACAAGAATCCTTGGAGATATTAACTAAAAATATTGCATCTAATGTAGCGGAATTTTTATATCAAAGAGATAATGATATTTTATTTTTATCAAATAGCACTAATTTATCCGAAAAACTTTTTTCAACTTTTTATAATAGTCAAAAAAGAAAAGTTATTATTCCACAGGAATTTTCTTATGATGAGCTTAATGATAAATGGATTATTGAAAATGCACCTAAACCTATTTCAAATAATATGGTATCAAATATTAAAGAGAATGAAAAATATTTTAATCACATAAAAGAGAAAGAATATTCAACAAAGCAAATATTGATTTATAAAGAGATAACATTTGTAGATTTAAAAGGTAATGAAAAAATTAAAGTTTCATCTTCTGATAAAACTTTAAAAAATATATCTAAAAAAGAGAATACTTTTTGTAAAGCAGAAACATATTTTGATGAAATTCAGAACTTAAAAAAAGGTGAAATATATGTTTCTGATGTAATTGGAGAGTATGTTAAAAGTAATATAGTTGGGCATTTTACAAAATCTAAAGCAGATAAAGCGAATATAAAATTTAAACCAGAACAGCATGGTTATGCAGGACGAGAAAATCCTAAAGGTAAAAAATTTGAGGGAATTATAAGATTTGTAACTCCTAAGTATGAAAATGGTCAAAAAATTGGTTATGTAACAATGGCACTTGATCATCAACATATTATGGAATTTACTGATTATGTGATTCCTACAAAAGAGAATTCTTTAAACTATTCAGATGCAAGTAGTGGAAACTATGCGTTTATGTGGGATAAAGAGGGTAGAAATATTTCTCATACAAGAGATTATTTCATCGTAGGATTTGATAAAGAAACAGGGGAAAGAGTGATCCCTTGGTTAAGTCAAGATATTAGCGATAAAATTAATCAGTCAGGAAAAACATGGGATAGATTTCTTTCAAAATATCCAACTTTTGAAAATCAAAGTTTATCTAAAAGACCTACATTATCCCAACTAAAAGATGGAACAATTGCCTTGGATTGTAGATATCTTAATTTTGCTCCACAATGTAATGGCTGGATGCAAATTACTGAAGATGGTGGATATGGTTCGTTTGTTATATTATGGTCTAAAGTTTGGAAATTGACAACAGTTGCTACAATTCCCTATTATACTGGAAGATACGGCAAAACGAAGAGAGGATTTGGGTTTGTAACCATGGGTGCAAATTTAGAGGAATTTCATAGTGCCACTATTCAAACAAAAGAGACAATAAAAAATTTACTTGATGCAAAACTTAAGCTTATCCATTCTGAGTCAAAACAAAATGATAAAGACATTACTCATTTCATAATGAATTTGGCAAATGAATTAACTTTGTATACTATTTTTATGATTATTTTAGTTGTTATTATTGCTATAATGATTGCAAATCGTATTACATCATCAATTAACAAATTAATCCTAGGGACAGAACGATTTAAAGAAAATGATTTTGATTATGAAATAGATATAAAAAGAAAAGATGAAATAGGGGTTTTAGCAAACTCTTTTAATAGTATGGCACAATCGATTAAATCATTATTTGAGATTAAAGAAAAACTTACCATTGACTTAACAAAGAGTAATAATGAATTAAAACTCAGTAAAGAAAAGCTTGAAGAGTTGAATGAAAATTTAGAAAAAAAGATCAAAAGAGAGATTGAAAATAATAGAACAAAAGATATTCAACTTTTACATCAATCAAAAATGGCTTCACTAGGTGATATGATAGCAAATATAGCACATCAGTGGAGACAACCCTTAAGTGTAATATCAACGACTGCAAGTGGTATGAAACTAGAAAAAGAATATAATCTTTTAACTGATGAAAAATTTAATCAATATTGTGATTCTATTGTATATAAAACAGAGTACCTGTCAAATACAATTGATACTTTTAGAAATTTTATTAAAGATGAGAAAGAGATTAAAGAGATAGTAATTCAAGATAGTATTGAAATGGCTTTAAAAATCATTAATACAACATTAAAAAATAATCATATCGAATTAATTAAAGATATTCATAGTCTTGATAACATAAAATTAAATATTGTTTCTGGAGAACTAGAACAGGTTATCATAAATATAATAAATAATGCAAAAGATATTTTATTAGAACGATTTATTGAAAAACCATTTGTAAAAGTTTCTTTAAAAGAACATAAAGATCTCATTTTTATAATAATAGAGGACAATGGTGGTGGGATACAGAAGGATATAATTGCTAAAATATTTGAACCATATTTTACAACAAAACACCAGTCTTTAGGAACAGGACTTGGATTACACATGAGTTATAAAATAGTAAAAGAGAGCTTAAAAGGTAATATTTATGTTGAAAATACAGGTAATGGAGCTAAATTTTTTATAGAAATACCAAATAAATAAAAGAAAGAGAAAGATGAATTTTAAAAAATATATTAAAGCAGTTGGTACTGGTGTTAAAGGTAATAGAGAATTAGAACATGAAGAGGTGATTGATGCGGTATGTTCAATACTTGATAATAAGGTTACACCTTCTCAAATAGGGGCATTTTTAATTGGTTGGAGAACAAAACTAGAAACCAATGGAGAGTTAATCGCGTGTGTAGAAGCTTTGAAAAAATATATCAAATATACACGAGTAGAAAACTCTTTGGAGTTAGGCTATTCGTTTGATGGTAGAACAAATAATCCGTTTTTATTTCCTTTATATGAAGATATATTAAAAGAGTTTTATATTAAAAATCCTAGTATAAAAGAGTTGAAACTTGTAATATCAACAGATTTAACACAACCAGCAAAAAACGGTATTACTGCAAAAGATATTGCAAAACATTTTAAATTTCCTACATATGTAAATATAATTGATAGAAAATCGTATTTAAAAGAGCTAAGCGAGTTAACCCCTTTAAGACATGAGTTAGGATTAAGAACAGTTTTTAATACTGCTGAAAAGCTTTTGAACCCAGGTCAAAGTGAATATGGTGTAACTACAGCTTTTCATAAGCCTTATGTTGAAAAATATTTAACAATGTTTAAAAAGTATTATAAAGAAATTTTAGTAGTTAAAGCAAGTGAAGGAAGTCCCGAAGTATTTAAAGGTGGAAAATATTGGAGACAAGTGGATGGTGAAATTATTGATACTGTTTTTAAGCTTGAAGATTTTGGAATAAATTATGATAAAACTTATGAGAATATCTCTATAGAAGAAGCACTTAAAATTGTTAAAAATCCATCTGATGAGATTTTGAAGTTAGCAAAATTTAATATAGCTTTATATTTAGTATTTTCTCAAAGAGTAGATACATTAGAAAATGCGTGGGAACTTATAAATAAATAGTAGAAGTTATACAATTAATGTTCTAGATAAAACTAAAGAGAATTTTCTCTTTAGTTTCATAGTATTAGTGTTCAACAGCTCCTGCTGAACCAATACCTGTATTTGCTCTTACATTTTGAGCTCTAAATAATTTTTTCTCTTTTTGTCCTCTTTCAGATTTATCAGTAGTAGAGAAAAACCAAATACCAATAAATGCAATAGTTACAGAGAATAATGCAGGGTGTTTATAAGGGAATAAAGCTTCTTCATTTCCTAAAATTGAAACCCATACAATTGGTCCTACAATAACTAAAGTTACAGCACTAAGAAGACCACAAAGTCCACCTAAGAATGCTCCTCTTGTAGTAAGTTTTGACCAGTAAATAGATAAGAATAAAATTGGGAAGTTAGCAGATGCAGCAATACCAAATGCAAGACCAACCATATATGCAATATTTTGTTCTTCAAAAGCAATACCTAAAGTAACACCTACAATACCAACTATAACAACAGTAATTCTTGAGATCTTAACAATTTGTGCATCAGTTGCTTTTGTATTAATTACATTAGAATATAAATCGTGTGAGATAGCAGAAGCCCCGGCTAGCGTCAATCCTGAAACAACAGCTAAAATTGTGGCAAATGCAACAGCTGAAATAAATCCTAAGAATGCATTTCCACCTAACATATGTGATAAGTGAATAGAAGCCATATTATTTCCACCAAATAGTTTACCATCAACGAAGTATTGAGAACCTTCTGGTGAGTTTAAAAATGCAATAGCACCAAAACCAACAATAGTAATAATAACCCAAAAGTATCCAACAAAACCAGTTGCATAAACAACAGATTTTCTAGCTTCTTTTGCATTTCCAACAGTAAAGAATCTCATAAGGACGTGTGGTAAACGAGCTGTTCCTAACATAAGAGCCATACCTAATGAAATAGCAGAGATAGGGTCAGAGATAAATC
>Ga0193953_1000994_pt1 | contig 13946 bp, 15 predicted proteins | sample BB_4_MG_FD_140325 | JGI IMG/M metagenome (GOLD analysis project Ga0193953, IMG submission 140325) | Microbial mat bacterial communities from the Broadkill River, Lewes, Delaware, United States - BB_4_MG | ecosystem: Environmental > Aquatic > Freshwater > River > Microbial mats | place: USA... | reverse complement strand
TTAAATCCAGTGCAATAATCGGCATGGTCACTTCCATGAACTTAGCACCTTGCTCCATGCCTTTTTCTTTCTCGGTGAATTGGCAACCTTTCAATTGATCCACAATCATGGCTCCCCCATCCCGGGCGACATAGGAAATGGTTAAATCAAATTCCATATCCAGCACACTGGCCTTTTTAGTTGCCTCTTTTAGAGCCTCAATCTCCCCTTGCAACAAAATCACTTCCCCCTCATAGGTTTTATTTCCCTTCTGAATGGCAATCGGTTTGTTACCACGTGCATGCAGGGGTTCTTTCTCCTGTGCCTCTTTGTACTTTACACCACGAATGCCCACGATTGATTTTCCGGCAATTACTACTTCCACATCCGCCCAACTGTATTGTCTTGTATCTGTCATTTTCTGTTTATTTGCTTGTATTTGGGTTCTCAAATCCTAATTTCACGATAATCTCTTTGGTATAACCTACCGGCACAATACCAACAGCAATCTCCAATTTTCCGGTACCCACCACATCCTGTTGGTGATCGATGAATGCACTTACTGAACTGATCTCCCCATTATTGGTCATTTGCTTATTTATGGCATTTTCAATCAAACCTTGCAGATCTTTGACTACTGCCGGTGGAATGGTACCATCAGAACTAATGAGAATCTCATCATTAACCTGCTCAACATAAACTCCATAAGCAACCATTATGACCTTATCAATCACCCTTCTCAAGCTGATTTGAGAGTAATCATCTGTAGCGGGAGCAGCCAGCGGATCGTCGGTGAAATAATATCCGGCTTTACCGGGATAAGTGCGCAAACAGATATATTTTTTACCGTATACCACTGTCACAGTAGCTAAAGATGACTCAACGGGTTCCACACCAATTTTAGCATCTAAAACTGACACTGATCCATCTTTTACCCGGCCGATATTTCGTTGTACCGGAATACGGGCCAAACGTCCCATTAATAATCCCAGGTAGACACCTGAATCATCAATCAGTGCACCACAACGATTATAGGTTGCTTCTGTTAAATCATCTAAATCAGAAGCATATTTAACTGAAAAATATATCGATACCGGCTTATAATCTTTGACTAATTCCTCTGCTGCACTTTGTCCTGCCAACATAGCCTCACTGATAGCAGGATTTCCATCCAAAATCATACCCACTAATCCAACAAATCTAACGCGATCAGAACTGCCATTTTGCATCGCCTGCAGCTTTGTGCTAAAATAGGCCTTATAATCAGCGGGAGTAGCTCCTGCATATGCTGCGACAGGCATTAAATATACCGGCTTTCCCAATGATTCTAAAAAGTAGTTTTGAATCGCTTCTTTCAATGAATCCTTTCCTGAAAAATCAAAGACTTCTTCAACTTTTTCCACTGAGGCATAAAGCTTAGCAGCATCAAGAGGGTGATCTATTCCTGCTGTTAATCCAACAACAATTAATCCCGGATACCCGTTACCAATGTCATTTACACGACCCAACTGGCCATTCGCGAGTTCGATACTCACATTTGGAATACTCATAAAACATTTACTTTTATTATTAATAATGTGCAACTTCACTGTTGCGATTAGTTCTTAAAAAAGCGGATCCACACAGCCTCACGCAGCTACCTGCTGGTTCGCATTTCCGATTGTTTCTAGCCGGAAGCGGCGCAGATCCGTTGGGCGCATCTTTTCACACAACAATACTTGCATGCTAGTTGTCGTGCGGATGCATTTATTCCATTCACTAAGCAATACTTAGTGTTAAGTCTTATTCAATAGCTCTTAGTTCCGTATTACTTGGTTTTGCCTGGTTTTCCCTTTCCCCATAGATGCGACCCAATCATATAAGCTCCGAAGAAAAATCCGGCTACCATCAACACCAGGGTATTAAGTGACCCCACTAACTCAAACAAAAAATGCGCGTAGTCTTCATTGAGCGGATAGACTGCTGCAGAAGCCAAAATAAGCACTAAAAAAACTCCCATGATGGCCATTGCCAGATAACGCCGCGTCAGTGATCGGGCTGAATTTTCACTCATGGTGGTTTTCAGATATTCCATTTGTGCATCTGCCACTTTAATGGATTGTTGTGCTTTTTCTTCTTTGGTAAAGAAGAGGGCATCGATTCCATTTATAGCCCCATCCATCAACTGATCAACACGTTTTCCGGTTAATATTCCCATTTGTCTACTGTTCTGATTCAACTAACTCGAAGTGGGGCATATCCCAACCTCTAAACACTTTACTTCCGAAAGTACCTCCCCAACGCACATTCAAATTCATCCGCTGAGCCTCCGCCAGTACCACGCCTGCAATAAGGGCCAAATGCACTTTATTCCAGGAAGCCTTTCCATCTACATAGGCATACACATCAATTGCACAACTACTTTGATGACGACTCTTTAGTTCATACCCATCACACTTAGAGACCCCTCTCATATACAGCTGATGCTGCTCTTCCGCAGTTCGCTGACCGCCAAATTCCGGGATTCCAAAATCGATGGGACTGACAGCGATAGCCCGTTTCATGAGTTTATGAAGGGATTCATCCACACCTTCAAGACGCTCCAATGATTTTTTACTGAATTGATAAGCCATTCTTAATCCTCCCTGTCTTGTTTGTTTTCCAATACAATTTTCACTTTCTGCACCTCATCCAAAATCTTGTGAAAATAATCGCGATTCTCACTTACCTGGGTCTCCAGTTGCCGGATGCGAATATCCGTCTCAACTTCGAGCGCTTTCACCCGACCACTCATATTGATCCAACCTCCCAATGTAATGATCACCACGGTTAAAGTCATGGATAAAACCTGACCCAATGTGATATTGACTTTTTTTTCCATCTTCCTGACAACTTATTTTTAGTTTAACATGGCATCCATATCACCATCCAATATTTCATTCAGCCGCTCCAAACCTTTTCCTCTTTTAATGACTCGCAGACACTCTTTTCGTAAAGTTTGATAATGTTCCATCCAAAAGTCAGCTTGTGCCTTATAGATACCTGCACTCTCAGCAGCAGTCAATTTCTTCGCCAGTCGATCAAGAATATCCTGCTCCTCTTTAAGTACATCAACGCCAAGCATCTTTGCTACAATATGTTTATCCATAATATAAATTTATAAGTCAATAATTTTATCACTAATAAGATAAGACAGCCGAATCAAAATGGAACCTTTATTACTTCTTTGCCTCCACCTGATTCGCAAAGACTGTCTTATCATGCTGCTACTCGAGCATATATTTAGAACACCTGTTGTTCATCTACCTTTTTAATCTAAAAAGTAATCACGCTATTAAACTTTAAAAAGAAACAGTGATCAGGAACGTTTTCCAGTTGATTACGATGCAAAGATGGGGCACTACCAACTACCATCCAAACTTCTGTCCAACTGCTATATAGATCACTTCAACCCTTAGACACTTCTCAATTTATTAAAACCAAAATGCCCATGTTTGCAATGTAATTTACAAACCACTATCATCTGTTTACATGAAAAAAGTGTTTAATAATGTTGATGAATGAACGCGTGCATCAACAAATAAGAGTAAGCCCTGTAAGAAACCAAAGTATCATTTAAAGACAAGAACAAAGTCTAATCAACAAACAAATTTAGTTAATCATTATTTATTTTATCTTTAATTAATATGGACAAACTTTATTTAGCTATCAAAAACAAGATTGAAGAAAAGATTTCAGCTGGTGACATTGCCAATATTAGCCTGGAATGGGACCGAAATCAACTGGATGAAACCCAAATTTCACAGAACAGTTACCCCCTGGCACTATACAAAACAAACCGGGTAACCTATCTTAATTCAAAAGATCCTTTTACCACTGCTGAAATGGAAATTGGCATCAAATGCATCTTCAAAGGCCTTCTTGATGATGCGGATACAAAGCCAATGGCACAGGAAGGGTTTCAAATTGTCAAATCATTGGGAAATCTACTTAACGGACTGGTGAGTGAGGAATCCGGTCCTTTGGAATTAATCTCTCTGGAAGAGCAAAAAATAAACAATGAAGTGAACGTATTCCTCTATACATTGACTGCTCCCTTTTACCCACCGAAACAAGGACCAGGAATTACTCAAAAACCAAAGGTGCAAATTACAGAAAGTCTAAAAATCCAGGACGAGTCAATTTAGTGAGGAAGTAATATTGCATTTCTAAAATCAAAAAATCATTAAAAAGCCCGGGATTCAAATGAATCCCGGGCTTTCTCACATCTTCAATACGCTTTTTTTTCACTATCGGCAGCATCCATCTGCTTTAATTCTTTCTTTGCATTCGTGCCCAGGTAATTATAAAATGTAGCACGACTGATTCTAAATTGTGGATAAATTAGTTCATTAAAGATCCACTTACCGGTAGCACCCCGACTGGAGTGTTCCATATATATATTTTGAACATCTAACATTTTAATTAACAGATTTCTTCTATTATATCCCATTTTAAAATACATTTTTCCTAAAAAATTGGAAACCTGGCATGTATGTTCATTCTATTCGCAAAAACAAGGAGACAACAATACCATTAGCCACCAGACTTTATTTTATATTAACAACAACTAGATAGTCCCATTAGAACCATGAAAGCACTAAGACGTGCCATTAACTCACAGAGACGGTAAGGTCAACTTTTCACTGAGGATAATAATTCCAGCTACAAGGCTGATTTTTTAAATATTCATAAATTTGCCAAACAGACATCTGCACCTAAAGGAAATTCGGCACTCGTAATTGATAAGGGATGATTCCTGTTTTTCCCGGTATTATCTTTATAACGACCTTCAACAAAATAAGCTGTCCTCACCGGTTTGTAAGCTGTTCTGATAATATCAACACCCTCAGAAAACAAGGGATTCTCAATTTCATCAGCCATTTTTTGTAATTCAAGGATACGATTGGCTTTCAGATTGCCTTTCATATCTTTCTTTAATAGCCCCTGAATCATTCGAACCAATTGAGCTGTTTCCTGATTGGTAGCTAAACTATCAATGTATTCATTCACTTTACTAATCCCCGCATCAATCGTATCATCCCATCCATCCGTCACGCGACAACCAATCTCGATCGTCTGCCCGTTATTATTCGTAAAACTATGGCTCTTTTGTCCATCCTTGTACCCATACAATTCCTTTTTCAAGTCCACAAGAGCAGCAAACGAATTAAATATTTCTGCTTTTACCTCACTTAAATATAAACTTACCTGCTCCAGTTTTTTAGAGGCATCTTCCACCACATCATTAACAAGTAATTTATAAGCATCGCGCTGTTCTTTCAGTTGCTTTTTTTCAGCATTTTCCTGTGCCATTAATTCATTAAATAATTGATTGCGCTCTGCCCTGGAAAGTTGCAATACATTCATAATTAAAACTTATTTAAGATTATTATTACTTTATTCGTCATTATCCGGATGTCGTTATTATTTTCATACGACATGCATATCCTTATTATTCAATAATTATTGTAATAACAAGACATCACCCCACAAGATCACTAACTGCTAAATATCTTTACATTAGAAACCCCATACTAGCCTTACAACTTGAAATTCCAACAATAAATTTCAAACTTATTTGATATTCCACGTTAGGATGATTAATTTCGTCTGAAACGCGAGTACAAATATACAATATTCATAGTATTTCACCAAACTTATTTGTATAATTATGGATGAGGGTTACAATAATTATAGTTCCAGAATGGAGTTTATCATCTCAAAACTTGGCTTAAGCCCACTTGCATTTTCCAGATTATTAGGATATTCAAGGGCAGACAAGATTTACAACATCCTCAATCAAAAAAACAAACCCAGCTTTGATATCCTAGCTGACATTACAAGAACGTTCGAAACAGTTAACATCGAATGGTTATTAACCGGAAAGGATAATCCATTTAAAGCGCTATCACCCGATTTGATTACAAGTAACGGAACAAACGAAAGTATTACCGTAACTAAATCCAACAGCTCTATTATTCCTAAATGCATTACTGTAGACAGTGATGAAAAGGAAAATATTATCATGCTTGATATTCGGGCAGCTGCCGGCTATCCTTCTAACATCGATAATCCTCAATATCTTTCCGAACAGCCAGCATTCAGCATACCACGGCCAGAGTTTCAAGGAGCAACTTTTCGCGGCTTTCAGGTTTCGGGAGACAGCATGGAACCAACCCTCCCCAATGGTTCATGGGTATTTGCAATGGCCGTTGAAGACCCTAACCTGATTAAAGACGGATTGGTATATGTAGTCATCAAAAAAAGTGGTGTTGTGGTAAAACGAGTACTTAACAGACTTAAGGAAAGAGGACAACTCATTTTAAAAAGTGACAATTCCACCTATGCTCTTAAAACCATCCCTCAAGAAGAAATACTTGAAGTGTGGGCAGTAAAAGCATTGATGAGCTTTGATTTGGGCAACCGATCAGCAGATCTCTACCAAATGATCAACAGTCTTGAAATCAAACAACTAGACTTCGAAAACAAAATTGATGAAATCATGAAACACATCAAAAAATCCGGAGAAATATAATATACTGGAAGTCCTAACGAAAGCCAGACGTATTATTGCCGGAAATAGCTTATAAAGCTTTACAAAATAAGGAAAAACGAAAACCTTCAAAGCCTATTCACACGCGTAAATTACCTGTTCAAGCACCATTGGTCAACACTCACATCTCTCCATAAAACACACTGGTCGAATAATCGGTACTTTTATTGTGATAAAAACGAACTTCAATAATTCTAAAATTCCATCACAGTGAAAAATTTCAGCTTTTTAATATTCTTCGGCATCATCTTTTCCATCCATTTTATTGTTAACTACTATATTTACTTCCGAGGTTTACAAGCACTGGAAGGCGCTCCTGGCCTTAAAGTCTTTTTTCGCTGGATGATGCTTATTCTTTTGTTGGCTTACCCTATGGGGCGGTTTCTGGAACGCATTTGGTACTCGCCGGTTTCTGCAATTATTCATTGGATTGGCGCATTTTGGTTTGCCGGCATGCTTTACGTGGTCCTCTTAACTTTTTCAGCAGACATCATTAAACTCGTCAATGCCATTTTCCATTTTCTACCAGCCAAAGGCACAGAAAGCTTCATAAAGCTAAAACTCTATACAGGCTATGGCATTGCTACAGCAACCCTACTTATCGTCTTGATCGGTTTTTTAAACGCCTGGCACCCTAAAATTCATCAAAAAATTATACACATCCCCAAACAAGCAGGCGCTTTAAAAGAGTTAAAAATAGTAGCTGCCTCGGACATCCACCTGGGAACCATTATAGGTCCTCGCAAAACCCGGAAATTGGTGGAGACCATTAACAGTCTGAATCCGGATATTATTTTATTTGCAGGCGATGTGGTAGATGAGGATGTTGGTCCGGTAATCCGACAAAACCTTGGAGAAAGTTTACGCGAACTGAACGCTCCCATGGGTAAATTTGCAATCACCGGTAATCATGAGTTTATTGGTGGCGCCGAACGGTCAGTAAAATACCTGGAAGAACACGGTCTATCTATTCTACGAGATTCGGTCATCTCCATTAATAATAGTTTTTACCTGGCCGGACGAGAGGATAAAGATAAAATTCGCTTTTCGGGCATTCCCCGCAAGGAGCTTAGCAAGCTACTGGCAGACATCAACCTGCAACAACCCATTATCCTGTTGGATCATCAACCATTTAACCTGGAAGCAGCTTCAATAGCAGGTGTGGATTTACAAATATCTGGTCACACCCATCATGGTCAATTGTGGCCATTTGGTTACCTGACAGAGAAAATATTTGAAGTCAGTCGTGGATATAAGCAGAAAGGCAACACGCATTTTATAGTGAGCACTGGCTTTGGCACCTGGGGACCTCCTGTGAGAACCGGCAACCGGCCGGAGATTCTGGAAATAATCCTTCGTTTTGAATAATACCGGTACAATTCAAAATGCGCCATAAAACATCCCTCTATTCACCACAAAATTAAGATCTAAAAAAGCCGCTTCAGGTCTTATCTGAAGCGGCTTTCTTTAGACTATTCCAATTCAATCATCAATTGGTGTTTAGGTATCCGATCACCTGGCTTAACATGAATGGTCTTTATTTTTCCATCATGCGGCATGGCAATTTGATTCATCATCTTCATGGCTTCCAGCAACATGATTGACTCACCAGCTTTCACCCGATCGCCTTCTTTCACAAATATCTCTACAACCGTTCCTGGTATAACAGACTTCACATGATTGTGATTTGGCGCTTCATAGGGTTTCCGGTCTACAAACTTTTTGGTCAGTTGTGTTTTGTACTTTAAACTATGTACGGTAAAATCAACCAAACCTTCAATTTTCTTTTTGCTCATACAAACCTCCTGTTAAAATGGTGGAACTCCATGTTTCTTAGTAGGTCTGTGATCATCCTTACTAGCCGACACCTCAATGGCATGCAATAACAACTGACGGGTCTCAGAAGGCTCTATTACAGAGTCAATATAACCTTTCGCTGCTGCTACATATGGATTTGCAAATTTCTCCTTGTACTCCTGCACCTTCAGTTGACGCATAGCATCCGGATCATCAGCCCCATCAATTTCTTTCTTAAAGATAATGTTGGCCGCCCCTTCTGGTCCCATAACGGCAATTTCGGCTGTTGGCCAGGCAAACATAAAGTCGGCACCTAAGTGACGGGAATTCATGGCAATGTAACCACCACCATAAGCTTTACGCAAAATAACAGTAACCTTAGGCACAGTCGCTTCCGAGTATGCATACAGAACTTTGGCACCATGACGAATCACACCGGCATGTTCCTGATCCACTCCCGGCAAGTAACCTGGCATATCCTCTAAAGTGATAATCGGAATATTAAAGGCATCACAGAAACGGATGAATCGAGCGGCTTTATCAGAACTATCGCAATCCAATACACCAGCCAATACCAGTGGCTGATTAGCGACAAAACCTACTGTTTCTCCATTCAAACGGCCAAAACCAATCACCATATTAGCTGCCCATAAATCCTGAATTTCAAAGAAGTCAGAATCATCAACAATGGCGCGTATAACATCACGCACATCATAAGGCTGTTTGGGATCAGAGGGGATTAAATCCTCAATGTTACCAGAGAATTTAGGTGGTTTAGGTGGAAAGGCTTTCGCTTTCTTCGTATTATTCCATGGAATAAAAGTGACCAGTTTTTTAATCTGATCGATACACTCGGCTTCACTATTAGCAAAGAAATGAGCATTACCAGTAGTTTCGGCATGCACACGGGCACCCCCCAAATCTTCCATGGAGATTTTCTCACCCAATACTGTTTCAATTACACCAGGACCTGTGATAAACATTTTCGAAATTTTATCAACCACGAAAACGAAATCTGTTAATGCAGGCGAATAGACTGCACCACCAGCACATGGACCTAATATAACAGATAGCTGAGGAATGACTCCTGAAGCAAGTGTGTTACGATAGAAAATTTCACCATATCCAGCTAGAGAGTTCACACCTTCCTGAATCCGGGCACCTCCTGAATCGTTAATACCGATCAAAGGCACACGCATTTTCAAAGCGTGATCCATAATTTTAGTAATCTTACGGGCATGCATTAATCCCAACGACCCCCCGGCAACTGTAAAATCCTGCGCGTAAATACAGATGGGTGCACCATAAATGGTACCGGTACCGATAATGACCCCATCACCATGTAATTGCTTTTTGTCCATCCCGAAATCACGGGCTTCATGTTCAACAAAAAGGTCATACTCGGTGAAAGACTCTTTATCCAAAAGTGCCAGGATGCGTTCACGGGCGGTCATTTTGCCCATCGCAGCCTGTTTCTCGATGGCTTTCTCACCACCACCTTGCTGCACTTTTTCCTTTCTTTTCCGTAGGTCTAGGATGTGTTTTTTCAATGACATAATCCAACTATTTGATTTAACCTATTGACTAAAAGAGCTCTAATGTAAAGCCACTTTTGTCTCATTCAGGGTACATAATTACAAATTTTATTTTTTTAACAAAAATTAAAACTGCAGATAACGCACCTGATGTGTTTGACTTTCATGTGTAGAATTAACGCTACCCCTTTTATTTAGGGGCGCGCATGTAAAGAATAATTCCAATGGCCGCGAATACAATATTCGGTATCCAAACTGCTAAAATGGGATTCATGTTGCCATTTATGGCAAATGTAGTAGAGATGGTCATGAATAAAATATATCCAAAACTCAATGCAATTCCCACCCCAATATGCAGTCCCATTCCTCCCCGAACTTTACGTGAGGCCAGAGAAACACCTATCAGGGTTAAAATAAAAGCACTAAATGGCGAGGCCACCCGCTTGTACTTCTCAATGAGAAACTCCTCCAGGTTACCAACTCCCCGGGCTTTCTGCTCAGCGATGTATCCATTTAGTTCGGTATTGGTCATCATCTCAAAATATTTCCGTTCTTCTTTAAAATCTGACGGTTTCATATTAGGGATGAGTGTATCCATTTTCGTCCCTTTGGAGATAATCTGCTCCTCACCATTGGCAAATTCCCGAACCACATAGTTTTTGAGATTCCATTTCCCGGAAGCAGTATCGAATTTAGCTGTTCGTGCAGAGAGTTTATACAATATTTGCTTATTGTCGTATTTTTCAAGATTAAAATAATCACCAGATTCTCTAAAGGAGTAATATTTTCCCATGTAAACAAAAGTCCCCGGTTCAATTTGCATGTGGATATTACTGAGTCCGGTTTCCTTTCTGTTTTTCACATAGGTATTCTCAAAGAGCAGGCGCGTTTTATTTGAAGGAGGAATAATATAGCCGCCCAATATAAAAGAAAATGCACCAATAATGGCCGCTCCTAAAAAATAAGGAAACATCATACGCCGAAAACTTACTCCACTTGATAAAATCGCAATTATTTCCGTCTGGTAAGCCATCTTTGAAGTAAAAAAAATTACTGCAATAAACACAAAGAGAGGCGTAAAGAGGTTCGCAAAGTAAGGAATAAAATTTATGTAATACTGGAATACGATAGCTTCCAACGGGGCATCCTTCTCCAGAAAATCATCAATCTTTTCAGTCACATCAAATACAACAGAAATACTAATAATCAATAATATGGCGAAGAAAAAGGTTCCCAGGAACTTTTTTAATATATAGAGATCAATTTTTTTCAAAACTCGCTTTTTAGTATAATCGATGAATGAAAAGCACTTTCACAAAAAAACAAAAAATTACTGTAATAAAATGTTAATTCTTTACTCTTCTATAAACGCGTCGCCAGTCGCTTCACCATTACTTCTTTCCATTCATAAAAATCACCGGCGATAATGTGTTTTCGAGCTTCCCCAACCAGCCAGAGATAAAAGGATAAGTTATGAATGCTGCCAATTTGTGCCGCCAACATCTCTTTAGAAACATATAAGTGACGCAAATAAGCTCTTGAATAGTGATGATCTACAAATGAAGTACCCTCAGGGTCAACCGGTGAAAAATCATTCTTCCACTTTTCATTACGCATATTTAAGATTCCTTGCGAGGTGAATAACATCCCATTTCGCCCGTTACGGGTAGGCATTACACAGTCGAACATATCCACTCCCAACGCAATATTTTCCAAAATATTAACTGGCGTACCAACACCCATCAAATAACGGGGCTTATCCTGAGGCAGGATACCATTGACCAACTCCACCATTTCGTACATCACTTCGGTTGGTTCACCAACTGCCAGACCCCCAATGGCATTTCCCTCTCTGTTTTGAGATGCAATAAATTCGGCCGATTGCGTGCGAAGATCACGAAATCCTCCTCCTTGCACAATTGGGAAAAATGTTTGGGAATGCCCATACAACGGATTCGTGGAATCGAAATGTTGAACCCCTCTTTTCAACCAACGATGTGTCAACTCCATGGAGTTCTTGGTGTAATTATAATCTGCTTTTCCAGAAGGACATTCATCCAGTGCCATAATGATATCCGCACCGATAACACGCTGAATATCCACTACATTTTCTGGAGTAAACAAATGTTTAGAACCATCCAGGTGAGAACGAAAAACAGCACCCTTTTCCGTCAACTTACGATTATTACTAAGCGAAAACACCTGGTAGCCACCACTATCTGTCAACATTGGCTTATCCCACCCATTAAATTTGTGCAATCCACCAGCCGCTTTCAATACCTCTAATCCCGGACGCAAATACAAATGATAGGTATTTCCTAATATAATCTGCGCCTCCACATCATCATGCAGGTCTCTAAAATGAACTCCTTTAACTGATCCAACAGTACCCACTGGCATAAAGATAGGGGTTTGAATCTCACCATGATCTGTGGTTATTTTCCCAGCTCTGGCACTACTATTTTTGTCGTTATGTTGTAATTCAAATTTCATCTTCTACAATATTTTTTGTTTCCCCTAATGAGCTCGATGCTTAAGTCCTATTAAGAACAAGCAATGATCTACCTTTTTGCTACCATACTCCAAAACTTCCGATAATTCCCCAGATTCATCAATTGAAATATGCCGCCCTTTTCTTAAAAAGGGGGTGCAAATATACAAATCATTAATTAAAAGACACCTGTGAAGCCAATCGCACGGTAGGAACGAATTAAATATTTTCAACTAGTGATGTTTGAATAAAAAAGTTGCAACTTTGAAAGAAAAAATAGTGAACAACGAATTTTTATTTGGCCTCATTGGACTGTATCTGTTTTGCTATGTCTTTCAGGTTTTCTTTTACCTGAGATTTATGCTTAAAACAGCTACATATAGTGCTCCGGAACTCCCTCATACATCCATTCCTGTATCTATTATTATCTGCGCACACAACGAATCCGACAATTTAAAACGTTACCTGCCTGCGGTTCTCGATCAGGATTACCCAAACTTTCAGGTAGTAGTTGTAAACGACTGCTCCAGCGATGATAGTGAAATGGTCCTGGCCCAGCTCAAAACAAAGCACAGCAACCTCTACTACACAACTATTCCAACGGATAAAAAATTTATCCACGGCAAAAAGCTGGCCATTACATTAGGTATTAAAGCTGCTCAGCATGAACATTTGTTGTTTACCGATGCGGATTGCCAACCTTCTTCCGACAAGTGGCTTCAAATCATTTCCAACCAATTTAATGAAGAAAAAGAGATTGTCATAGGACATGGGCGGTACCATTCAGAGAAATCACTGGTTAATATTTTCACCCGCTTCGAAACATTTTGGAATGCCGTTCAATATTTTGGATTTGCACTTCGAAAACAACCGTTTATGGCAGTTGGACGCAACATGGCTTATAAGAAAGAGTTATTCGAAAGGAGTGAAATATTCCGCCGACATTTGATGCTCGCTTCCGGCGATGACGATCTACTTATCAATGCCTGTGCCACAAAAACAAATACTGCCATCGTTCTTCATCCTGATGGACAAACAGCCTCTGCTGCTCCCGGTTCTTTTAGGGATTGGTTCTATCGAAAATCGCGCCATTTGACTACCTCACCGCATTATTCTGCCCGCATAAAATTCTGGCTGATTACCGAACCGATCACGCGGCAATTATTTTGGCTGCTAACACTTTGTTCACTTTTTTTTCCTACTTTTGCAGCATACAGTTTAGCAATATTTGCATCTAGAATGATTTTACAGTATATTATACTTGCAAAGGCTGCTCGTCGAATGGGAGAAGGTCGGTTATACTTATATGCCATTCTTTTGGATGTAATAACACCGATGCTGTTAGGAACTGTGTGGATTGTTAATATTTTTAGTCCAAATAAAACCAAATGGAAGTAAATCCTAATCTATCGGATAAGGCTAAATTTGATTTAGATCTGGTTGAGAAAGCTGTTAATGGCGATCAAAAATCTTTCGCTGAACTAATGGGCCGTTATCGGGATGCGATCTATTTCATGCTATTGAAGATGGTTAACAACAAAAGCGATGCTGAAGACTTGACCATTGAGGC
>Ga0193953_1000993_pt1 | contig 13949 bp, 18 predicted proteins | sample BB_4_MG_FD_140325 | JGI IMG/M metagenome (GOLD analysis project Ga0193953, IMG submission 140325) | Microbial mat bacterial communities from the Broadkill River, Lewes, Delaware, United States - BB_4_MG | ecosystem: Environmental > Aquatic > Freshwater > River > Microbial mats | place: USA... | reverse complement strand
TTTGTTGATTTTTTACCACAAGGACTCCGAACATTTTTCCAATAACCAATCCATTTTTAGAAGTGTCTAATCCAAAATTATGTTCAAAATCGGTTTGTGTTTTTAAATAATTCTGGACTTCATTTGCCGCTAATTTACACAATGGATGAGGTTCATAGTAAAAAGGAAAAGTAAACTTTTTTGGAATTTGATACTCGGTAATAGGAGCAGAGAAATGTTGAAAATATGTTTGCACAATTGTTCTAATAAAATTCTTGGCAAATATACTTTTTTTGAGAAAGACTTATTGGAGATTAAAATTAAAACTAACCTTATTAGTTAAAGGTTTAATAGAAGCCTCATAATACATCACATTATTTAAATATTTGTATATTTAGATACTTAATAAAACAAAAAATATGAAGAATTTATTTTACAATTCGTTTTTAGTTATTTTCTTATTTTCTTTTATGGAGAATTCCTATTCTCAAGAAAGAACTTTAACCGGCTTTGTAACAACGTTTGAAAATATTGAAGTAGTTAATGCTCAAGTTAAAGTATTAAGCAGTAAGGTAAAAGTGTTTACTGATACTATTGGTAAGTTTGAGGTAACCTGTTTAGTAAATGATAAAATTAAAATTAGTGCTAAAGGCTTTAATTCTCAAAAATTCAGAATTAATGAACAAACAAAAGAGGCAAGAATAAATTTGAAGTTTAAAGCTGGTGAAAAAAATGTTGATATCGCTGTGGGATATGGTCACATTAAAGAGAAAGATAAATCCTATTCGATGTCAAATATTAGAAGTAGTGACAAAATTAAATTCTCAAACTATACCAATATGATTGATGTTATTGTTGATAGTTCCCCTTCAATTATAAATAGTGGAGGTGAGATTATAATTCGTGGTGCCACTTCATTAAATGGTTCTAATGCAGCTTTAATTATTATAGATGGTATATATGTAAATTCTTCTCAATTATCCATGCTGCCTCCTACAGATGTGAAAAGTGTTGATATTTTGGATGGTGGATCGGCTGCAATATATGGTTCAAGAGGAGCTAATGGAGTGATCATTATTACAACAAAAAGGGGAGGAAGTACCGACTAAAGCATATAGGTATTTGAACAAATACTTTAATTTATGTCATTATTTATACCTCTTGAAGAATTCATCCAATAATTATTTTTGCCATTTTGTTTTGAAATGCAATTATTAAATAATGGCAAATTAAGTAAATAGCAGTTATCTATATACTGAATTTTGGCATTTTGCTCTTGTACAAACAATTCTCGATATTGGTAATACTCTAATTTTCTTTTCTGATTTAAATAATTTCCATCTAAATCTTGAAAATGATGATCATATATTACATAGGTAAGTTGAGCGTTATTTTTATTTTTGAAATGAATAAATATAGTACTATCCTTAACAACTATATTTTTAATTTTCTAATTTAAACTTTATTAGTTTAGTAGTTTTATCATTGCTATAGATACTTAATTTGAGGGTATCTAAATCTTGAAAAAAAGTACTCTTTTTGTTAAATTCTTTAGAGCTTATATTTATGTTATTCACTTTTATAATTTTATCGTCAATTTTTAATCCTGCCTTTTCAGCATTTCCTCCTTTAACCATACCTGTGACAATCCATGCTCCTTTAGTTTGTTGTCTGTCCACGTAAGAAAAACCTTTGGATGAAAAATTGAATGGATTATTAAACATAGAATTTGGTTTTAAATACAGATTACAATTAGTATTGTCAATAATTATATCGAATTTTTCTAATATTTCATTTCCTAGAATTCCTAAATAGTTTCTTTTAGACAAAGCTCCAGAATTATCAATACTGTATTCCATAACTACTTTATTTAGTTTAAAATCGCCTATAACAATAGATTCTGATTCAAAATTAAAGCTTGATGATTCTCCTCCAATACCACCATATTTTGTGTAATATGGAATTTTGAAACCTATATTTTTTGTAAAATTATATTTCTTTGAAGTGTGATTGGTGAAAGAAATACTACTTCCTGAACCTAAATCTAAAATAAACTTACCTTGTACAATTAGTGAATCATTAATTTTTACGGATAAGGGTAAATATAATCTGTTTTGTATCCTTTCTAGCTTTATTTTCTTATATGGAACTATATCAACTGAATCTAACGAAGCATGAATTTTCATGAATTCTTTGTCATAGCTAATTTCTAAGATAGATTTATTAAATAATTCGCCACCAATTATTCCATCAGCGAAATCACCTAAAATTGGTTTTAGCTTTATAATTGGTGTAATACTTGTACAAAAGCTTTCGTTTTTAAGTTTGAAATTAATTGAATCAAATACAACCCTTACCAGTTGCTTCTTTAATCCAACACCAGGTAATTTTCCTAGTCCAATATTTTTATAAGTAAATTTATTATCATAATAAAAAATGCTATCATAATAGAGTCTATCTGCTCCAGTATCAAAAACAAAATTACCTTTTATACTATCAAAAGCTAATTGAAAATAAATATGATTATCATAGGTAATATGAATAGCATCCTTTGGTAAATTGAATGGTTTTGTTTTTTCAAAAGTTTCAGAAACCTTTGCGTTTTTTTGTTTTTGACAGCTACTTAATAGAAAAAAAAGTAAACTTGAAAAAATGATTAATCTTAGCATTTTATTAATTTCTAACAATAGGTAACAGTTTTTACTATGGAAATTGGTAATTTGAAAACCAAAATTCTTAGCTTGTTGGTTTTTTCGTTTCAATTTTTGTTGTTTTAATTATATGGTTTTTGTTATTTCAAAACTCATAACGTGTCTATAATAGGTTTTTTAATTTAGAACAATCTTACAGCTACCTAAATTAGAATTCTAATTGATTAAATAATTGGTTTGTTTCTTTCCCAAGAAGAAACTACAACAGCCAAAACACTTTACCCAATTCCGCTTCTAATTGCAGTATTTTATATTCCACTATTTCCGTTTTGTTGGCTATAACAATTAATTGATGTAAAAATAATTAGTAATTAAAATAGTTTAATTTTTTTTCATATAATTTAGGTTTTAACAGTAGTGATACTAATGAGGGACTTAAAGGAAAATTTAAGGTTAAAAACTTTTTATTTATTTTATTTCAATTTTGTTTCCTAAGAATTTTGGTTTAACTCCCAATAATATATCTATAAATACTTTTGTTCGTGCAAAATACTCTCGTATTTGTACTTTTAATCCATATCTTCCAGAAACATCTCTTGCATTAAATCCAATTGCTGTTATTCCGTAATTCTTAGCAAGATAAATGGCTCTTTCATTATGAAATTGCTGAGAAATTATTGTGATACTTTTTTGACCGAATATTTCTTTTGATCTAATAACAGAATCAAGTGTTCTGAATCCTGCAAAATCTAAAAATATTTTATTCTCAGGTATTCCCTTTTTTATTAATTCATTTTTAAAATCAGTAGGCTCATCATAATCTTTATTTCCATTATCACCACTTATTAAAATGAAATCAATCTTGCCATTATTATAAAGTTCTACGGTTGCATTAATTCTGAAAGTGAAATATAAATTAATCATTCCATTATTCAGTGTTTTTGAAGTTCCTAAAACTAGTCCAACTTTATTCTTTTCTATTAATGATACATCTGAAAAAGTTTTATTTTTAGCGTACTTTTCAATTGAATAATTAGAAATTAATATCAATAAAAAGGGGAGTAGTATAAGTATTAAAAATATATATAATTTATTCTTTTTCATTCGTGTTCTCATTATATAGCAACGGCATAAGGTAAATAAAGTTATAATTTGATTACAATATTTTTTAGGTGAATAAATTTATGTCTAATTTTTTCAAGAAACATTGTAATTAAAGAATTTAGTAATTATTTATTTCGTTTGTAATGATTCTGTGTTATTTGGTTTAAATATGTTGTTGTTTCAATCAGTTCAAATTTTAGTTCATTAGGAAGTTCAGAGAATAAAGCAGTTCCCCCACCCAATAAAACTGGAATTGTTGTAAGAAACATTTCATCAATTAAGTCCTCTTTTAAAAAGTTTCTAATGGTGGTTCCTCCATCAATGTAGAGTCTGTTATATCCTTTTGTGTGAATCTGATCTAAAATTTCAGTCAATGTTCCTCGAAGTAAAAATGCTTTTCCTTTATAACTTTCAGGAATTTCACTTAAAGTTCGACTCAATACAAAAACGGGTTTATCATATGGCCAATCAACATCAAAACCACACACAATTTCAAATGTAGTTCTTCCCATTATAAGCGCATCAATATTATTAGTAAATTCTATATAACCCATATCATCATTATTGGGGTTTGGTATTGAATGAAGCCACTCAATTCCGTTATTTTTATCTGAGATATAGCCATCTATACTTGTGGCAATAAATACACTATTTTTTTTGATCATTATTTTTTTTATTTCGTTCTCCATTTGAATGCAAAGGTTTTTGAAAATTAATTATAGCTTCTTTAATTATAAAATGAAGTGTTTTTTTACCAAATCTGAATAAGAATTTATTTTTTAAACACAAACGAAATTAATCTTGGAATTTCTGTTTTTGTATTTCCATCAAACCATTCTTTAATTTCAAGTAATTCAAATCCATTCTTTTTTGCCTCATCAATATATTCAGAAATGTGGTGAATATAAACTTCTAATTCATTTATTTCGTTTTCAGTTTCATATTTGGCTTTGCTTCCAGAATATTGTTTAAAAGGATGTAATTCACATATGAAAAAGATCCCATTTTTCTTTAATTTTAAATTTGCTTGATGAAAAATATGATTTAAGTTTTTTATATGTTCCAGAGTTAAACTACAAGTTATTAAATCTGCAAAGTCATTGTCAATCTTCCAATTTTTAGTTAAATCTATTCTTTTGAAAATGACTTTTTTGTCAGATATTTTTTCTTTTGCTTTATTTAGCATTTCTTGCGAAAAATCCAAACCAATTATTTGGGTCGCTTTTCCCAATAACCATTTTGTATTTTTTCCCGTTCCACTGCCCAATTCTAAAACAGTTTCAAAATTATATTTACTTAAAGTTTCTATTGTAGATATTTTATCTAAATCTCTTGTACGGTTTTCGTTTGTATCATATTGATTTGCCCAAATATTATATGCCTTTTCTATGCTCATTATTTGTTCCTTCTTTATTTTTTTAATGGATTTTGTTAATTAAAGTAGCGTACTAGAGTTGCTGTTTATTTACCCGTGTGAGTTACTATCCACCAGATATTTCCAGCAAAATCTTTCACTCCACCATATCTATCTCCATGAGGATAATCAGCAGGCTCTGAAATTGAAATACCACCCTTTTTCAATGCTTTCTCATAAATTTTTACACAATTCTTAACGTAAACATACATACCACAAGTTGTAGGTTTAATTTCCGGATATTCAGGTGTAGGTTCTGCAAGCATAATAATTGAATTGCCAATTTTAATTTCTGCGTGCTGTACTGTTTTATTGTCTCGGTAGTTTATATCGCCTCTAAGTTTTCCATGAAATACATCTTCAAGGAATTGTATTAACCGTTCTGCGTCAGTAACAATCAAATAAGGAGTGATTGTGTTAAGTCCGAAAGGATTCTCTTGTTCATTCATGAAATTAATATTTGAATTTGTTTACCAATTATATACAAAGGTTTATGTAAATATATTTTTTATGAATTTTCCTCTTAATTAATAATATTTAACTTGTCGGTCGTCATTAAATAAACTAAAATAGAAGAAGGGATACCAATAACTAACAAACCAATGGAATCTAAAATTCTTCCAGTAATAAGGAATGCTATAATTGATATCAATATCCATACCGTAATCATTACAAATCCCATTTTCTTGTAATCAGAAAGGTCATGTTTTTTGTTATTTCTTTCTATAACAGTATTCATTGCTACTTCTTTAGCTATATCTATAGGAATTCCTTGTTTTTCGAGCTTAGCATAAATCACTTCCTCCTCAAACTGTGACTTTTCAAATTTTAGAGCTTCTTTGTAGGCTTTATTTTTAAGAGATTCATTATTATTTTCCAAAACTATTAATTTTTAGTAACGACTTAACAAAACAAAATTTTGTGTTGGTTTTGTTTAAATTTAGTAAAAAAAATATATTTTCATATATCTTAATTGAACTAGTAGTTACGTGCAATGGTTTAGAGTTATAATTTCATTGCTTTAAATTAAATAAGATTTTTACGAATTGAAATAAGATTGAATATACCGAACGATAATCAGGTAACTACCTAGCAGAGCAATGAATTATGTGTATCGTTGGCCAATAGATATTTTCGAATTGATAATAATAACTTATTAATAGGGAATACTAATTAAACCGGTAATTTCTCCGGACTTTATTTCTCCTTTTGATTCTCCAATTAAACCTTCATTATAAAGTTTACAGTTGAATATCATTCTTATCTTATAATTGGTATTCCCGTTTGAACTATAATTTTTTTCAATTTTACAAATCTCTATTGAAGATTCTTCATCAAATTTACCTTCAAATCTTTCGGACTGATAGTTATTTACGTCTAGTATAGTACGATAAAAGAGTTTAAATTCTTTGCGTTGTTCTAAGTTGAGTTCGCCACGTGGAAATATAGAAGCTATTTCATTAGCGTCCTTCGTATTTACTTTTGGAGTATAAATAAATATTGCCTCATCACCAATATTTAAGGGCCAAGTATCAATTCCAAAAACAAAACGACCTATTGGCTCTTCTCCACCTATCATTGTACTACCAACATATTTTTGGTAGTTTTGATTTTTATCTACAAATGTTTTAGAAAAGCCATTTATATAACCAGAAAAATGATAATCGGTTGAAATATAACATGATGTTATTGGGGTAATAGGTTCATCGTTATTGTCACACCCAAAAAATATAAAAAATATATAGGCAAGACAAATTAGAGGTATATTTTTATTCATAATTAAACTAATATTGATTTATAACCAGAAGTATTGAAATTTTGTTTAGGATATTGGATATAGAAAAATAAGATTATTCAATTTGTGGTGTTTTATAATAAAATCTAACGATTTAATAAGGGGGATTTCGATTTGTAAATCATAATTATTTGATTTTAGTATGCTTATTGTTTCATTTTAATTTTTGTTCAATCATTCTAACCGTTAAATGTAGTAATTTTTTGAATCGACTATTGTAGCTTGTTATTATTTCTAATTATTTTTACAATTCGGTTGTTTATTATTTCGGATAAATTCCACATATATAGTTTAGAATCTGTTGTACTATAGAATTGAATAACTACAGTATCAATGTCCTCATAATACTTTGCAAAACTCTGATACCCTGGAACCCAACCAGCATGTTCATACTTATAAATGGAAGAATAAATTTTCTGTTCTTCCTTTTTTAATAATGATCCATCGTTCAATGCTCTTAGAAAAGTACTTACATCTTCTGCTGTAGCTAACATTCCGTGTTCATCAGCCTTTAAATCAAAAGGATGGCCAATATGATATCCACTCATCACGTGGTCAAGATCAACTTCATTTATAGAACTGAAGGTATTGTTGAGGTTCAATGGTTTTAAAATTTCTTTTTGAATGAATTGGAAGTTGTCATATCCTAAAGCATTATCCATTATTTTATTTATTAACAGGTAATTTGTATTACAATACTCATAGTCTTTCCCAGGTTCAAAGTTAGCAGGTTTGTCCAAAATCAGATTGAGACTTTCTTCAAAGGTTTGTGTTGGAGCAGCCCAAAAGTTTGGAGCATTTGTAAAATTAGGAATACCACTTCTATGTTGTATCATTAATCTTAAAGTGATTTTTTCGGCATTTTCAATTCTTCCCTTAAGCTTTGGTAAATAATCGGCTAAGGTTTTATCTAAAGAAAGACGTTTATCATATACCAATTTGGTAACAGCCACAGCATCATATAATTTGCTGATACTGGCAATTTTAAAAAGAGCTTTTGGTTTGGCCGTTATTTTAGATTCTCGTTCGTGCCAGCCAGATGTAAAACACTTGGGCGGTATGCCAGTTTGATCTACATAAACAATAAATCCATCAAACCCATGACCAATGGCCTCATCTAACTGTTCTTGAACAGTATCTGGTAAAGGAAGTATCCATGCCTTCACCAATAACCATGGTACGAAAAATAATGAGATTATTGTTCCAAGAAGTAAAGCGACTCTAAGTATTATAGTTTTTTGTCTTTTCATATTAATGTTTGCATATATTGTAATTTTTATTTTAGATATTACATTGCAAAAGTCCATTTAAATCTTAAGAAGTTGAATTTCTAATCTCTGAATTGTTGAATTTTTGTGATGGGTGGTTGTAATATTTCAAAGTATACACATATTTTTCACAATAGTTTAAATTAATGAAAATTATGCTTGGAATTGAAATTAACTCATGCTTGTTTATTTGTTAGCCCGATTTTTCTAATATTAAAATACTCATTTTTCATATTTATTGTTAGTTCTAAGTTTTTGATAATCAGATTTTATTAATGAAAACATTGATATATCATAATAATTATCATTCCAGTACATCCATTTTTTTAAAATTCCTTCCTTTTGAAATTGTAGTTTGGTAAGTAACTTTTCTGATCCAATATTTCCTTGCATTACTTCAGCTTCAATTCTTGTCAGTTTTAGTTTATTAAACCCAAAATGAAGTATTGCTTCCAAAACCTCAGTCATAATTCCTTTTCCCCAGTATTTAGATTGTAAATCATAACCAATTCTACCTTTGTGGTCTTTAACTATTTTGTTATAACCAAGAGTTCCAATTATTTCTGATTGGTTTTTCAATGCTATGCCCCATCGAATCCCGATATTATCTTTGAATCTTTTTTTATAAAAATCAATTTCTTTTTTTGCTTCTAATTTATTTTTCAAAGGAATTAAATCAAAAAATTTTGTAACCTTTTTGTCGCTATATAACTCAAATATATTCTCTATATGAGACTCATTAATTTCAACTAAGTCAAATCTATTTGTTTCTAGGAATGGAAAGCCATCCAACCTATTCTCATCTGTATTCATATCATTTTTTAATGTTACAACCTAAAATATTGCTAAAGTTAAAATTAATTTTTTTTGAAATAGAAATATTCTAATTAATTGATTTATACATAATATAAGTATCTACAAAACCTAATTTGGAATGTCTAAATCCATTAGGGGTTGTTCCAATAATGTTAAACCCATATTTCTTCCAAAGTTTCACAGCACTTTTGTTTGTACTTACAACAATATTAAACTGTATTCCGATAAATTTATGCTCTTTCGCAAACTTAATGGAGTGTTCACATAACAGTTTTCCAATTCCTTTTCCTTGAGCATTTGGACTCACCATATAACTACAATTAGCAATATGATTTCCTAAGTCAATTTGATTTGGTTTTATAATGTATGTTCCTAAAATTTGATTGTCTACTTCAAATACAAAGGTGGTCATATAGTCAGCAAACCAATGTTTTTCTAAACAGCCCTTTTCTGTTTTTGGATTAAAAACATAAGTGTCTCCAGTTTCAATTACTTTTGAAAATATTTTCCAAATGGCATTATAATCTTTATCTATAGCTTTTCTAATCATTCGAAATTTTTTTAGATTTATAAATATGATAACCGTGAATAAAGCAGTATAAAACTGCTCCAATAATTACTGGCATCGCATTTATTGCAATACCATATAAAATATACATTAAACTAGATAGAAAATGCCAAACTCTTAATTTGATTATATTTTTATTAGATAAAGCGAAAAGTGCAAGGCCAAGAGCTAAAAAACCAAATAAATTAATCATTTTTGATATGAATTAAAGATCTTTTTTATAGCTAGGCTCCAGAATAGCATTTTCTATTTGGTCTAATTGATTATAAATTTCAGTACTATTATTTAAAATTTCTGAAATAGTTTTTTCTCCAGCAAGCCATATTTCTTCTAATTTTGGAAGTTCACTTCTAGATTTTGTAGTTAATTTTAGAAGTTGACTTCGATTATCTTTTTTATCTTTTTCCGTTTTAAGATAATTTTTATCTTTCATTTTGTTAACAATCTTAATTACCCCAGGTTGGGATATTTTTAATTTTTCTGATATTTCAGTTATAGTAAGTTCTTCTTTTTCTTTAAAAAGGAGAAATATTAAATGCCAATTTGGTTCAATTTCAAGATTCAATTCTTTATATAAATCTTTCGCACAATAAAGTAAATTGTCACTAATTCTTTTTAAGCGAGCCGTAAGTGTTAAATGGTTGTATTGTTTCATAATTACATAACTAGTTGTGCAAAGGTATGAAATCCCTTAAAAATAGATAACTGGTTATGTAATTTTTTTTAAAGAAGATAACAACTCCTTAGAATAAGATAAGTTGTGGTTGATAAATTATAAATTTTCGATGTGTGTTGGCTTATTTATACTCAAGAAACACTTTATTTTGTTGAATTTAATAATTTTTTTTGATCACTATCTTGCAATGATATTTTTTTAACCTGCCTTAATATCCAAGCTATTAATTTATCGTTATTTACGATAGTCCAAGTATGAGGAGAAGCCCCTTTTTCATAATCTTTTCTTTTTTTGAAAGAAGTAATTAATTCCACTTCTGTATTTCCCATAATGTTTAGATTATTATAAAATCCGGCTAGGTCAATGCTGTTAATTGTATTATAATCTTTAGCCCTGTTTTTAATCCACCAATTTATATCGGGCTCGTGATACATTCTAATTGGTAAATTTTTAAATATTTTAATTTTAGTATTATTTTTATCTAAATACACAAAAGGTGAATAATTAATATAATTTTTCATAGCCTCTTTAGGCGTGCCTCCTAAATGTTTTTTTAGAAAGTATAAAACCCATTCAGCTTCAGCAACAGCATTTGGATGAAAATTATTTTTAATAGCTTGTTCTTGCTCGTTCCATAGTCTAACCATATCTAGTGGGGCATCACAGATGACTAAAGCATTTGGTTTGATTTTGTAATTTGATTTGTCTAAAATACAAAACTCTGAATATCTAAGTGCCATTGTTCCTCCCAATGACATTCCAGCCAAAATTTTAGGTTTATCTATTAAACTTGAAGATTCAAGAGCATCACCTATAATATTATCCACAATTTGAATATCTTCATCGGTAAATAAAAATTCAATTACCTTACCTGTACTAATGAATAGTACAGCAATATCATTTTTTAACGCTGGTTTTATAATATCAAATTCGTCCATCGTTCTGGTTGTATCCATTGAAGAACCGCTCAGAAATATTAAAGTCCCTTTTGGATTAGATTTAGGAAGGTGAAGTGTAAATCCTTGCTTCGAATATGGAATTGTAATATTATTAATTTCATTTAGTAATTGATTCCCAATCAATTGTTCGTATTTCTCAATAACCTTATGATTTATTGATTTTTCTTTTTTAATTAACAATAGAACTAGGATTGAAAATATAATTAAAGACACAAAAAAAAACTTCCTCATAGCCGAATTTTATGTTGTTATTTAATGGTTTAGTAAAAGGAAAGTTGCGATTTGTAAAATCGAAATTTTCCGATGTTTATCTGTTTGTTTATATTTTAATTGGATTATTCTAATTATTAAAATTCAGCATTTTTTTTGTGCATGGCTAGCACAAGTTTTATTTTTTTCTTCTCGTAAAATTTTTTCCATTTTACGGCCTCTGGCCAACTCATCAATTAGTTTTTCCATACGTCTACATTGTTTATACAATTCAAATTCATCTTCTATTTCTTCAATTCGATAACCACAAACGACTCCTTTTATCAAGTGTGCGTTAGGATGTATTTTAGCTTTTTGAAAAAATGTTCTAAAAGTTACTTTCTCTTCAATAAGTGATTGTAAATTATCTTTATCAAAACCTGTAAACCACTCAATTACTTGATTGAGTTCTTCTTTTGTTCTATTATTTTTCTCTATTCTATTCAGGTAATGTGGATAAATAGATGCAAATATCATATTACCAACTTGTTCATTTTTTTTAGCAGTAACTTTCATTTTAATACTTTTTTATTGTCTATTATTTTCTCATAAATTCAAATGCACCTTTTCGGAGTTGGATACCATATTCCAAATAGGCTTTCATACAGGCAAGGAAATTTGCCCATCCTCCCGAATTTTCTAATGCCCATTTCAGATTATCTTCGTTGAGTTCCTTTCCATTTTCATTTACTCTTACTATTGTACTATCATCTGGTAATTTTTCCAATGTGATTTTCACAACAGTTTCTGGGTCCCAAACAAAGGAAATTATGCTATTTTTTTCAATTTTTATTTCATTAATAGGGAACTTATCTTCAAATTCAGGAAATTTCCAAACTACTTCTTTTCCTAGTTCAAGTGGTCCACTGCTTTCAGAAATAAAATACTTAGTCATTTTCTCTGGATTTATAATTCCTTCAAAAACGTCTTCTATTGGCTTTTGAATTTGTATAGATGCATTTGATTCGAGTCTCATATTTAGTTCAGTTGGTTTACTATTTGATTGTACGTCTCATTCTAAAATATTGAGACATAATAAAATAGATTTTAAACTATTAATTCATATACCATATTCGGTAAATAAAGTCTAAAGATAAGGGTAATCTTAATTTATTGTATAAATTAATTGAATTTTTGAGGGGCTTTTAGTGTGAACTGTTTGCCTAGGTCAAGGAATTACTCGTGTTTTAATATTTCGCTAAGCCTTCCAGTCCTTGTGTTTTCATAATAATGATTTTACCCAGGTATAGAAATTTCAATATTTTTTCTTTGGAGAAATGTGGTATATACGTTGTTGGCTATAGTTTTATTTCCAATATTCGTTAAATATTTTCAGACAATTCCAATAATTTAATCTTTCATTTTCATTTGGTTTCTTAACAAAATTCTGATTATTTTCTATACAATCGCTGTATATTAACTTGTATTTATCTTTAAAAATAATTTCAAAATAGTAGAGATTATTGTCGAAGGGAGCCATTGAAATTGATTTGTTTTTATTCTCAACCCAACAATTTATGTTTTCATTTTTCAGTTCAAAAAAATTATTCTCGATTAAATTATCAATAAACGTTTGAAAATTATATTTTGATTTTTTTGATACTCTTAATTTTTTAATTGAAATTTTCTTAGTCTTTTTATTTTGCTTAATATTAAATTTTTCAATCAAGTCATTTTTAATTGTTAATATTTCGAAAATGTCATTTTTATTATTTCTACTCAAATTATGCTTTGAAATTGTTAAATCATATTTGTTTTCAAATTGTTGATAGACTATTGAATTTATACTATTATTTTCAATGTTTTTAGATTCGAATTCTTCATAGTTTTGAGTATAACCAAAATTCGTTAAAATTATTGCAATAAATAGAACTAGAGTTTTCTTTTTCATAATTTGGTTTAACGGTTTAGAGCATGGAAAGTTGCAGTCGGTAGACCGTAGTTTTCCGATGTTTGTTCTTTAGTTTATATGTTTGTCGGATTGTTCTAATCATTAAATGTAGCAATTTTTTTTGTGCATTGTTGTACCACGTTATATTTTTATTCGATTGTATTTTTTTAGAATTTTAATGAGTAAATCATGAGGTAATGCATAAGCTTTATTTCCATTAATTCCTTCCATAGTTTCTGCAGCTATCATAGCATTAATAATAGCTTCTTCTACAGCATGGACAGTAGCTTCAAAAAGTGGAGTCATCTTATCATTCGAAAATGTTTCAACTGTTGTCGTTTTATCTCGACTAAATCCATTTTCATTTGCTGTTGAAAAGGCTAAATAAATATCACCTGAACCATTACTGCCACGTCCACCAACCAATCCCATTCCTATGGTAACTCTTTGCGCAATACGTTTTAATTGATGTGAAAGCAGTGTATTGTCCTGAAATAGGTTGACCATTTTTTGATTTTAAAAGGCTAATAATTCCAGATTGTTTTTATTTTTCCGATACGATTTATAGTCAATATTTTG
>Ga0193953_1000988_pt1 | contig 13984 bp, 11 predicted proteins | sample BB_4_MG_FD_140325 | JGI IMG/M metagenome (GOLD analysis project Ga0193953, IMG submission 140325) | Microbial mat bacterial communities from the Broadkill River, Lewes, Delaware, United States - BB_4_MG | ecosystem: Environmental > Aquatic > Freshwater > River > Microbial mats | place: USA... | reverse complement strand
GCTTCTCCAGCAGTAGCTGCTTCAACTGCAGCATTTAAAGAAAGAATATTTGTTTGAAATGCAATCTGATCAATAACAGTAATGGCTTCATTGATAGATGTAACTTGATCATTTATTTCATCCATAGATTGTGATGTATGTTTAGCAAGTTCTTGCCCTTCATTTGCGGAAAAAGTTACCTGCTCTGAAAGTGATGACATCTCTATAATGTTTTGACTACTACTTTGTATATTACTACTTATCTCTTCAACCGCAGCAGCTGTTTCTTCTAATGAAGCTGCTTGTGTATTTGCTGAATGTGAGAGGGAGTTTGCAGATGTTGATAATACTTTAATATTATGAGAAAGTTGTTCACCACTCATCATAATTGTTGCTAAAAGTTCAGATACATTATTTCCAATTGCTTTTGTACCAAAAATAATTGAACCTATAGTTCCACTTACATTGTGAACATCAAAATTATAGTCAAATTTTGCATTACCATACATAATTAATGCTTTATCTATTTCATCAAATTTTTCACCTAAATCTTTCATCATATTATTAACTGAGACTTTTAAATCGTTTGTTGTTCTATTATTTGTTTCTGCATCTACAGAATAAACAAAAAAACCAGCTCTTGCCATTTGAATAGCTTTATCTACTTCTTCAACAACAAACTGATCTTTTTTCATTGTTTCTCTTAATTTTTGCATATATTCATTAAAATGCTTTGCAAGAGTTCCTATCTCATCATCACTATTAATTTCTATTTGCTGGTCAGCACTAGAATATGCCATTAGGGAAATGACAGAATCTGTAAGATGAGTAAGTGGTTCAATTATCGTTTTTTTAAGATTTATTAAAACACTCAATAACATAACAGTTGCAAATAATAATAATATAATTAACGAGATATTAATAATAAGATTTGCTTCATCAATGAGTGGATTTATAATATTTAATGGTTTTCCTAATAAGTATATTCCCAATGTTTTATTTTGAAAATCTTTAATATTTTGATAAGTATAAAAATATTTATCGGTAAGTAAATATCCCTGTTTATATAATAAGCTCATATCAATAGATTTGGAATCTATGAGAAAGTCTTTATTAATGTACTTTTGTGAAACAAAAAAATTCTTAATTTTTTTTGTTGTATCAAGTGTATATTGAGAGTTTACATCCAAACTTATTAATGATAATATAGCACTTTTATTTGAATCGAATTTTTTTGCTATTGAATTTAAACCTTGTATAAACTCCAATGACCCTAAATGTATACCATTGTCATCTTTTATAGGTACTATTGAATGTAAATTTAACCCATTCTTCCCATTTTCCATAGTTGTTATAGGTTTGATACTTGTATTAACTTGAACAATACTTTTTCGTTTATGACTTAAATCATCACCATAACTAGTGAAGTTCCAGCTTTTTATATATGATTTATTATCTTTAGTATGAATATGAACTTTTACATTTTTAAAGGGAGTATTTTCTTTCATCTCTTTAGAAATAGTTGATAAACTTATAATTCCCCATTTTCTATCTTTATTAAGGAGTGTTTTCTTTATTCTTCCATTATTTGCCATTGATATAGCATTTGAAATTCCAATATCTTTCTTGGCTTGAATGTTTGAATGAAGTTCTTCTAATAAATCTTGTTTTGTTTTAGTAAGTACTTTTTCTTGAATATTTAATTTAAAGTAATTTAATATAAAAAAACTACTTGCAACTATTATCAGAGTTATGATAATACTTATAAAAGTAAATTTTTTACTTAATGACATTTTTTGTAACACATTTTCTCCTTATTAAACTGTATCTTTTAATCATATTATAAAAAAATGTTAAAAAGATGTTATATCAATGACATTTTTTTAACACAATATTTAATTATGATTATTTGAAATAATTGATAAATAAGGACTAGATATGATGACAATACAGCAACTTTCAAGTTTAGCTTCAAATTTTACAGTATTATATGCAGAAGATGATAAGGAGATAAGAGATAATATTCAGGAGACATTAGAAGCTATTTTTACAAACGTATATGTGGCTTCTAATGGAACAGAAGGGATAGAATTATCTCAAAATAATCATATTGATATAATCATTAGTGATATAAAAATGCCAGTATGTAATGGTTTTGAGATGATTAAAACTATTAAAAAAAATTATCCACAAGTTGCAACAATATTACTAACCGGATATAATCAGCATGATTATCTTCTACAATCGATTGAATTGTCAATTAATAAATATCTCATTAAACCTATTGTAAAAGATAAATTATTTGGAGCGATTGAAGATATTTTATATTTATTAAATAGTAGAGAAAAATATAAAAAAGAACAATTATGTTTAAATAAAGATATTAAAATGATTGCTATTTCTAAGTTATTAAATAATTTAGCACATCAATGGAGACAATCATTAAGTATCATTAATATATCACTAGATTTGGTTTCTTTAAATAAAACAGCAAAAATAGAAGAAGAAAATATTCAAAGTATTGTATTAAATGCACAAAAACACATTACAAAAATGGATGATATATTAAAGGATGTATTTCAAGAGTATGAAAATAGTCAAAAGAAAGAATATGTAGATTTTCATCTTCTAATAAATCATTGTTTAGAAAAATTTCAAACAAAATTTCAAAAATATTCTATTGGGATACAAATTAATATTCAAAACAATTTAGAATACTTTTTACAAATAGATACCTTTAGTCATATTGTTAATAATATTTTAGAAAATGCGATAGATGCAATTATTCTCAATAAAATAAAGAAGGGCATAATATCTATTCATATATACAAACAAGAGGAGTTTCTAAATTTAGATATTTCAGATAATGCAGGAGGAATAAAAAAAAGTATACAAGATGAGATATTTGAACCATATACTACAACAAAAAATAGTTACATTGGTACAGGGTTAGGGCTATATATCGTTTATGTTCTTACTACAAAATCTTTACAAGGTATGATTTCGGCTGTAAATATTAATGGGGGTTCGAAATTTTCAATATCTTTACCATATAGAATTAAATCACTATAAAGGAAAATTATGACGACAGAACAAAAAGTTAAATACAAAGAGTTAACAGTATTATTTGTTGATGATGAAAAACTTATTATAGAAGCGATGAATGATATTTTACCAGTGCTATTTAAAAAAGCATTTTTTGCATTAAATGGAATAGAAGCAATTGAAATTTATAATGATAATAAAATAGATATTATTATTACTGATTTAAATATGCCAAAAATGGGTGGTTTAGAGATGGTTTCTTATATAAAAACTATTAACAAAGAACAAAAAACTTTATTTGTAAGTGGGCATAATGAAGTTGAAATTATTAAAGAATCAAAAGATTTATGTGATGCTTATATAGTTAAACCTATAAGTTATAAGGTGTTATTTCAAGCATTAGAAAAAATTTTTTAATAATCGATTTTTAATAAATATCCACTTCCGGATATGTTTTCAATAAATTTTGAATTTGATTTTTTTCTGAGGTTTTTAATAACTGTTCTTAATGCAGATTGTGTCATCACTTCATCATAATCATACCAAATATTTTGTTCAATTTGAGAATAAGAAACAATTTTGTTCTTATTTTCTATGAGTAAATCTAAGAGAAGCTTTTCTTTATTGTTTAATTTATGTTCTTTTTTATTATCAATTAAAATTGCTTTATTTTTGTTATATTGTATGGAGTGAGTGATATTTATTAATACAGATGAAGTTACGTTAAGATATTGAGCAACCTTATACAAAGCATCTTTTAATTTAACCGAACTTATTGGTTTTAAGATATATGCTTGTGTATTGAGATTTGCACAGGCATATAGGTAATTTTCTTGAAAATGACCAGATGTCATTATTACTGGAACAGTTATATTGATTTCTCTGATATGTGAAATAAATTTTATACCATCCATAAATGGCATCTCAATATCAGAAATAATTAATTGAATGTCATTTTTTTTAAAAATTGCAAGAGCTTCTTCTCCATTTGAGGCTACGATTACATTTTTTGAAAACAGCGACAATGTATCAATTATTATCTCTTGTGTTAGTTCATTATCTTCTACATAAAGTATCGTAATCTCTTTTAGTAAATCAACTAGTTTTTTTTTATTTGTCATTTTTTTCCTTAAAATTAATGAATAATAACAAAATAATAATAAAAAATACATAACATTTTTTTAACACTTTTTTTCTATACACTAAGATATAAATTTTAAGGAATTATTTTAATGAAAAACTTGAAGCAACACTCTAAAAATTTAACTATTTTATTTGTAGAAGATGATATCAATGCAAGTGATGAAATTTCGGATATCTTAAGTATAATTTTTAAGAAGGTTATTGTTGCTATTGATGGGATAGATGCTTTAAATAAATATGAAGCGGTGGATGATATTGACTTAATACTTACGGATATAAATATGCCACGTTTAAATGGGATAGGGCTTATTGAAAAGATAAGAGAGCAAAATAAAGATATACCGATTATAGTATTATCAGCACACAGTGAAGTGAATTATTTTTTAAATACGATTAGACTAGGTGTTGATGGATATATTTTAAAACCAATAGAGTTAAGTGTTTTTACTGTCGTTTTACAAAATGTTGTAAATAAAATAAATTTAAAAAAAGAAAACCTTGAATATAAAAAGAATTTAGAAATTCAAGTACAAAACGAAATTGAAAAAAGACTTTATCAGGAAAAAATATTAATACAACAAAGTAAATTAGCTGCTATGGGAGAGATGATCGATGCCATTGCACATCAATGGAAACAGCCTTTAAATATTATGTCTTTACAAACAGATATGCTTCAATATGATTATGAAGATGGATATATAAATAAAGAATATATCGATACACACATTGAAAAGTTTCAACAGCAAGTAACGCATACTTTAACTACTCTTGATGAATTTCGGAAGTTTTTTAGACCAAATAGTGAAAATCAAAAATTTAAAATTTCCGATACTATAGACTCTGTATTGGTATTGGTAAAGGATGAGTTCCTTAAGAACAAAATTAAAATCGAACAAAAGATACAATGTGATATTCAGATTATGGGTCATGAAAATGAATTTAAACATCTTATTTTAAATATTATCAATAACTCTAAAGATGCTTTTATTGAGAATAATATTGAAAACAGAATAATTACAATAACTTTGAACAATTTTAAAGATTCTTTAAAACTTGAGTTAATTGATAATGCTGGTGGAATACCTTTAGATATAATAGATGATATATTTAAACCAAATATTACAACTAAACCTATTGGAAAGGGGACAGGTATCGGATTATATATGTCTTCTCAAATTGCAGAAAAAATAGATGGGAAGTTGCGTGTTGAAAATATAGGTAATGGTGCAAAATTTATTTTTGAAAAACTTTATGAATAAATTTTTCTTTAATTATATATTTTTTTTTATTATTCTTCACTGCTCTGTCATGGGACATACAACTCCATCAGATTTTGAAAATACTCTGGGAGAAGAAGAGAAAAAATTTGTCAAACAAAATATAATTACTATAGGGGTAGAAAACTGGGAACCTATTATTTATAGTGATGGGCTAAATGATATCAATGGAATAAGTGCTGATTTTATAAAACATATTATGGCTGATTTTAATGTAAAAGCGAAATATGTTGTTAAGCCTTGGCATGAATTATTAGATGATTTTAAAAATAAAAAAATCGATATACTTCCAGCAACATACTACACTAAAAATAGAGCACAACATGGTCTTTTTAGTACGTCATATTTTAAAGTAAAAGAGTATTTATTTGTGAATCAAAATAATACTACTATTTCAGGCTTTAAAGATTTAGAAAATAAAAAAATTGCTATTGTAAATGCTTACGGGACTATTGAAAAAGTAAAAAAACTATTCCCTTCTATAGAGATAATACAAACAAAAGATATTCATGATTCTATATCTTTATTATTAGAAAATAAAGTAGATGCTATTTTTGAATCACAATTTGTGGTAAACAGTTATTTAAATAATAATGTAATTAGTGGAGTAAAAGCAATAACTCAAAATAGTTTCCCCTCTTCAAATATTCATTTATATATTAATATGAATAAACCAATAGTATATTCTATTTTTCAAAAAGGGCTCAATACAATAGACCAAAAAGTTCAAAATACAATTTTAAGTAAGTGGATAGGAGAAAAAAAATATATCCAAAAACCTCTTTTATTTACAAAAGAAGAAAGAAAGTATTTACAAAAGAAAAAAGAGCTAACTATTTGTATTAAGAAAAAATGGTTCCCTTATGAGGGAATCCAACACAATCAAATTTCAGGTATCGGAGGAGAATATCTTTTAGCTATTCAAGAAGTAACGGGTATAAAATATAAGATATACAACCCAAAAGAAGAAGATTATACAAAAGAGTTTATAAAAAAATATAATTGTGATATAAAACCTCTTCGAATGAAATCATATATGACACATCACACTTATTTTACTGCTTCTAATTCTTATTTAACTGATCATCTTGCTCTTATAACAAAGATTGATGAGCCTTTTGTAAATGATATGAAGAGTTTAGAAGATAAAGTGTTTTTGATTAATAAAAATAGCCATGGTGTAGTGATGCTTGTGAAAAATAAATTTCCCACTTTAAAAATACAATTAGTATCCAGTAGACAAAAAGGGCTAAGTATGATTAGAGATGGTAAAGCATTTGGATTTCTTACATTATCTTTAATTGCCTTTCATGATATACAAAAAAAGTATGCTTCCTCATTAAAAATTATGAACCATTTAGGAACTACTACTTTTGGAATTGCAGTACGAAGTGATGATAAGATTTTATTAAATATTATAAATAAAATATTGGATTCTTTTTTAGAAGAGAAAAAAATAAGTATTTTAAATAAATGGATATCCATTACAAGAGATGGGGTTAAAAGTTTTACATATATTTATTATATTATTTGTATTGCAATTTTTATTTATCTAGTTATTTTATATCGACATAAATTATTAAAAAAGCAAAATAATCAATTACAAAAGATGATAAATAATGCAACGGTAGATTTAAGACAAAAAAATAAATCATATTTAAACTCTATAAAAAATTTTCAATATCTCTTTGATACAACAATAGAGGCAATTTTTTTACATGATAAAGATGGAAAAATTGTTATGGTGAATAAATCTGGTATAGAGATGGCAGGTTTTGAAACTATGTATGATATTTTAGGTAAAAATATATATGATTTTATACCACAATATGAGATGCCAAAGATATCAAAAGCATTTAAAATGAAACAAACAAAACTTTTTGAGATGGATTTATACAAAAGAAATCATACTATCTTTCCTGCACTTGTATCTGGACGGGACATCATAAAAGATGGAAAATCTTTACGACTTAATACAGTAGTAGATTTAACTGAATTAAAACAAAAAGATAAACTCATACAAGAGCAGTCAAAATTGGCACTTATGGGTGAGATGATCGGTATGATTGCACATCAGTGGAGACAACCTTTAAATGTAATTGGTGCAATAAATATGAAAGTAGAAACGAAACTAGAGTTTGGAGAGAGTCTTGATGCTGAGTCATATAAACCCATTAGTAAAGATATAGTTACTCAATTAGAATTTATGTCTAAAACCATAGATGATTTTAGAGATTTTTTTAAACCAGCTACTGGAAAAAAGAAAACATCATTTCATCAAATATTGAATCTAGTTTTATCTATGATTGAAGTGTTAATTGAAAATAAGGGGATAAAATTGGAGATTGATGTTCAATCTCAATCAACTTTTGAAAGTTTTGAAAATGAACTCACACAAGTACTATTAAATCTTATTAATAATTCTATTGATGCTTTGATTGATAACTGTATAGAAAATCCATTTATTAAGATAAGTATATTTGAGAAAAATGGTAAGTATATTTTAAAACTAGAAGATAATGCAGGTGGAATCCCTATTTCTATTATCAATCATATCTTTGAACCATATTTTTCTACGAAAAAAGAAAAACACGGTACAGGATTGGGTCTGTATATGTCAAAAGTTATTGTAGAAGAACACTGTAAAGGAGAACTTTCTGTCGTAAATACGGAAAAAGGAATTATTTTTAATATTATATTAAATAAAAAAAAGAAAGACAATGACTGAATTAAAAAATAATTTATATCAAAACTCTCAATATATGACTATATTGTATGTTGAAGATGATAAATATATAGCACAAGAAGTTAGTGAAATATTAACAAGATTATTTAAAAAAGTAATTTTAGCAGTTGATGGAGCTGATGGAATTGAAAAATACAAAAAAAACAAACACCAAATAGATTTAGTTATAACTGATATTATTATGCCAAATAAAAATGGGATAGAGTTAATTACAGAGATAAAAAATATTGATAAAAATATATTATGCATAGTGATATCTTCTAGTACAGATACTGAGTATTTAATAGATTTGATTAGCTTGAACGTAGATGGTTATTTAATAAAACCAGTTAGGTATCTGCCTTTGTTGGAAATTATGTATAAAGTTTTACAAAAAAAGATTTTAAAAAATGAAAACGATGACTACAAAAATAATCTTCAAAAAATAATTGAAAAAAAATCCGAAGAATTAACACTTCGCTATTATACCGACCCTTTGACCAAATTGAAAAATAGAACAGCACTTTTTGAAGATATTGAAAAATATAAACCTAATAAATTGATGATAATTGATATTAATAGATTTTCTGCTATCAATGACCTTTATGGATATGAAGTTGGAGATGAGGTACTTTTAATTGTTAAAGATAGGTTAGAGAAAATTTTAAATAGTTCATGTGGATTATATAAAATTGCTGCAGACCAATTTGTCTTTGTCCATTTAGATAAATTTGTAGAGGTTAATTGTCAAATATTTTTGCAAAAAATACAATCACATATAAATGAAACTTCCATTCATATTACTATAAATGGAATCGAAATCGAAATATTTATTAATATTATTGTTGGAATTGTTAAAGATGTAGCAAAAGAAAAATTATTTGAGTCTGCAGATTTAGCTCTTCATTATGCGAAAAAAACAAATCAATCTTCAGTAATTTTTAATCCCGAGATAACGGAGATCATGAATTATAAAAAGATTTTTACTTCTATAAGTTTAGTGAAAAAGGCATTTGAACAGGATAAAATAGTTCCTTTCTTTCAACCTATCGTGAAACCAAATGAGACTACTTATGAATGTTTAGTTCGTCTTATAACAGAAAAGGGTGAAATAATTTCTCCTATTTCATTTTTAGAAGAGATAAAACAAACCTCATATTATACAAAATTAACTCAAACGATGATACAAAAATCATTTGAATTTTTTCACGATAAAAAACATAGTTTCTCTATAAATTTATCATTTGAAGATATTGAAAATATACATATTGTAAGTTATTTAAAAGAGAATATTAAAAAATATAACATTAGCTCAAAATTAATTATAGAAATACTTGAAAGCGAATCAATTGATAACTTTGAAAGTGTAAAAGAATTTATAAATGATATGAAATTATACGGAATACGAATTGCTCTGGATGATTTTGGTTCTGGGTATTCAAATTTTGCGTATATCTTAGAATTTAAACCAGATTATATAAAAATTGATGGCTCTATAATTAAAAATATAGCAACTGACAAAAAAGCGTATGTTATCGCAAAAACAATAGTTCAATTTGCAAATGAGCTTAATATTAAAACAATCGCAGAATACATTTATTGTAAAGAGGTATATGAAAAAGTATTAGAACTAGGAATAGATGGTAAGCAAGGCTATTTTGTAGGAAAACCTGAGCCTTTTTTATTAGAAGGAGATTAAAAAAATGAATATTTTAATAGTAAATGATGATATTAAATGTTTACAAAAAATTACAAAAATCATAAAAAGTGCATCTCTTGAGTATAACATTACAACTACTCATTTAACAACAGAGGCAATAGAATTGGCACAAAAAAATAAAGTTGATTTAATTATTATAGATTTTGTGATAAAAGATGTTAGTGGAATTTGTATTGTACAGTCTTTACAACATATTAAAAAAACAAAAACTATTCCAGTTCTTTTTGTAGTAAAACATATAGACAAAAAATTTAAAAAATATGGTTTTGATGCAGGAAGTATAGATTATATATTAAAACCAATAGACCCACATTTATTAAAAAGTAGGCTTACTTTATATAGTACTATTTTAAGTCAAAATAAACTTCTTTATAATACAAATAAGCTTTTACGAAAAGAGATACATAAGGAAAAAAATAAAGCTAAACTACAAGAACACATGCTCGTACATCAGAGTAAAACATCGTTAATGGGAGAGATGATAGGAGCAATTGCACATCAATGGAGGCAACCCTTAAATATTATTGCTACATCTATGATAAATCTTGAAACAAAAGCAGAATTAGAGATTTTAGATTTAAATGAGATAAAAAGAATTAACTCTAAGATAAATGACACTTTATGTTTTTTATCTCAAACAATTGATGATTTTAGAAACTTTTTTCTTTTATCTGAACATAAAGAAAACAGTAACTTAATAGAAGTAGTTGAATCAACAATTGATATAGTTAAAGCACAATTTACAGCTCATAATATAAAAATAAATTTTGATTATCAAAAAGAAGATTCTTTTTATTATTTAAGTTATTATAATGAATTAAGGCAAGTACTTATGAATATATTAACAAATAGTAAAGATGCAATAGAATTAAAAAAAGAGAAACATATAGAAGGTGAAATAAACATAAAACTTGTAAAAAAAGATCAAAGTTTTAGAATTAGTTTAAGTGATAATGGTGGTGGGATAGATGAAAAAATCATAAAAAAAGTATTTAACCCATACTTTACAACAAAATTTGAAGATCAAGGTACAGGAATAGGGCTCTATATGTCAAAAACAATAATTGAACAATTTCATGATGGGAAAATAAATGTATACAATCAAAATGATGGTTGTTGTTTTGAAATAAGCTTATTTTTCTAATAAATAAGGAAGTGCATTTAAAATTTATACTCTTTTAGTATAAATTTCTCTTTCCCCTCTCTCTTTTACTTTGATATCTTTTTCGTAACTCATCCCTAGTTTTTTGAGTATGTTTTTAGAAACTTCATTTTCTTTATGTACAAGTGCATAGGCGTATGATTGTTTTAGTCTTTTTTTGATGAAGGTTATTTCTGACTGTGCAATCTCTTTTGCATATCCTTTGTTTCGATATGCTTCAGCTATAATAAAACCAAATTCATACTGCTCTTTTCCTAAATCTTCAGACTTTAAAACACCTGATATCCCTACAAGTTGTCCACTAGACTTTTCAAATAAAGGAGCTAATCCTACAATCGCATTATTTTTACAGAAGTTTTTATATATAAACTTCTTAGTCTCTTCTATTGTAAATGCTTTTTGTCCAAAAGTGTATTTCATCGTATCTTCTTTTGAAAATATTAAGTCGTGCAATACCTGCGAGTCTTCTTTTTCTATTGTCTTTAATATTAATCTACTTGTTTCTAAAATAATCATGATATTCTCTTCATTGTTTTCTTTTTTTGTATTGTATCTATAACTAACTAAAATAAATTATTTCATTCTAAAAATTTCTGCTTTTTCAAATTTTCTTTGATAATCGTAATATATAGATTTAAAGTTGTATAATACAAAAAATATTAGAAAAGAGAAAATAGGTTGTGAATGGAAGAGATTAAAAGTAGCGAAGATGGAAGAATAAAAGAGTTTATATCATTACGCCAATCAAATGTAGATGGGAATAGTGTCGTAGTAGAGAGTAAAAATGTATTTAAAAAATTATTTGAAAATAATATCAAGATTCATAAAGTATTTATCACTTCAGAAAATGCTGATTTTATAAAAGAAAATTGTAAAAATAGTGACTTTCCTATATATACAGCAAACACAGAGCTTATGAAAGAGATAGTAGGCTACAAGATACATCAAGGGATGATGGCATTAATAGATAAACCAAAATATATCAATTTTTCTGATATTTCCGGTGATGTTTTTGTTTTAAATAGTTTAACATCTCCTGAAAATGTAGGCTCGATAGTTCGTTCTTGTGCTGCTTTTAATATCAAAACACTCATCATCGATGAAAAAACATGTTCCCCTTTTATACGAAGGTGTATCCGCGTTTCTACTGGAAATCTGTTTAATATAAATGTATATAAAAGTACAAATCTGAAAAAAGATTTAAGAGAGTTACAAAAAAATGGTTATACTGTACTTTCAACTGCAAATGCCAAAAATGCTATAAGTTTACAAAACTATACTTTTACGCAGAAAAGTGCCGTTATCATTGGAAATGAAGGCTATGGAGTAGAGCCAGAAATTATGGATCTATCTGATAGCATTTTAAAAATAGATATAAGTGAAGATGTCACAAGTTTAAATGCATCTATTGCAGCATCTATAATTTTATTTAAACTTAATAGCTAATATAGACTGCTAACGTACAATTTTTGAATACGATTCTTTTTCAAGTTCACTTATTTGAATAGTTATAGAAAATGGTTTTATTTGTATCTCTTTAAATTCATTGAGAACTGCATCTGATAATTTTTTTCGTTGTTCTATCGTTCGCCCAGAAAGTATTTTAATATCTATATGTATAAAATTTTCCCTTAACTCTGCTGTTTGATAATGCTCAAATGCAATAGCTCTTGTTTTTATATCCAAAGGTGTAAATAATTTTGAGCCTAGTGCACCTTGATATGTTTTGGTCATCATCTCTTGAACTGAAATCTCTTTTTCTATCTCTTTTGAATACTCTATAATACAATGTGGCATTTTAATTCTCTTTTTCTAAATTTCTAATTTGTTTATTTAACATAGATGATAATAACATAATAGCACATATAGCCCCAAAAAGTGCAAGTGCCATATCTGACTGAGTATCCCAAACGTAGCCTTGTGTCCCTAAAAAGGCTTCTGCCTCTTCTCCTGAAAGTTCAGCCACAAACCATTCTATTAGTTCATAAAAAGCACTAAATGCAAGACAGAAACAAACTATTAAAAAATTTTGCCAGTTTGTGCCATTGATGATTTGTTTACGGATGAAAATCTCTTTTGCAATAATGGCTGGTACAAATCCTTGTACAAAATGTCCTACTTTGTCATAGTTATTTCGTTCAAGTTCAAAATATTCTTTTATTGTGTCAAATAATGGCACTTCGGCATAGGTATAATGTCCTCCAACCATCAAAATAATACAATGTATTAATATCAGAACATAAGTTAAAGGTGTAAGCCTAAAAGTGTTATATGTAATAGCTAAGATAAAAAATCCAATAATAGCAGGTATAACTTCTAAAAACCAAGTAAATTGATCTTTTGGGTTTATCCCTGACCAAAGTAAAACAATACAAAATACCACTATCCATACAATTTTCATAATAATTCCATTAAATTTAATATATGTTATTATATCAAATAAAATATTTATAATAAAAGGATAGGTCTCTATGCAAACGATAAAACTATTTTGTGATGGAAGTGTGAATCCACAGAAAAAAATAGGATTTGGTACGTATTTTATATATAAAGATACAGATATTTTAGAAAGAGTAAAAGATAAAATATACACAAAAAGATTTGAAAATACATCCTCTACAAAACTAGAGTTAGAAGTATTATTGTGGGCATTGGATGATAGTGAACTTTTAAATAAAGAGATACACATTTACACCGACTGTCAAAATATCTTAGGTTTAGAGTCCAGAAGAGAAAAATTAGAGTCAAATAACTACAAAAATGCAAAAGGGAAATTACTTAATAACCATGAGTTATATAAAGCATTTTACGAAAAAATAGATACTTTAAACTGTACGTTTATAAAAGTAAAAGGTCATAAACCATCAAATCAAAAAGATTTGATAGATGATCTGTTTACTTTGGTTGATAGAGGGTCTAGGGATGCTTTAAGG
>Ga0193953_1000985_pt1 | contig 13988 bp, 11 predicted proteins | sample BB_4_MG_FD_140325 | JGI IMG/M metagenome (GOLD analysis project Ga0193953, IMG submission 140325) | Microbial mat bacterial communities from the Broadkill River, Lewes, Delaware, United States - BB_4_MG | ecosystem: Environmental > Aquatic > Freshwater > River > Microbial mats | place: USA... | reverse complement strand
TTTTTTGTAATCGGAGAAGCCCTGGAGCTGAGTCATGCGCTATTTTCCTCCTTTGAGAACTTTGAGCTTTGCGAAGGCGGGGTGGCAGGTGGATGTATCGCACCCGCATGCACCCTTGTTGAGGTCCTTGCCGCATTCCCGGCAGAGCCCTTTGCAGGTATCATTGCAAAGCGGGTTTTGGGGCAGGGCCATCACCACCTCGTCCTGGAGGTACTGATTCAGGTCAATACGGTCTCCACTGAAGGTCTCCTTGGAGAGTGCCTCTTCGGTGAGCTCTACCTCCTCCCTCTCTTCTGCCTCCTGGGGCTGCTCGGCTTCATCAACGAAGAAAAGTTCGATGGATGTGCTCAACTCGCCGGAAAAGGGCTCCAGGCATCGCCCGCAGGGTTGTTCAACCGTCAGCCCCAAGGTGCCCTTGACCTCTACCTGGCCTCCCGTGATTCGTGCCGACAGGTCGATGGACAGAGGGGTCGTGAATCGGGCTTCGCCGCTTTTTTCGAGGTCAACAAGGCCGGGAAAGTTCGTGTGTGGCTCGCTTACGGAGAACTCGCTCCAGTTTTCTGAAAGAATCGATATGTTAAGGATCATGATGCTCTCCATGTATGACAGGCTGATGATGATTGAAAATGGATGCCTTTGTAAACGCCGGTGCTTTGTCGTTGCTTCAATTCAACGCAGGGGCAAAAGCACCAAGCTTTTTTAAAAGTGTCTCCGGAATCATTAGAACAGAAAGGTGCCCTGTTGTAAATGTCACGGAAGGCTGAACTGGGCCATGACGGGCACATGGTCGGAAAGGGGGGTGGGAAAGGCCGTTGCCGGACCTGTGGGAACCAGCCCTCGATAGAAAATCCGATCAATGGGCAGCTTGGCATCCCCACCGATGAATGAGACCACCTTTGATGCCCCGGGGCGCCCACCGTTTACAGGGACCTCCTTGAATTCGGGAAGGGCCCTGGTCACCACGGCCAGCCGTTCAGCGCTCCAGGTGTTGAAATCCCCGCATACCACAACCGGTCCGTCGAATTCGGTGATCAGCCTGTGTATTTTTTTCATCTGGGCGGAAAGCCCTGTGGGGGAAATTTCAAAGTTAAGCCCATGGAGGGTGACCACCAGAAGGCGGTGTGTCGTGTTGTCCCGGCCCGAAAGCGGGTATGTCGCAGCCAGCCCCATTTTGGGCGTGGTGTACCCGAGTTCACGCCTGTTGACCTTGATGGCCTGGGCGTTGAGGGGAGCTGTCGGAGCAAGCAGGGCGACCCCAGAGTGGGTGTTGCTCCACCACCAGTGGAAGCTGTCCGCGAAATGGGCCCCGCGCCCGAGGGCGTCAAGTATCTCTCCTGTCGCCTCCTGCAGGGCGATGACAGGGGAGGGAAGATCGGAACTGATTGACTCGATGAAGTGTGTGATCTCGTCAACGGAGCTTTTCCCGGCCTTGGCCACATTCCAGGTGACCACGGAAAAGGTGGGTCCAAGCCTCGGTGACTCTTCGGGATAGGGGATGGCCTCTCTGGCCTCTTGAACCGGTGAGCAGGCGGTAAGGACAAAGAATACCAGGAGAGAAACGGGTGCCAGTAGCAGAAGAAGCCGCTTTTTCACACGACACCTCCCTTGCCGCAGTAGAAAGCGAGGCAGCAGATGAAGGCGGAGAGGGCAAGGCCGACTGTTTGAGTGGGCTGGCTCATTTTTTCTGGGACCAATCCGGGAATCACCCCTGCCACCAGGCCGAAGGCAAAGCCCAGCAGGTGCCCCGTCACGTCGGAGCCGGGACCAGCACCGGAAAAGGCAAGGATTGCCACACCGGCCCCCAGGGGCATCAGGGCTCGCCAAACGGGGTCATGGGACAGAAGGCGTCTCAGGGTGCCTCCGGAGGCGAGGAGACCCGCTGCTGCAAAGACCATGGTGGAGGCCCCGAAGGAGATGTGGCCCATGCCTGAAAACCAGGTTGCATTCACCCAGTTGGCAAGGGCGGATGCAAGAAGAAGAAGGAACCACCCCACACCGTCGCCGCAGATCTGGAAGACCCCTGTGGCAAATATGATCAGTCCGGCCATGTTGCCCAGAAGGTGCGGCCACCCTGAATGGAGAAAGAGGGCGGTGAGGGTTCGGTGCCACTCTCCGGAAAGGATGCGTGCCGAGGAGGCCGCATAAAGCTTTACGGGGATCTCTGCCCCGGTGAGGGGCCCGGTTTTGAGAAAGATGACCAGAATGACACAGCTGGCAAAGAGGCCGGACCACGACGGGCTGAGTCGCCATACGCGTTGGGGCCGGGGGCGGTTTTCTGAGTCGTATGTGGCGATAAGGGCTTCGCAACGCGCAGTTTCCTCGGGGGGGACCCGGAGGGTGAGACGTCCATGCTCGGCATCAATGCGATGTTCGATGCCTTCGGCCGTCAGAAGCAGTGCGATTTCCCTGGCTCTTTTGCGTGTCAGGAGAGTCAGGAGAGGTTCCATGGGTGTCCTTGTTAAAGAGAGTGTTTAACGTCGTGATATCCCCTTGTATCACAAGAGGGTTGTGGCGGTCACCCGAAAGGAGGGCCGGTCTCTTTCGTTTTGGCCTGGGATGCCTTGCTTTTTATGGGGGCGAGACATGATAAGCGCTGTGCCGATGATCAAAAAAACTATCGCGTCTCAGATAATAAATATGAATCAGGTGGTGCGGTTTAATATTATTCTTAATGCAGGTTGCGACCTCTGCTAACTGCCCGGCCTGAGGGAGAAAACGGATGACGTGTGGTGATGCTGATCGATTGTCCAACAACGAATTTTCCTCAAGGGGAACGTGGATAGTGCCGTAGAAAAGAGCAGGGATTGTGTGAACTCATGGAAAATCTCACCTATATCTTACTGGTAGCTGAAGTCGACGTGAGCGAGTCGGCGGGTTTTGAAATGATGTTGGGGAAGGAGTGGTTGAGTATGGCGTTACCGCTGGTTGAAGTGATATCTGTGGATCAGGAGAAATGTGTCAATTGTTATGTCTGTATTGCGGCCTGCCCTGTAAAATTTTGTAATGATGCTTCAGGGGACGCCCTGACCATCGATCATGCCATGTGCATTGGGTGCGGAGAGTGTGTGCGGGCCTGTTCCCATAATGCCCGAACCATGAGAGATGATACCGCAGCGTTTCTTGCTGATGTAAAACGGGAGAAGATGGTTGCCATCGTGGCTCCTGCTGTGGCCTGTGCCTTTCCGGGAAATTATCTCAACGTAAACGGATGGCTGAAGTCCATGGGGGTGGACGCTGTCTTTGACGTGAGCTTCGGCGCGGAACTCACCGTAAAAAGTTACCTTGAGTACATGAAGGCCAAGGAGCCCGCCTGTGTTATCGCTCAGCCCTGCCCGGCCATCGTGAACTACATTGAAATTTACGCTCCGGAATTGATTCCCCATCTTGCCCCGGCGGACAGCCCCATGCTCCACACCATCAAGATGATCAAAGAGTTCTATCCGGCCTACAGGAACCATAAAGTGGCCGTGATCTCTCCCTGCCTTGCCAAGAAACGGGAGTACGTGGAGACCGGCCTCGGGGACTATAACGTGACCATGAGCGGCTTGGCGGATCACTTTAAGGCAGAGAACATTCGCCTGGAGCGATTTGCCGCCACAGAGTTCGACAACCCGCCTGCCGAGCGAGCCGTTCTCTTCTCTACCCCCGGAGGGCTGCTTCGCACCGCCGAGCGCTGGAGTGGAGACGTTCGCAACAAGGCCAGGAAGATTGAAGGGCCTGCAGTGGTCTACCCTTACCTGGCCGGTTTGAAAAAAAGCGTGGAGGAGAAGGTTGCCCCTGCTCTGGTGGACTGCCTGAACTGCGACCATGGTTGTAACGGAGGCACGGCGACACCGGCCCATGCCTTTTCTCCGGATCGGCTGGAGCACGAGATCGAAAAACGTAATACAAAAATGCAGGGTGCCTACCGGAAGACAGGCCCGGCCGCTGAAAAACGGAGCCGGAAAGCCCTGGAAAAAATGCTGGGCGACTACTGGAAACCCGGTCTTTACAATCGCAGCTACACCGACAGAAGCCGGGACAACAAGATCCGGAAACCGTCCGAGAGGGAGCTCTCAAACATCTACACCACCATGGGCAAGCACTCGGCATCCGACATCTTTAACTGCTCTGCCTGCGGTTACAACTCGTGCGAAAGCATGGCGGTGGCCATCTTCAATGGCATCAACAAGCCGGAAAACTGTGCCCATTTCATCATGGACGAGAACCGCAAGCTCATCGACCGAATCAATGCCCGGGCCATGCAGGACGAAGAGATCGCCAACATCGATCGTTCCACCCAGGATCTTTCCACCAACATGCAGGTGATTTCCGGCAACATTGATGAGCTTAACAGCAGCATCGCCGAGATTTCCAGGAATGTTCAGGAAAGCAAAGATGTGGCCGTGGATGCCTCGCAAAACGTCAAGGGATCCGGGGAGGCCTTTGCCGGGCTTCAGGCCGCCAGCAACGAGATTCCCGAAGTGCTCCAGTTCATCAATGACACCGTGGACAACCTCACGCTTCTCGCCTTGAACGCCAAGATTGAAGCCGCCCGTGCCGGGGAGGCCGGCAAGGGCTTTGATGTGGTGGCCATGGAGGTGAAGAGCCTTGCCGACTCCACTTCAGGGGCCGTGGTACGCATCCGCGAAACCACCGACAAGATACAACATGCCTCGGCCAGCGTTACCAAGGCCATGGAGGCCTTGAGCAAGCTCGTGGAAAAGCTGGAAGAGTACCAGATTTCCATCGCTGCTGCCGTGGAGCAGCAGACCACCAACACCCACAACGCCTCCGGTATCCTCCAGGACCTGACCACCGCTGTGGACGATATCCATACCAACATCAGCCGCGTCGCTGCGGGATAGGACGAGGTGTGGCACCTCGAAAGCTGGTTCGCGGATGTTTTGAGCCTTCGTTCCTCAGGCTCATCACATCCGCCTTTAATTAGCGAACTACCAGGGCTCATTTTTTTAAACCTGTTTGTCAAACCCATTTTTTAGATCAGGCAAAGGTTTGGCCCCCGGCAGGGCCGCCGGAGGCACACGTTGAATCATTACGACCTTTCTTTCACTGCTCTGCAGCAGTTAACGCAGCCAGGTAGTCTGTCACGGTCTCTTCCCCTTCTTCGGGGGCCCAGGGGGCGAAGACAAGGGTGGCGGGGTCGAATGGGCCCTCTTTGATCTCCAGAATGACGGTGTTGGCCTCGTTGACGGCGATGGTGTGCCAGCGGTGGGGCGGGATCTCTACAAGGCGTAAATGGCCGGTGTGGGACACGTCCATCTGTTCGGCTACCTTGCCGGTGTCGTCAAAGAAGAAAAGGGTGAGAGACCCCTGGATCACCATGAGCATTTCCCACCTTGAATCGCCGCTATGGAAGTGGGGGCGAACGTACGTTCCGGGGGCAAGCCCGATGACCACCTTCTGCACGGGGTCGCTGTGGGAGCCGTGAAGGGTGGTGTGTGCCCTTTTTCTGTCAGACGCATTTGCCTTGTCGCACAATTCTTCCATCAGGGATTTGTCAATGCGTTTCACTCGTTCTCCTGTTCTGTAAGAAATCTCATTACAAGTGTATTGAAGGACTCCGGCTCTTCCACGTTGACGACGTGGTGGGTACCGGGGAGGGTCATGAGGACAGCCTGTTTCATGTGGGCGGCCACCTCTTTTTTGTGGGCCAGGGGGGAGTAGTCGTGCTCGGAGTGGATGAGCAGGACGGGGCAGGTGATGTTGTGGAGCCTCTCCATGACGCTCCAGTTTTTGAGTGCTTTTAAGGCGGAAAGATAGGCGCGCCTTGGGTTCTCGGCCCAACGTGATTCAAGGGTCTTCCGAAGGTGATCCATTTCCGGTTTTGGGAAAACATGTTGGGCGATAAGCTTTCCCATGCGCTTTGGGCCGAAGAGGGCGGAGATGAGGAGGCGGCTGTAGTAGAAACGCTTCTGGGCAAAGGTCTTCACCGGTACGACGGCGCTCATGTTGGTGATTACAATGGAACGCAGGAGGTGTTTGTAGTCCAGGGCCAGGTGGTAAGCGACGGCACCGCCCATGGAGAGGCCCACCACATGGGCCGGCTCTTTTACGACTTGTTTGAGGAATGCCCCCACGTCTTCTGCAAACAGCTCGATGCTGTAGGGGCCTTTGGGCTTGTCGCTCCGGCCGTGGCCCCGAAGGTCAACGGTGATGACCCGGAACCTGCCGGAAAAGGCATCGATCTGGTACTCCCAGTCCCGAAGGCTGGAGCCCAGGCCGTGGATAAAGAGAATGGGCGGGCCATCTCCATGGGTTTCGTAGTGCATGGAGATGCCGTTGACGGTCGTGTGCGGCATGGTGGGGTCTCCGTGGGTTCGCGAATGCTTTAAAAATGCCTCCGGCGGCAAGGTGTGCCACCTTGAAAGCAGGTTGCGAATGCTCCAACCCTCGTTCCTCGGGTACGTCGCATTCGCTGACGGGCTGCGCCCGTGAACAATCACTGTGGCTGTGCCACCTTTTTCGTGCATTTCGTTGTTTAACCTGAAAATTGAGACCTGCAATCTATCAAGGTGGTTTTCTTGCCGGTATTAAGCGGAATGGTTACACCGTATCAATCATAAATCAATGCGGTTGGAAGGGGAAGAGGGCAGCCAAAAAGAAAGCCCCCTGGTGCGGACCAGGGGGCTTTTTCTGTGCAAAAAGGGGGGCGCTGTGACTACATCATGGTGTTGCCGTTGATGATGACATGGCCATCTTTTACGGTGGCTTCGGTGCGGTAGTATTTTCCGTCGGAGACGATAAATCCCTGATCCATGAGCTGCATCAGCTTGCCAAGGTCCATGAAGGTGTTGAGAAAGGCCTTGGGCAGGGCCGCCTCAAACTGCACGTCCAGGGCCTGGATGATGAGGACCATGGAGGGGAGGTTGGCGGCTTTTTCTCCAATGACAGCGGCGTAGCCGGTGGCGGAGAGGGTCTCATCCTTGGCGGTTCCGAGGCTCAGGGTCTCCAGGGTGAGTTTGGGGTCTCGCTTCAGGATTTCGGGCAGAAGTTCCATCATCTTACCCATGATCATCATGCCGTACATCTCGGAACCCATATCATCAGCGTTAGCGGTGGCCTCGTTGATGGTGTCTTTCAGGGTTTCCATGGACTCCTTGTCCAGGTTGTCCAGTTTGACGTGGAGTTTGGCCGGGGCATAGGTAAGGTCGTTCACCGACAGGGTGTCAAATCCGGACTCGAGTGCCGAGTTGTATACCTCATCAAGCTCGAGGTTTGATCCGGACAGGTAGAATTTGTCGAGGTTGAAGTGAATATTGGACTCCTCGCTGTCCATGGCGATTTTGTCGATGTCGTACCGTGCGCTTGAATCTCCACCCTTTTTGTATGCTGTCAACATCACAGAGTTGATGGCAAACTCTTCGGTTTCACTCTCGACGACGGTGAAGGAAGGCATTTCAGCTTTGAAGTCGAAATCCTTTGTACCCCAGTTGAAGGTGCCGGCGCCATTCATGCCCGAGAAGTTGAGTTCTGCGGGCTGTGTCTCGCTCTCAATGGTCTTGGCAAAGGCCGCGATGCTGTAAACACTGGAGATCATTTTGTTGAAGCCGATGACGCTTTCCATCTCAAAGGGAGGAAGCTCTTTGACCACGGCATTCATCTCCTCGTCCTCACCGGTGGGCTCGATCCAGAGGGTGGAGGTATCAAAGGCCAGCCCCAGGGGGGCACCGGAGGAGAGAGCACTCCAGAAGACGGGACCATGGATGATCACGCTTTTGTAGCGAAGTTCTAAGGGAATGTCCTCTTCTATGGTTGTGATGCCGATGGTGCCGGTGATGGTGGAGGAGAACCAGCCCCTCTGGTAGTTCAGGTTCGTGAGGTCCAGAGTGGGGTTTGTCTGGAGAGTCTCTTCAGTGACCTGCTCGTAAAAGGTCTGTACCTGCTTACCGACGTACCATGGGGAGCCCATGAGAAGAATAAGGACGAGAACGATAATGCCACCGAGTGCTTTTTTCATAAAATCTCCGTGAGATATGTGTCAGGGGGTTCGAGTTTGAAATGATAGATAAAACAAAGATATCAATATATATCAGTAAATGTATGCGAGTAAAATAAAAAAGGAGATGGGCTGTGTAATAGTCGTTGATTGTGCGAAGGAAAAACAGCATCTTGATAGGAGTTCTTAGGGGTTTACATTGTGCTTGTTGACCAATATGGTGCATTCAGTTAGGTGGTAGATAAACCGATATGTTTTGACGATGGTCGTCAGTGAAGCCGCCGGGCAGGGCCTTCATGGGGGAGGGGCAAATCGTATGAAGGATGGCATTGTGGTGTTGGGACGGGTGCTTCTGATCTGGTGCATTCTGGCGGGGAGTGCCCATGGGGCCTCGTATACGGTTGCACCGGCAGAGGCCTGGATTGAGTACCGGGCGGCAAGCCTGGGGGCAACGGTACCAGATAACGATATTTCAAGCGGTGTGTACTACCTCCTTCTGGACCGGCAGATCAGAAAGGAGCATGGGGCGATCTCAGACTATCGTCACCAGGTCAAGCGCGTTGTGAATCAGCAGGGGGTGGACCGCAGTGCGACCCTCTCCATTGATTTCGACCCCGGGTACCAGAGTCTTGTGCTCCACAAAGTGACCCGCCACCGGGATGGTGAGGTGAGCGACCTCCTGAAAACCTCGGACGTGAAGCTGCTCCACCGGGAAGAGGAGATGGAGTACCGCATTTACAACGGTATGCGAACTCTGAACCTTATTTTTAAGGACATTCGCGTTGGCGATACGGTGGAGTACAGCTATACAATCACAGGAGAAAACCCCAGTTTTTACGGCAAGCTTTACCGATCTCTTTACCTCGGCTGGTCCGTGCCGGTGCACACCTTTCGGGTTCGTATCAGCGTCCCCCGGGAAGAGCCTCTCTATCACAAAATATTCAACAGCGAATTACGTCCAAAGGAGACCCTTGATACCTCCATGCATCATCTGGAGCTCCTCATCTCTCCGGTGCCGGGGTATCGATTTGCCGGTGAGACGCCTCGCTGGAGCGACCCCTACCCTTCAATCCAGGTGAGTCAGGATGCCGCCTGGAAGGATGTGGTGAACTGGGCCGTGGAGCACCACCAGCGCACACAGCCATTGGCGGAAGCCTTGCGTGGGCGGATTGAATCCATCAAGCTGAGCGCAAAGACCCCTGAAGAGCGAATCGTTAAAACCCTGGAGTTCGTTCAGGATGAGATTCGTTACCTTGGGATAGAGATCGGGGAGGGTTCGCATGTGCCCACCGATCCGTCGGTGATCTATGAACGCCGGTTCGGGGATTGCAAGGACAAGTCACTGCTCTACTGCACCATGCTTCAAGAGATGGGGATCAAGGCCTGGCCAGTTCTTGTGAGCACCTGGCAGCGGGACAAGGTGACCCGTCGCATACCTTCCCCGGCGGCCTTTAACCATGTGATCACCGCCGTAGAGCATGGGGGGCAGCTCTTCTGGTTTGACCCGACCGCGACCCATGAACGGGGGCGCCTTGATGTGCGGACCCAGGCGTATTACGGCAGGGGGCTCATTATCCGGCCCGGAGAGGACTCGTTTACCAGGATTATCCGGCCCGAAAGGTCCGTCCCTGATCGTCAGGTGTTCATGAATTTTGATCTGGGCAGCGGCGTGGATGAACCGGCACGGTTGACCGTTCGAACCATCATGACCCACGGGGTGGCCAATGATTTTCGTTATTCGCTGGAGAAAAAGAGCCGTTCCGGGATGGAAGAGCATTTACGGGATTACTACACCTCCGTCTATTCCGGCATAGACGTCGAGAAACCGTTCGAGGTTTCTGACGATGAGATGAGAAATGAGATTATTCTGCTGGAACATTACACCATTCGCGACTTCTGGGAACATGAGGGAGACTCCCTCTATGGGGCTGACCTCTACCCCAGGGAGGTGGGGGGATGCCTTGACACCCCGCGGGTCGTGAAACGGGACGTGCCCTTCAGGCTGACACACCCGACTCACCTTCGCCTTCTCACCACCTGTACCCGGACTTCCGGATGGGATGTCTCTCCAGAAAAGTTCCATAAAGAGAACAAGGCCATGGCTTTTGACTATAACGTCACCACCTCAGGCGAAAAGCTGATTCTCTATTACGATTATCGCTCCACCTCAGATCATGTCGCACCGGATGATTTGCCAGAGTACATCAAGGACGTTGACATGATTCGGGACACCATCGATTTTTCCATTGTTGTTTCAACGGCAGATGAGGAAGAGGAACTCCCCTCGTTTTGGGGGCGGCTCCCCGAAGGGGCCGGGCCTTTCTCAGCCGGTGTCGGGGTGGGGGTTATTATCAGCTTTTGTCTTGCAGGCATTGCTGGCTGGGTTCGCAGGGGCCGCCGTGCGGCGACGCGTGAGGTATTCAGGCCGGGTGTGTGACCGAGGCTTCTTGAAAGCTTGTGGCGGGTTTGATAATCTTAAAAAAAAGCGTAACTATTTAGCTTGTGCCTCCGGCGGCCCTGCCGGGGGCTAAACTTTTGCCTGGTCTGAAAGAGTGGGTTTACCAAACAGGTCTTAAAAAATGCCCTTGAACGAATTCAGTTTTAAAGGCGGATGTGATTTGACCCGAGGAACGAGGGGCAAAGCGCATCCGCAACCTGCTTTCAAGGTGGCACACCTTGCCGCCGGAGGCATTTTTGGGGGAGCTGAATAAGCAGTTGTTTCTGGTGCAGGTGCTGGTCTGGATTAGTTAACCATGAAAAAAAACAGGACACCATGGGACGTAAAGCTACCGAACATTTTAAAGTGTGCCCCTGTTGTGGTGAAGTCTGGCGTTGCCGCAGTGACTTCATTAAGGACAACTCACTCTATCTCAATGGGTACATGGCGGATTTCAATGTGCTTGAGAAGGGGCTTTTCTACTTTACTCACCTTGTGGAAGGGTGCCGTTCGACCCTTGTGGTTCATGCCAGCCATTTTCTGGATCTTTACTCCGGCACACGGTATACCGAAAAAAACAGTGGCCGGGACGACTGCCCGGGCCACTGTCATAACAGGGGGCACCTGGAGCGATGCAGTGCCATCTGTGAGTACGCCTTCGTACGCGATGTGATTCAGATTATCTTGAAATTGAAGAAACAGCCCGGTGAATCCTTTGATCCCGACATGGTGAACTTACCGTGGCAGGAGGAGGACCACCTCTGATCAGGCGCGTCGCCTCTTGAACGCCACCGCACCCATTCCTGAAAGAATCTTCCAGACCGTTTTATAGACATTTTCATCGGGCCTCGGGTCCCTGCCCATGCCAAGGTAGCGCATCTGATTTTCGTACCAGGTGATCTCCAGCATGGCGATACGGTCGATGAGTTTGATCCCGGTGGAAAGCGGCTTGATGGAACTGATGAAAGGGGTGCCGGAGAGGACCTTGTTCGGCAGCTCCGGGTCCACCACCAGGGGTCTTGCCAGGCCCACCATGGATACATCCGTTTCTGACAGGGCCGCTTCCATCATCTCTCCGGTTCGAAAACCGCCGGTGAGGACAATGGGCGTGGTCACGGTCCTGGCCGCACGGTCCGCAAACTCAATAAAATAGGGGGATGCTTTTTTTCGGCCTCTGCCATCTCCCATCATGGCCGGGGCTTCGTAGTTGCCCCCGGAGATCTCCACCAGGTCGATTCCTTCCTCAGAAAGAGCCGTGATCACGGTCAGGGCTTCCTCTTCAGTAAATCCATTCCGTTTGAAATCTGACGAATTGATCTTGATCCCCACGGGAAACTCCGGGCCGACCTCATTTCGGATTGCGCGGTATATTTCCAGAACGAAACGCATGCGACCGCTTATGTCTCCGCCCCAGCGGTCGCTGCGGTGGTTGTAAAGGGGGGAGAGAAACTGGCTGACGAGATAGCCGTGGGCCCCGTGGATCTGCACTCCGGTGAACCCGGCACGCTTGACGGTCCCTGCAGCCTTGGCAAACCGGTCGATGATCTCGAGGATCTCAGCTTCGGAAAGGGCTCGGGGGGTATTGAACGCCCGTTTCAGGTCGGAAGTGTAGGGGATCGCTGAAGGCGCCACAGGCTCCGGAGAAAGAAAAGACGGGGATTGACGCCCCGGGTGGTTGAGTTGCACCCAGATGTGGGCGCCGCCTTTTTTGCCGCTCTCGGCCCATGTGGCAAGGGGCTCCACGTGACGGTCGTCTTCGATGACCACATTGTTGGGTTCCCCCAGGGCGCGGCGGTCCACCATGACGTTGCCGGTGACGAGAAGGCCGGTGCCCCCTTGGGACCAGCGTTCGTAGAGACGGGATAGTTCAGGCGTGGGCCCGTGCTTGCGGTCTCCCATGATTTCACTCATGGCTGACTTCAGGATGCGATTTTTGAGAACAGCTCCGCAGGGGAGGGTGAGTGGGGCGGCGAGGGGATTGACGTCTGTCTTCATGGGGCTCTCCCTGTCAGGTGGGTTGAAGCTCAAGGTTGTTGTCGGACGTATTTCAAAAGTAATCCCGATATCGGTAAATGCAAGGTGGCATTGGGGGCATCAATACCCTTTGTCTGGGATACTGCATGGGCAAAAGTCGCGGTGGTGAGGGCAGGGGGGGCTTCGGTGCTTTCTCTTTTCATTATGACACGTTAAAATGAGAGTTGTTTTTGCCTCAGGTGGAACTGTCGTCGGCGTCCCTCAACTTAATGATGATTTCGGTGTTATTCCGGTGAAAATCAATCGTACTCAAGAACCATTTCTTGAGTAACCACGAAGAAGATGAAGCGCCCTTCGGGCTCCACGAAGGGGGTGACGCAACCTCAACGGATAGTCACGGGCTCCGCCCGTCAGCGAATGTGATCGACCTGAGGAACGAAGGTCGGGAGCATTCGCGAACTTGGGGTGCAGGGGGTGGCAAAGCCACTGTAGCTAAAGCTCCCTGTCCGCCGGAGGCAATGCTTTTCGCTCTGTGGTTTTTCAACCAAGATTATGGAAGGCACCCATGAACCATGCCCACCACCACCATGTTCCGTCGGGAAGTCGCCTTGGGCTCACCGTTGCCTTGAATGTGGTCATCACGGTTGCCCAGGTGATCGGGGGCCTTCTGTCGGGGAGCCTCTCCCTTCTCTCGGACGCCCTTCACAACGCCAGCGATGTGGTGGCCCTCATCATCAGCGCCATCGCGGAAAAGCTCATCACCCGAACCTCCACCCCGGAGAAAACCTTTGGCTACAGGCGGGCCGGAGTTGTGGCCGCCATGATCAACAGCGTCACCCTCATGGCCATTGCTTTGTTCCTCGTCAAAGAGTCCGTGATGCGTTTGATCAACCCTGTGCCCATCTCCGCAGGTCCGGTGATCCTGCTGGCCATTTTAAGCATCGGGATCAACGGTCTTTGCGTTTTGCTCTTAAAAGACGAAGCCGAAGGAAGCCTGAATATCCGGTCAGCCTCCCTGCACCTCTTTACGGATATGATGACCTCCGTGGCTGTTCTGGCTGGCGGCATCGCAGTGGCCCTCTTCGGGGTGAATCGCCTCGACACCCTCCTCTCCATGGGAATCGCACTTTACCTGATCTATGCCTCCTGGGACCTCGTCATGCAAAGCCTCTCCGTTCTCATGCAGTTCACCCCGCCCCATATCGACGTCTCGGACGTGGAAAAAGCCATGCTCGAAGAAAAAGAGGTCCGGAACATCCACCACCTCCATATCTGGCAACTCACCGATAAAGATATCCACCTTGAAGCCCACGTCGATTTTCATGACGACCTCCCCTTAAGCAGCGTCGGCGACACCCTTAAAAAGATCGAAGAGACCCTCCACCATCGGTTTCAAATCACCCACGTCCTCCTCCAGCCCGAACTCGAGGTCTGCAATGACAAAGAGCTCATCGCAGACGCTACCTGCCGAAGTAAAAAGCATGAGTATTGAGACAAAGATTGATTGCCTCCGGCGGCCCTGCCGGGGGCCAACCTTTTAAAAAGGTTGCCAAACAGGTCTTTTTTTAAAAAAAATCTTGGGTCAACCTAAAACCTAAAGCAAATGTGATTTGGCCTGAGGAACGAAGGACAAAGCGC
>Ga0193953_1000984_pt1 | contig 13998 bp, 6 predicted proteins | sample BB_4_MG_FD_140325 | JGI IMG/M metagenome (GOLD analysis project Ga0193953, IMG submission 140325) | Microbial mat bacterial communities from the Broadkill River, Lewes, Delaware, United States - BB_4_MG | ecosystem: Environmental > Aquatic > Freshwater > River > Microbial mats | place: USA... | reverse complement strand
GGTTACCTGTCAGATTACGGTGAGGTATTTCAATATATACGCATCAATCCCTACCTCATGGATTTAGCACGGCGCAATAAAAGCTATTTCCCTGTTGATGTCGCTCGCTCAGCACTGCCTTTTAACGATCTCACCAGGTAAAACTGACCCATTTTTTCACCCTATGAAACAAATTATTGCTTAGTGATGGCCATTCGGTGGTTATAAAAAACATAATCTGACCCAAACACACTACCTGGTCGCCTAAAAAACCGATGCTGGTGTTTTTTCAAAAACATAGGCATATCAAAAAGTTTTAAGATTTGACAATACGTTAATTAACCGTAATTCTCTTACCCTTTATACCTCACTATGCACCTTTTCTCCTATCCTATCATGCAATTGCAACAACAAAATTACCTCAATAAGGAAGAAAAGTAAAGACCTTCCCGCCAATTTAAATACATTTTAAATTCCTGATTTTATAGACATTTCATCTCATAAAACTGGATTTAGGTGAGTTTATTTAGTATCTTATTGTGAGGTGAATAGGTACATGATAGTTATGGGCTAATCACAAACAGCAAAAGGTCAACTAAACAATTATATATCTCCTCCGGAGAAACAAATACTCACTATCCTGTTCTACAAAACTCTATCCGCTCCGCGGAATGAACCAGAAGCAATTTTGTATGGTGAGCAATAACGATAGGATTGCTACATATAGATGCTTTATACTAATGGTTCATCCGAAAAATCCGTACATATGCTGTAAATTGATGAATAATGAAGGGTCAGTTTATATATGAAGTTGACTTCAATAAAAAGAGGTGGCCTCAGTAACGTAACCGGGGTCCCATAGTTTTATAATCGGATAAGAAAGAATGAACTCACTCCTGCGTCGCTCAAACAGCATTCTTTTATATCCGATTATAAATTCGTTCATGAGAAACAGTTGGAACACCCTGCTATTCAAATAGTCCAACAATCTATTCAGGTCTATAATCCTCTTCTATCAATGCCTCAACATCGTACTTTATACTATCTGTAAACCTGAAACGTAACTGATAGTTTATTAAATTGACTCTTTGACTCACACTTTATTAAAGTTGTGAAGATACGCTCAAAAGATAGTCATGAGTCATTTAAAGGCAAAGCCAACTATCTATAACCACGCCCAGAGGACGTGGTTTTTTATTTTTCTAAACAAACAACCTGACATTGATTACCCTAATTGACCAAATTCGGATTATTCTCTACTGCTTCCTGCGGGAATCGCAACGTATACCGCGAATCATTATATTGCAATGTATATTGCTCCCCGTCGTAGACCCGAACGATCTCCTCACGGGTAGTCCGTCGCAAATCGTACCATCTGAACCCCTGGAAAGCAAGCTCCCTGAATCGTTCCTGCCATATAAAAGGGATAACCTTATCATCGGACAATGCTTTAATGGCCTGCTCTTGTTCACTATAATAATCAGGTATTAATCGCTTCTGTAATAACTGCAATAACGCAGTTTTTGCATCACCAAACTTTTTAGTATTAGCCAATGCCTCAGCTTTAATCAGATAGAACTCAGCTGTACGCATACTCACCTTATTCTCAGGATTTTTTCCCAAAGTTGGTTTGTTACCGTCAATGAATACGGATAAGCGCAAATCACCTGTTGCATCATAAGCATTTTTCAACTTATCGGACACCATCAGATCAAAAGCAATATTGGTGTAATAAGTTTGCTCCATGGCCAATACATTTTCGACTGATTCAAAATGAAAAGGCATGACATCTCCCTCTTTCAATGTATTGAAGTCAACCAATTCACTATTAATAGCCAAGGCCTTATCAGCATATTCCAGGGCCAACTCCCATTTATTCATAAACTGATACACACGTGCTGCAAATCCATAAGCCGATACTTTGGAGAAGCGATAATTCAATCCTTTTGCTTGCTGCTCCATATTAATCAAGTGAAGCCCCTGAGTTAAATCACTCACTACTTGCTCGTATACTTCAGCTACTGTTGCCGGTAGATAATCCCGCTCCAAATCCACATCAAGCACAATAGGTACCCCTTTTTGAGTATGACCATTAGCCAATTCATATTGATCGCCATAGGTATTTACCAAATAAAAATACATATAAGCTCTTAGCAGATAACTCTCACCGACCATCTGATTGATCGTTGCTTCGTCTGCATTTGTAGCTTGACCTCCCTCATTGATAATGTGGTTGGTGTTGAAAATAACTTTATAAAAAGCCTGCCACGGAAACTGCAAGGTGGTTGGATCAGCCGCTGCGTCGTTCCAGATATAAATATCCTTCAAAGAACCGGCGCTATACCCCCATGGATCAAGGGTAACTTCATCACCTCTGACAGTGGATAAAGAACGATGACCGGGAAGTGATTCATAGGATGACGTTAACATACCTCTGAAATCATCGTAACTTTCCGGTATTACTTTACCAACCGGTTTAATATCCAGAAATTCTGAACACGAGGTCGTTAAAAGTGCCACTAGCACCACTACTCCCCAACTGTTGTTATATAATCGTTTCATGTTAGTCAATTTTTGATTATGCTTTACTTAAAATGAGAGGTTTACCCCCATCATTATCGACTTCGCCAAAGGCTGTGAATAGATATTTCCATACGTCTCCGGATCGAAGTATCCTTCATAATCACTTCCGATCACAAACGGATTACGCACTTCCATATTCACACGCGCACTGGCCATCCCCAATTTCTGACACATCTTTTCAGGAACGGTATAGCCCAGGCGAATGCTATTGATACGCAAGTAGCTGATTTCCTTATACCAAATATCCAAATCATTAAATGCATTGAGGGTTTGCCCCGTTCCGGTCATCCAGTAATACTCCAACGCACGTGCTCCGTCATATGAACCGGCCCCTACAATACCCGGATAATGACCCGCAGTGTTCTCCGGCGTCCACACTGAATAAATAGAAGCCGTGGTGTTAGTACCGCGATCGTATTCAGTCATATTATAAAACGGACTCTCTTTCACCCATTGACCAATATTGAAATTAGCCGACACGTTCAATGACCAGTTTTTATAGCGAAAGTCATTGGTCAAACCACCCGACCACTTAGGATCAGTGCTACCAACCTCTTTATATAATCCCCGAAGCTCCTCATTGGACAAGTCAGAGGTCACCAGCTCAGGAATTCCCCACATAGTAGACAGTTCAAAAAACTCAGACACACTCATATCTTTACCATCCTTCACAAAAATGGGATAGCCCTGGTCATCCAAACCATTCGTTGGTAAAGCAAACATGGTATTGATGGAATAACCTTCCACCGATGGAGTTACCTGGCGATTGTTAACGTGTATCTTTTCTACTTTATTGATGTTTTTAAAAATATTGAAGGAAGTAGACCACTCAAAATGAGATGATTTAATATTCCGTGTAGTGATATTCACTTCAATCCCTTTATTGGTCATCTCCGCAAAGTTGGTATTAGAAATCGGGAATCCGGATTCCAGAGGCAGTGCCTGCACTGCAATCAAATCGGTTGACCGGCGGTGGTACACATCCAATCCCAATCGAATTCTGTTTTTGAAAATTCCGGCATCCAGTCCGGCATTCCAGGTGGCCGTTTTCTCCCAGCGCAATTTATCATTGGGCGGACTCGATACCACAACGGTTCGTTCGTTATTACCGGGCAAAACCGAAGCTGTATCATACTCACCAATAATATAGGGCGATGTCCCTTTATCGATGTTACCTTGCAAGCCATACGAGCCCCTCAGCTTCATGAAAGTAATCCAGTGAGCAGCTTTCAACCACTCTTCTTCATGCATATTCCAAGCTAAGCCAACTGAATAAAGTGGCAGATATTTATATTTCGGATCCACTCCAAATAAATCAGATCCGTCATATCTCATACTACCAAATACTGAGTATTTATCTTTAAAGGTATAATTAGCTGTTCCGAAAAACGAGACAAACGCGTTTCGATTGATACTCTTATCATATAAAAGATACATATTGGCTGCCTCTTCATCTGGAAACAAGACAGGTTGAGTAACCAAGGTTTTGTTATCATAGCCATACGCAGCGGATGATAATCGATCATTTCGATTGCGTCGTAACTCACTACCCAACATCACATCTAAATCGTGCCATTCATTAAACACCCGGGAGAAGTTTAACATGTTCTTCCAATTCCACTGCTGAGTGTTTTCACTAAAGTTATTGATGACTCCACCCTCTGGTAAAAAATAATAGGGTTCGCCATTTTTAAACCGACGACTCTTTTCGTATTGTTTTCGAGCATAATAAGTCTCCTGATTGGCAATTTTCTCATTATCCAACTGATCGACCGAAACGCCAAACTGTGATTTAAAATTAAGGTACTCTGTGAGATCCAGCTTAAGATCAAAAATAGCAGTGGTATTATATACATCTTGCTCGTTAGAGGTCCCCTCACGCTCTTCAATGATGTTATAATCAACATATCGCTGACTGTATCCATCAATTTCAAGGTCATAAACATAATCACCATCAGCATCATAAACAGACAAATACGGATTGGCCGTACGTGAATACCGACCCGGATTTGTAAACGAATCAGTTCCTGTCAAATAGGTGGTATTCCTGCGATTATTCCCAAACAGCGACACGCCAAAATTCAAGCGGTCCGTCAACTGAAAATCCGTTTTCATGGTCAGGTTAATACGTCGCATAGAAGTACCGATAGTGGTTCCTTCTTCATCATAATACCCGGCTGAGAAATAATAGTGTGCTTTCTCATTTCCACCTGAAATACTTACACTGTGGTTTTGACTCAATGCCGAATGGTAGAGTTCATTGCCCCAATTGGTATTCGTTGTGCGCAGCGAATTGATGCGGGACCGTGTATCTGCTGAAAGCGCATCAAAACCGGAAGTTTGGTACAAACTATATTCACCTGCCTCATTCAAGATACGGGCTACAGATCCTTTATCCGAACGATAAGTCAAATCGGAGCGACTTGCCAAACCCAACTCTAAATCTACCTTTTGATCTGAATTCAACAGATTCAATCGGTCCATATCCGGTTTCATATTCACAAACCAGTTAGAAGATACATCCACCCTCATGAAGCCTTTCTTACCTTTCTTAGTAGTCACCACAATCACCCCGTTGGCGGCACGCGTACCATAAATGGCCGTAGCAGCTGCATCTTTCAGTACCGTGATCGACTCAATATCTGAGGGATTGATACCAGCAATGGATGTATTCACCAACTGATCCACATCACGTCCATCCATTTCAGGCAAGTCATTACCTTCCAGCGGCATACCATCCAATACCCATAAAGGCTCTTGTGTTCCGTTCAGCGAGGTGGTACCACGAATACGTATTTTAGCCGGCGCTCCCGGCGCTCCTGAGGTAGGCACTATTTGCACACCAGCCAGCTGACCGGCCAGCATATTATCAACACTGGCAGTAGAATTCTGCTGTATGCTGGCAGCTTCTATTTTCGTAATAGCAGCTGTCACCTTTCGGTTTTTGATCTCCTGGTACCCGGTCACAACAATTTCGTCCAGCTCAGAAAATGTCTCTTTCATATCAATCTTATAAACAGATGCATCAGTAAGCTCAAGCACCATGTTATCAAAGCCGATCATACTAAACGTAAGCTTAGTAATATTTTCAGGTATCTCTAAACTGAAATTACCATCAATGTCTGAGATGGTTCCTATATTAAAATTAGAAACCACCCCTTCTCCGTACGCCAGACCAATGGTTGTATTATCCACATAGATTGAGACACCAGGAAGCGGCAACCCATCATCTATGCTAATCACGTTTCCGGATACTGTTCGGCTTTCCTGGGCAAAAATTGCCAGCGGAAAGACAAGCAGCAGTAATAATAATTGTTTTTTCATATATTTTATGGTTATATAATAATGATTCTCTATCTAAATAACTGATCAACATGCAGTAAGAGATCCTTATAGTGACTTTGAGTAGCACAATCTCGACACAATCTGCAACTCTCTTTCCAGCTCCAGTTTTTCAGGTGATTGCATCAAACTAATGCCGCCCAACCCTGAAATGGATTTAACAGTGTGCTGGTAACGCACGTTATACTGTGTTTGCCCGGAAATACCCCGTTTGGTTTGAATCTCAATCACCTCGTTGGCACCCCTTGTTCCATATTCGCTTGCACTATGCCATTGCAGAAACACAGCAAGCTCAGGATTATCGTAAACCGATATAAACGTTTTTGCATAAACTTCACTGTTGAATTCTATAATGTATAAACTTATTTAGCAAATCGATCTGTTTAGCAAGCCCTGCTTATTTTTCAGGGCTTAATACAAATTCCAGGTGATTCTTTTCATTTAAATATTTTTTAGCCAATTTGCTTAATTGTTTGGCTGTCACGCCTGATATCTGAGCCTCGAACTGTTCAAAATCCTGCTCATCCTCGCCGCGTGTCCACTGGTCTTCCAAAACTCTTCGCCAGTAACCATTGGTTTTAAGGGAGCCCTCCCGATTCTTCAGCCAGGCTTTCTTGACTTTCACCAGGTTCTCCTCAGCAATGCCGGCTTTCATGATTTCAATCTCATTCAGGGTGGCTTGCACCAAGGTATCAATGTTAGCGGGTGAACAGGTGAAATAAATATCCATCCGGTAACTGCTATAGGGCCGTTGGAGAATGGTTGATGAAGCATAAGGCGAATAAACCCCTCCTATTTCTTCACGTAATTTCTGGTTCAGGCGAATGGTCAGTATATCACTCAATAACCCCATTTCAATACGGGCCTTTTGCGAGTCCGGGTATTTACCGGTAAAACGCATCAACATCTTACTCTTATCCACAGTATTGCGCGGATAATCGTAACGGTGTTCGCCTTTAGGTGGCCGGATGCCATGATCGTCATAGCTTGTTTTGATTTTACTGCCGGGCAAACTACCCAGGTATTGCGACAACAGTGGTTTCACGGAGTCCACATCGAAACTACCGACCATAAAAAACCGTGTCCCGGCAGCTGAGCCAAAACGTGACTGATAGAATTCAAACGCTTTGTCGAGGCTGATCGCGTCGAGTTTCTCCGGTGTTAACAAGGTGGCGGTCCGGGCACTGTTTTGCATCATGACTTTATTCACCTCATCGGTAAAATAAGACTCCGGATTATTCAATGAATTCTTGTTGTACTCTTTCTTATTTTCGATGAATTGTTCAAATTTATCCTTGTCTTTACGCGGTGCCGTGTAGCTTAGATAGGTCAATTGCAACAAAGTCTCAAAATCCGCGACAGAAGAAAAACCGGATACCCCTTCGGTATAGCGATGAATAAATGGGGCCACATAAACCTGTTTCCCGGAAGTGATGCGTTCAAGCTGCAAGGCATTAAAGTTTGACAATCCGCCTTGATTAACCAATATGGCCGCCATCGACGCATTATCAAAATCATCAATGGATGCCAGGGAATACCCCCCTTCACGCATGGATGAAAAACGAATCTCATCGTTTTTAAAACTGGTTGGTTTCATGGCCACACTCACGCCATTGGCAAATTCAATGGTGGTAATGCCCATTTTTTCAGAATGTGTTTCCTTTACAATGGGGGCTTGCGCAGGTATTTCCGACATTAAAGGTTCATTCACAGCCATGTCCTCATAGGGTGACAAACTTTCGTTGGCGACACTTTTCAAGGCAGCCAGCAACTCCGCTTCGGTCGGTGTCTTGACATTTTCGGGAGCCGTCACGAAGATCACGCGATTCTCTTCCGACTGATCAACATATTCATTCACCAAGGCCTGAATATCAGCCAGGGTAATCTCCTCTAATACACTGTGAACAAATTCTTTTTTGAACGATATACTGGCATTCTCCTCTCCATAAACGATGTGATTTGAAATGGCATCCATAATTTGTGCCGATGATTGCTTGTCTTCTTCCTGGGCCATCTGTTCAAAATCTTTGTACAGAATTTCTTTTTTACGATCCAGTTCAGCCTGCGTAAAACCATACTTTTTCAGACGCAATAGTTCGCGCATCAAGCCTTTGGTGCCTTCAATAATTTTATCCCCTTTGACACTGGCCAGCGACATGTACCGATCCGTCTTTCCGGAAGCACTTGCTGCATAGGACTGCGCATACATATAGGGCGCATCTTTCTGCTGGGCAATCTCCGTGAGCCGTTGATTGACCATATAGGTATAGATAATATTGGCCACACTGCGCTTCATATCCCCCAGTGTTTTTTCTTCACGATGTGAAAATTTCCGGATAATCTTCACCGAAGTACTGGTAATCTCCTTGTCTTTTATGATCTTCACCAATGTATTCTCGTGTGAAGGCACGGAGTAATATTCGCGCTTTGGTGCCTTTTCCCCATTTTCAATGGATCCAAATATTGTTTTTATACGCTGCTCTATATCTTCCTGATTAAAATCACCCACCACAACCAAACTGGCTAAATCAGGGCGATACCAGGAGCGATAGAATTTTCTTAATTCTTCATCATTTCCTTGCCGGGTCACTACCTCCATGAGCCCAATGGGACGCCGGTGCAGATAACGCGAATCGTGATAAAGAAGTGGATACATCGCATCCTTCAAGCGTTGGTTCAATCCAATTGTCGTCCGCCATTCCTCTAAAATAATATTGCGTTCATTGTCGATGGCCTCGGTACTCAATGTCAGTTCCGAGAGTAAATCACCAAAGAACAAAAAGGCCTTATCAAGGGTTTCTTGCTCGCCATTTGGAAGCGGCAGCATATACACCGTTTCATCATAACCGGTATAAGCATTCAAATCACTACCAAACTCCACACCAATGGATTGCAAATAATCAATCAGGCTATTTCCCGGAAAATGTTTACTGCCATTGAACACCATGTGCTCCAAAAAATGCGCAAACCCACGCTGTTCTTCAGTTTCCAATATCGATCCGGCTTTAATAACCATCCGCATCTGAATTTGCTTTTCCGGCAGGGAATTGTGCTGCAAATAATAGGTAAAACCATTGGACAGTGTTTTCCGGACTACCTTCGGATTTAATGGTATGGGAGACTCATTGCTTAATTGTGCATGCCCACCTATAGGGCATAACACCATCCAACAAATTATAATAACCTGGTAAATAATCTTCATCATGTGCTACATTTATTGTGCAGTAAGATTACTTGCTTTTGAAACTTTTTAGAAAGACATTTCAGTGAAATGATAATTACACGTAGTGAAAATGTAAATTCATGCAGTGAATAAATTCATTCCCGACTGTTAGCTTATCAGCCCATTTCCCTATTAAGTAGTTAGCTTATTCCTGATTTTTGTATTAATTTACAATACACCTGCTATGTCGTGTGTGTCTTTCCTTCTCGCTATTCCCATATCCCGGTATTTACCCGTTTCATATCCTCCGCGCGTTATCATTCGTAAGGCTACGAGGATACAAAAACAATTTATAATCCTTAATTTATTAACGGCATGGTGGCAATGAACCGACCGTTCTCCTGCTTAAATGTACATTCTTGTTGTGCTATCAGTGCGTAGCGTGTATTTAAGTTCTTTAAACCTTTGCCACTGGTTTCGACAATCGCTACTTTGGGACGTAATTTGTTTTCCACAAAAATATGTCCTCCCTTCACCGTCAGGGTAATTACCAAGGGGTTGCTCTCAGAGGCAATGTTGTGTTTGATGCAATTTTCCACTAGTAACTGTAAAGATATGGGCAGAACTTTGCAATCCAGATAATCGGGTAAATTGGTTATTTCCATCCGGATAGACGAGTTCATACGTAAATTAATCACGTCCACATAGGTTTGAGTAAAGGTTAACTCTTCCTGCAAAGTAACCATATGCTCGCCTTCAATACGCAATTGGTATCGATACAATTTTGACAGATCGCTTAACATGCCGCGCGCTATTTCGTCGTTCTTGCTAAGCAATGCTTTTACCGTTCCCAGCGAGTTAAACATGAAATGCGAGTTTAAGCCTGATCGTAATAGTTCCAGTTTAATAGATATGGTCTCACTTTTTTGCTTTTCGTGTTTCAGCTGCAGATTCAAGTGTTCCTGCTCAGCAGAGGCCCTGAGTAAAAATTCCCGCTTCCAACGTAAGATACCAAATATCAATATGCCCAGAAGCATGGCCAGAAACAACAGAAACAGCAGTATCAGGTTGCGTTCCTGTTCGGCAATCATGTCTTTCACCTCAAAGCCCGGCGATACACTTAAGACTACCCACTCTTCACCCCGGAAAAACATCTGATTGTACTCTTTAAAAACAGGCAACTGCAGGTAGGTCGATTGAGCCACATGTAGGCTATCAAAGTGCCTGGCATTGGGTTGTCCGTTGATAAATAAATTAGCGGGCAAGGGATAAGGCTTCCCAACCAGTTCGATTTCCGGGTGGTAAATGCACTGCTGATGCTGATTAATGATAACCTGGTAGACCGATGTATAAATGTCATCCCAAATAAATTGCTCATGTAAGCGATGCAGATCAATCAGCATACCTCGCGAACATTGCGGTTTCTTTGGCATAGGACCACCCACAAACAGATAGCGCTCCTTCAGAATACCGGCGTTCTGACCAGCGCCTTTAGCCGGTTGCAGCAAATCACGCATGTCTGGTAAAGGGATTGGTAAACTATCCACCTGTAGTTCCCACAATTGATTGTGTTCCATCACACCCACGGCCACAATGGTACTATCCACCTTCAGCAGGGCAGCGAGCATGGCTTCCATCTCTGTTATTTCCCTATTTTGCAGGTCCCATCCATCATCCAGTTGCTCCAATGCACGACTATAATTGTCAAAGTAATGGTCCAGAAACTTTTGATACCCCTTGGTACTGCCATGAATCAAGGATTGACTCACCACATGGGACTGAAGGTGCATCTTTTGGCGGATCCAATAGGTTCCAATGGAAAAAACCACCACCAACAGTACCAGCGCCACCATATTCCATCGGTTAAAAAGAATACCTCTCATCAGCTTACAATCCACTCTTTAAATTCCTTACTCCTGGAATAACTCACAACAATTTCATCCGTCACCTCCTCGGTCATGGTTATTGCCAAACGACTACGGCTAATGGTTTTGATCTCATTTACGAAGTGTTTATTGATATAGTATCGCCGGTTAGCCCGGAAAAACAGATCCGGATTTAATTCGTTCTCCAACTGTGCCAGCGTTGCATCGTAGTAGTATTTTTTGCCCCCTTGTGTGATGGCAAACAGGTATCGATCATCTGCCATAAAATAGACAATTTCATCAACCGATACCGGCTTTTGGATATTGCCCAGCGTTAAAATTAAACGGTTCAAATAGCGCGAAGCTGAAGCGACCGGCCGGACTCCCATTAATTGGTCCATTAACTGATTTAACATCGGTTTGTCCAACTGATGTTGCCTGAACTTATCCAATACTTTTCGCAAATCATGGCTTTCCACAGGTTTCAGTAAATAACCGATACTATTGGTTTCAAACGCCTTAATAGCATATTGATTATAGGCTGTGGTAAACACCACCGGAATGGTAATATCCAGCATTTTAAAGATAGAAAACGAGAGCCCGTCCGTTAGTTCGATATCTGAAAAGATTAAATCGCACGTATTATGCCTCAGCCACTCTACACTATCTGCCACATTACTTAACTGCTTCACCACCTGAATGGATGGATCAATGGCCGTCAACTCATTTTGCAGCTCCTCTGCCAACAAAATTTCATCTTCAATAATTATTACTTCCATGAGCCCCGTTTCAATTCCCGGCCACAAATGTAGTGAATTATACCTGCTTAGCAACCGCTACCGGGATCGTTTTTACCTCCTGCAGGATAACAAAAATGCCGGGTGTCTGGCATCCCTACTGCATACATATCCATCTGATCGCATCGCACTATCTAAAAGATATTCGTATTTTTAGCGCCATTTAAAGGAAATTACGGATGCATCAGGCGCATCAGCATATCCAAATATAATAGAATAAGTAAGCCTTAGATGATATTTAACTCCCTAGAATTTGCATTTTTTCTGCCGATTGTGTTTATCCTCTATTGGTTCGGCACCCACAAAAATATTAAAGTCCAAAACGGCTTATTACTCGCCGCCAGTTACCTGTTTTATGGCTGGTGGGACTGGCGTTTTCTATCACTGATCGTGTTTAGTTCATTCATCGATTACATCATCGGTATTCAACTCTCGAAAACGGCAGTAAGAAGAGATCGCCGGTTATTGTTAGTGGTCAGTATCTGCATGAATTTAGGCTTTCTGGGTTTCTTCAAATATTTTAATTTCTTTGCCGAGAGTTTTGCCGATGCTTTCACCTTAATGGGGAAAAGTATTGCCCCCACCCGGCTGAATATCATCCTGCCCGTGGGCATCAGTTTTTATACCTTCCAGACTTTAAGCTATTCCATCGATGTGTATAAAAAGAAACTGGAGCCCACCAGGGACCTCATCGCTTTTTTTGCTTTCGTCAGCTTCTTCCCGCAGTTAGTAGCTGGCCCCATTGAGCGAGCCACCAACCTATTACCCCAGTTTTATAAAAAACGTATTTTTAAATACGACCAGGCTGTAGATGGATTACGCCAAATACTGTGGGGTTTGTTCAAAAAAGTAGTCATTGCCGATAATTGTGCCGAAATTGCCAACTACGTCTTTAACAATGCAGATCATCAGAGTGGGAGTACTTTAGTATTGGGAGCCATCTGTTTTAGTTTCCAGATTTATGGTGATTTCTCCGGTTACTCCGACATTGCCATCGGTACCGCGCGCCTATTTGGTTTTGACCTCATGCGTAATTTTGCCTTCCCCTATTTTTCCAGAGATATCGCAGAGTTTTGGCGGCGCTGGCACATCTCCCTCTCCACCTGGTTCCGGGATTATTTATACATTCCCCTGGGCGGTAGCAAAGGCGGGACCTGGATGAAAGTACGAAACACATTTATCATCTTCCTGGTGAGTGGTTTTTGGCACGGTGCTAACTGGACCTTCCTGGCCTGGGGCTTACTGAATGCGATCTACTTTTTGCCCCTCCTGCTCACCAAACGAAACCGCAATAACCTGGAAATAGTCACACACCGCTCCCCGTTTCCCCATGTGAAAGACCTGTTTTTCATTGTCCTGACCTTCACATTAGCCACCTTCGCCTGGATCTTCTTCAGAGCCGAAAGCCTCACGGAGGCATTTCAATACATTTCAAACATATTTACGCCATCCTTATTTTCAATGCCTCCCAAAGGACTCGGTGTAGGCTTGCAGTTGTCACCCGTCATACTACTTTTAGTAGTTTTCACAATAATTGAATGGCTGGGCAAAGACTCCCAATATGCCATTGAAAAACTCGGAACAATCAAGGCTCGTCCCCTGCGCTGGACCACCTATGCCACCATCTTGTTTCTTATCGGCATGTTTATGCAAACCACTGAAACACCATTTATCTACTTTCAATTTTAATTTGAGATGAACGCATTTGCCAAATCATTACTCCGCTTTATCCCGATAGCTATTTGTATCTACATTGTGCTGGTTAGCATCTGGGGCACCTTTGTCCCGCAGGCGTTCAGAACCAACATGACAACCTCCAGTCCCGAGGGCAACACCCACCAGCGACTCGAAGAGGTTAAACGGAATAAGGACATTGACATTTTGTTTTTAGGTTCTTCCAGGGCCTTCAGTGTCTTTGACACCCGAATGTATCAGCAACAAGGTTATTCGGTTTTCAATATGGGTACCAGCTCACAAACACCATTACAAACAATCGTGTTATTGCACCGTTATTTAGACCAGCTCCATCCCCAACACATCATCTTTGAAGTATCGCCACTCATGTTTTCCAGCGATGGAATTGAAAGTTATACCGATATCATTGCCAATGATCAACTGGATTACCATGCAACGCTCATGACTTGTCAGGCCGCTCACATTAACGTTTTAAATACCCTGATTTATAAAACATATCGAACGATCATTGGAACTGCTGCTGAAGGAAAAGTCCCCCATTCCGATAAACACAGAAGATACATAGAAGGCGGTT
>Ga0193953_1000982_pt1 | contig 14031 bp, 13 predicted proteins | sample BB_4_MG_FD_140325 | JGI IMG/M metagenome (GOLD analysis project Ga0193953, IMG submission 140325) | Microbial mat bacterial communities from the Broadkill River, Lewes, Delaware, United States - BB_4_MG | ecosystem: Environmental > Aquatic > Freshwater > River > Microbial mats | place: USA... | reverse complement strand
TTATATGAATTTCGCCCTACCCACTCGTGCCTATGAAAGCGACACCGCTATATTTGTACGCTGCCCTAATATCTATTCACTAACTTTTATGAAAAATTATATGGATAAAATAAACCCACATGTAGATAAAAATGTGCTGCTGTATTTGGGGTGATCGTTTGTAGTTAATACTACATTACCAATTAAAATTAAATAAAAATTCTTGTTGTTCCCATAATGGGAATTGTCTATAATATAATTATATGAGAGTTATATCAAAACGTAGGTTAAGAGAATTTTGGATAAAATATCCTGATGCAAAAAGCTCATTAGAGGCATGGCATTCTGAAATACTTAAAGCAACATGGAGTTCACCACAGCAATTAAAAATGCAATTTAAACATGCTAGTGTTTTAAAAAACTCGCGAATTGTATTTAATATAGCTGGAAACAAATACCGCTTAATTGTTGGTATTGATTATGGTCGGCAAGCTTGTTTTATTAAGTTTATAGGAACCCATAAAGACTATGATCAAATTAATGTAGAGGAGATAGAATGAATATTTATCCTATTAAAACAGAAGCAGATTATGATCAGGCTTTAGCTGAAGTAGAATTACTATGGGGAGCTGAAGAAAATACTGAAAAAGGGGATAAACTTGATATTTTATTAGTTTTAATTGAAAACTATGAAAAAATACATCACCCTATTGATCCACCTGATCCTATTGAAGCCATCAAATTTAGAATGGAACAAATGGGGCTATCACGTAAAGAACTAGAAAAATGTCTTGGTTCAAAGAGCCGTGTATCTGAAATTCTAAATTATCGCCGCAGCCTTTCTATAGATATGATTCGCAAACTTCATGCAGAGTTTTATATTCCTTTAGAAAGCCTGATTAATAAAACTGAACACTCTATTTAATATATAGGCAGGTTCATGACGCAACGCGTCAGGGAAGGCATTCCCGCGTAAGAACACGCGGGAACGAGGGGTAATAAACGGAAAATAATCATTAAGTAACGGTAATAATCACCTTACCAAAGTTTTTATTTTCTTTCATATAAGTATGAGCTGCTTCAATATCTGCTAAGGGAAAACTACAATCAATCACAGGATTTACTTGCTCAGCTGCTAACACAGGTAACCAATATTTCATAAATCGCTGTGTGATAGCACGTTTTTCTGCCAAAGGCTGCGAACGCATTGCTGACCCCATCACTTGCAAACGCTTTAATAAAATTTTATTTAGGGGTACTTCAACACGACTACCGCCCATCAGCGAGACTACCACCAAGCGTCCATCAACAGCTAAAGAATCTATATTATCACTCAGATAAGCCGCGCCAATAAAATCTTGAACAAGATTAACACCTTGCCCATTCGTTTCAGTTTTGATCACCTCAGCAAAAGATTGCGTTTTATAATTAATCCCCACATCTGCCCCTAAGGCTTTTAACTTGGCTAATTTTTCATCACTGCCTGCGGTGACAAAAACTCGTGCGCCGCGCTGTTTTGCCATTTGTACCGCAGCGGTGCCTACGCCACTGCCTGCCGCATGAATCAGAACACTTTCATCCATCTGTAAACGTCCCAATTGAAACAGGGTTTCATGTGCAGTAAACCAAACTTCAGGCAATGCCGCTGCGTGTTGATACGTCCATGTATCAGGCATCAGCATTGCCATCTCGGCATCAATCACTGCATATTCAGCATACCCGCCACCACCGATTAAACCAAAAACACGTTGCCCTTGGCTAAACCCTGTGACCTCATCACCCCAAGCAACCACTTCCCCAGCCAGCTCTAAGCCGACAATCTCAGATTCACCTGCGGGGGGATTATAAAAGCCCTTTACCTGCATTAAATCAGCACGATTTAATGCGGTAGCATGAACTTTTACCAGTAGTTGATGGGCAGACGGTACAGGGCGCGGAATTGTTTGTAGTGCTAAATGGCGGTGAGGTTTTCCCGCCCCCTCTGTTTCACAAATGACCGCTGCCTGCATCGTTGACATGATTTAATTCTCCTTATCACCTGAATCATTTCCGTCCTGCGGTTTTTTCAAGCGAATACCACGACGTGTAGCGCGACGTGCTTTTGTCGCGGGTTTGGTCGTAGGTTTTGCTTTTTTAGCAGGCGGAGATTTTTTTGCTGGGGCTGATTTTACAGGGGTTGAATCAGCGGGTACAGACTCAGGCTCTACAACAGGTGTAGACTCTACAACAGGTTTAGACTCTACAGCAGGCGCAGACTCTACAACAGGTTTAGACTCTACAACAGGTTTAGACTCTACAACAGGTTTAGACTCTACAACAGGTTTAGACTCTACAACAGGTTTAGATTCTTCAACAGGTTTAGACTCTACAGCAGGTTTAGACTCTACAACAGGTTTAGACTCTACAACAGGTTTAGACTCTATAACAGGTTTAGACTCTACAACAGGTTTAGACTCTACAGCAGGTTTAGATGCTGTCTTATCTTCACTACTTGCTTGTGGAGTATCCCCTGTTTTCTCTGGTTCAGCTGCTGGTAAAGCTTTTGCTTCACCTGCTGGGGCTGGACTCGGTGGAGGTGATGATCCTGATGGTGATGGAGTCGGTGCAGCAGGCGGTGGTGAAGATGGCTTAGATTTAAATTTATTAATTAAACCTTTGACCAAACTTATGATAATAATGAAGATAGCACGTATTAGATAAAAAGTTGTTTCCAAGATAGTAAATAATACTGTCCACGCTCTAAACCATAACGGTGCTTTGTATTCCTCTATTTTCTCCTCTTCCTCTTCTTTAGGTGGGATATAGTTATTCCCACGCCCACGGCATAAAGCTTCAGCCCCTACCGAGATACACCCTAATGGAATCACAACCAGTGTTAATAAAGTAGACACAAACACACCAGCCATTAAGGAGATTGCCATGCCTTGGAAAATCGGATCAAATAAAATCACAAAAGAGCCTGCCATTAAGGCAAAGGCAGTAATTAAAATAGGGCGTGTTCGGGTTTTACATGCCAAAATCACCGCATCTTCAATCTTTGTGCCTTTTTGAATTTCATGAATTGAGTAATCCACTAATAAAATAGAGTTACGCACAATAATTCCCGCTAAGGCAATCCATCCAATCATGGAAGTGGCAGTAAAAGAAGCGTTAAGCAAACCATGTGCAGGAATAATTCCTAATAGCGTTAATGGAATCGGTGCCATAATCACCATCGGGGTGATAAAGTTACCAAATAACCAGACGACAAGAATATAAATCAAGAATAAGGCAACCATAAACGCCGCCCCCATATCACGGAAGGTTTCAAAAGTAACTGTCCATTCTCCTGTCCATTCAAACGCAGATTGTCCTGTGGAAGCAGGTACACCAAAGTAAGTGCCGCCTGTTAATTTCACCCCATCAGGTGTGGTGTATTCTTCTGCTGCTAAACGATCTTCTACTTCAAACATGCCATAAATCGGCGCGCTTAAACTATATTCATTGTTACCTTGATGTACCCCTACAGAATCTCCGACCACATACTCCATACGGCGTAGATCTTTTTGGTAAATAATCGGATCTTGCTCAATTTGAATAAACTCCCCTAATTCAGCCAATGGGATAGTTTTGCCTGTATTGCTTGGAATTGGGAGATCATATAAACGACTGAGTTGTGAACGAACTGCTAAGGGGATATGTATCACAATGTAAGTGGGCTCTAATACGGTGCCTTTTTTAATATCACCAACTTTAAAGCCGCCTAATGCCATGCTGAGATTTTGATTAATGGTATCAACAGAAATTCCACGGCGAATGGCTTTTTCCGTATTCACATTAAAACGCCACACTTGATAAGGTTCTGCCATGTAGTTGTCAACATCATCAATAATTGCCGCTTGATCAAAAACTTTGGTTAAATGCTGCGCCACTTCTCGGCGGGTAGCATCATCAGGACCATACACCTCGGCAACAATAGACTGTAAAACAGGCGGGCCGGGGGGCATTTCCACCACAGTGGTTTTTGCCTTGCTGTCTTCCCCTAAGCTTTCACGTAATAAACGGCGCGCCTCGGTGGCAATTTGATGACTGCTGCGGGTACGATCTGCTTTTTCAGTAAGTTGAACATGAATATCTGCCTGCCAAGGACGATTACGTAAATAGTAATGCCTTACCATACCGTTAAAATCAAACGGTTGTGACGTGCCCACATAGGTTTGTAATGCCACCACTTCAGGAATTTCACGCAAGACTTCAGCCACTTGATAAGTGGTATTTGCTGTTGTTGGTAAAGCGGTGCCTTCTGGCATGTCGATAAAGACATTAAATTCAGGCTTATTATCCAGTGGCATCATTTTAACTTCGACATATTGCACATAGAAAAGACTACAGGCAGCGAAGAAGCCAGCAATGAGTAAAAATAGGAAACCGTAGCCTTTTACTTTACTGGTAAATAATGGCGGTAAAATGCGGCGGTAGAATTTTTCCCACCATTGATTGGTGCGATGTTCTTTATCCTCATCTTTTTGTAAACGTGCAAGAGAAGGTTTTAAACGCATCGCAAACCACGGTGTAAAGATAAATGCTGCTAATAAAGAGAAAACCATGGCGACCGAACCCAGTGCAGGAATGGGTGCCATATAAGGTCCCATCATGCCTGATACAAACCCCATCGGTAATAAGGCGGCCACTACGGTAAAAGTCGCCAAAATAGTAGGATTTCCCACTTCACGTACTGCATCAATGGCGGTTTCTGTGTCGGTTGTACCTTTTTGTAACCAGCGGCGATAAATATTTTCAATCACCACAATGGCATCATCTACCAAGATTCCAATAGAGAAAATCAGTGCAAATAAACTGACGCGGTCGATGGTGAAGCCCAAAATCCATGCAGAAAAAACTGTGATCAAAATGACGACTGGAATCACTAAGGTGACCACGATAGCAGGGCGCATCCCTAACCAAAGTAACACTAATAAACTCACAGCACCTGTAGCAATAAAGAGCTTAAAGATTAAACTCCAAACTTTATCATTGGCACTTTTCCCATAATTTCGTGTGACTTCAACCTGCACATTATCAGGAATAATACGCCCTTTTAAGCCTTCTACATGCGCTAAAATAGCATCCGCAACTTGTACACCATTAGTATTGATTTTCTTTGCAATGGCGATAGTAACGGCGGGCATGTTCTCTATATTAACAGCCGCTTTTTCTTGATCTGTCTCTGCTGTAGTGTCCTCTACATCATCACCCGTTGATTTGTGTTTAAGATGGTAAGCTGCCCCTGAGAAATAATTCACTAATTGCTGTGCTTCAGCGGGTGCTTGGGTGACTTTGGCAATGTCACGTACATAAATAGGGGTGTTTTGATGCGTCCCAATAATAAGCCGCGCCACTTCTTCAGCGGAATGTAAAAAGCTACCTGTATATACGGTGAAATGGGTATCATTGTTTTCAACAAAGCCTGCTTTATATTCACTGTTCGCAGTTTTAATTGTTTGGACAATTTGAGCAAGACTGATATTAAATCCTGATAAACGCTCTGGCATCACTTCAACGCGTACTTGCTCCGTGCGTCCGCCAACAATAAAGCTTTGCCCTGTATTGGGGACTTCTTTAATGTTTTGCATCACATCTAAGGCTAAGGTGCGTAATGCAGCATCATCAATGTCTTCTCCCCATAAAGTTAAATTCACAACAGGGACATCATCAATACCTTTTGGGCGCACTAAGGGGGGAGCAATACCGGGTGGCATTCTATCCATATTAGATTGCAATTTATCATGCACTTTAACAATGGAATCACTTAAATTTTCACCGACTTTAAATTGTACGGTGACAATCCCTTGTTCATGTTGTGAAGCAGAATAAACGTGTTTTATCCCAGGGATTTCACTCATCATACGTTGCAAGGGGTCAATGGCGAGACTGGCAACTTGCTCGGAAGATGTCCCAGGGTACTGTACAAAGATATCAACAATGGGGACAGAGATTTGTGGATCTTCTTGGCGTGGGGTCAGCATTAAGCCTAAAAAGCCCATGCCTAGCATTGCAAAAAAAAGCAGTAACGAAAGAGGCGAGTGTATAAACGCCTGTGCGGTACGCCCTGCAATCCCAAGGTCTTCGGGACGTTCTGGCGGTATAGAAGGAGGGGTAAGCTGTTCAGTCATGGCAATATGTCATCCGTTTCATTTAGTGCGTAGAGGTACGCACCCAGCCAGAACTCATCCCTGGGGAAGGGTTATTGACAATAATATCATTGGCTTTTAAACCACTGAGGATACTGACGTATTGAGCATCAATATCATGTCCAATACGGACAAGGCGTAAACTACGCTTATCACCTTTGACGACATATACTCCGGGAAGGCTACCGCGCCATACAAGTGCACCGCGTGGAATCATGCGTAAATTTTGTTTTGGTGCATTTAAATCATTAATTTCAACTTGTGCATATTGCCCCGGTTCAACAAATACATTGTTAAGTTGAAATTTTACTTTTACTGTATGACGTTGTGGATCGGCAGTGGGGTAAATTTGTACGACTTCAACCGTAACAGGCTGTTGTAATACATCAATATGTGCCACAACCTGCATTCCGAGCTTTAAACTCATTACAAGGCGGGCGGGGACATTGACTTCAATTAATAATTTGCTCATGTCGGCAAATTTTAATAAAGGTTGTCCCATTTGTACGGTATCCCCCACTTCCACCAATTTATTGATGATAAAGCCATCAAACGGTGCAGTACTTTTAGTATCCCTTAGTAGGGCATCAATTTGCTCAATTTGTGATTGTGCGCGGACTAGCGCGCCTCGTGCTTGATCAATACGAGAACCGTAGTTATATAAATCTGCTTGGCGATCAACCACGGTATTATTTTGATTCATCATGTCAGTCATTTGGCGGGTAAAAAACTGATCAAACATATTTGGCAATCCCATTCCCCCCATTGCTTGGCGTTGAGAAGGTGACCATAATTCACGTGAATACTGCACATTAGCATTACGTAACGTGGCTTCTGTATTCATTAACTCCGCCACTGCAGCACGGCGTTTAGCTTGTAGCTTATGCGTATCTAATTCAAGTAAGGTATTATTTTTATTGAAATAAGTGCCTTCTTCACCTGCAATCCATTCAATTCGTCCAGGTTGTTGTGCAGATAAAGTGACTTCTCGGGCAGGCACAACAGTCCCCCCTAAGCTGACACGCGTATTAATAGAGACATCACGCACAGTATAAAAGCTTTCTGTTGCGTGAATTGAATTGAGCCAACATAAGCTCAAGACAGCAAGAAGGGGTGCAATAACTGTTTTATGCATGACTGATGATAAAAACCTATAAATGAAGAGGTGGCGGGAAAATTATGTTGTTATCTAAACCTCATACTGAATGATTAGATAACAACATATGTTCATGTCAAAAAATGACTGATATTACACTTTACCCATTACAGCAAAGCTTTTAATAAAAGGACCTGCCATACGAGGATCTTTTATCATTGCGCTGTAATCACCGATTCTGAATTGAAGCTTTCTACTGACATATGCCATGCCTAAACCTGTCATGCCAATGCCTTTATCAAACCATTTTTGCCAGTTTTTTTCTGTCGCACGTAAATCCCAGTTTACCTCTTCTCCAGAAAAAGCTTTTGCATCAATAGCTTTCCCATTTTCAACAACTAAGACCCCAACAGGCTGCCCATCATCATCGAAGCCATAGGCAATTTTTGAGGAAAAACCAATTTCTTCTAAGCTATTTACCAACCCTGGTTCCTCATTCCATGCGGTCATAAAAGCTTTCATCCACTCATCTGAAAATAAATCGGCCATCATTTTTTCCTATTAATTCTGGTTGCTAACTTGTTTTATACTAGGTAGTCAGTCAATACTATATAAGTAATATTTTTTGTATTGTACTGTTGCTGGAATATTTTATTGTATTATTAGGCTCATGAAATCCTAACAGTATAAGACATTACTAATGCTGAATATTAACAATAAGCCCCCCTAACGTCTAGTAGCATTGATATAATAAAACTATTTAAAGTGGGGTGTTTTTATGGAAATATGGTATAAAAAACGAAAGGAAAGACATTATTTATGGGATTTATAACCGCAGGAAATGGACTTGGGTGTACGATTAATTCACATAGAAATAATTGGGATGGAACAATATGTCATAATGCAGAGACATGGAATTGTTCAGCAAAACAGCAGTTTAGAGGTGATTACTGTCAGCAAGGAGATCCACGTTGCTATCATTTACATGTATTTGAAGAACAAAATCCGTATTGTTTAATTGATGATTTAGGGATTGGCTGGTTATTAGAGCCTAATCCTGATGCATTAAATGATCAAATTCTTCTATTTTGGGGGAAACGTTTCCAAGAACCACGTGGAATCAGTGAAATTAATACCCGTCCTAAGGATTATATCTTTGGTGCTTATCGAGTTAAGCGGGTTGAAGCATTAAAAATAAATGAGTTTAAAACTTTATGGAAAATAGAGCCATATGAAGATGGTTGGACACGTTTTCAATCTCCTTATTCATTAACAGTTTATTATCGTAGTATTATTGGTGGGGTATATTTAAAAGAAGTAAATCGTGTTGCAGTGGAAAGTATGTTTGAAAAAGCAGCTGAAGAGCAATTAAATTCTCCTAATGTCAATACACGTTACAATGAGGAAGAGTTGGAGCGTTTTGAATATTTTCATGAAAATTTACATTCATGGTTTGATATTGCCCGTACACAAGCATTAAAAGTAGAGCAATCAAATAACACACGTAGTGTGACCTCCAGTGCCAATGTATTTGAAAGTAACAGTCAAGCAGGAAGTGAGAACCGAGGGCCTTTTGATCAATTAAAGAATTTAGATGTTAAAAAAGCCAGTGATTTACCTGCGGTTGCAAAACCTAATCGCTCAGAGCAATATTTTAGTTACCCATTGATTGATAAAGAAAATAATAAAGAACGGGTGAAAGTAAATTATGGTAAAGATGTTTTAGATGCAGTGATGACTGTTTCTTTAACGAAAAATATTATGATTTTAACAGGTAGCCCTGGGGTGGGTAAAAGTAGCTTAGCGGTTGATTTAAATGATGATTTAGATAGAAAGCTGATTGTCCCTGTCGGCTCAACATGGCGTGGTCGTGAGGATTTATTGGGCTATGTGAATCCTGTCACCAATGAGTTTGAACCGACTGAGTTTACCTTATTTTTATGTAAAGCGGAGGCAGCATGGCGCAGAAATGATCGCCGCACTTTCCTCGTTATTTTTGAAGAGTTTAACCTGAGTCAGCCTGAATATTGGTTTGCAGATATTTTAGTGCGCTCTCAGTATCCTGATAATCAGGAGAAGTTACGTACAATCGAGTTAGGTGGAAAGAGTATTCGAGGCGTACATAATAAGAATGATACCAAGATTTTAATTCCACCAGCATTACGGTTTATTGCGACAATTAATAATGATCATACTACTTTGTCATTGTCCCCGCGTGTATTAGATCGGGCTTCAATTATTGAATTAACTTTAGAGCCACGTACTACCGTGCATCGTGCTAATTTAACGCTAGAAGAGAAGCAGATCATGGCGATTGAGGAGCTGGATGCTTTATTAAAGTATAAGAGTGCAATGTTTTCTTTGCGGGCTGCGGAGTCATTAAAACGCTGTGTTGAAAATTTGGATATGCTTAATTTACATACCCCGTGGGATGCTTTAGATTTAGTGTTATTACAGCAAGTTTTAACTAAAGTTCGTTTGATGGTCGGTGATCCCTCTAATGATAATTTAATGCAAGGATTAGAGGATTGGAGCGAGAGCTATGGGAAGTATTTACGCCGTTGTGCAAGTTTGATTAATAGTTGGGCTGAGGCGTTAAAAGATGGACGTGATGTGATTCAGGCTTAGGGGTTTAATCTAATTGATATAAGCTGGTTCAGCGGAGATACTGAACCAGCTTATTAAAACTACTTAACTAATATATAATCAAGTTCTCTAAAGACATCATCTGTCCAATTTGAGGCAGTAATATTTGTGGCGACTTTAGCCTTTGATATCACTTCCACTTCAGTGGTTTTATCTGATTTTTTATAACAAAAAACCGCGACATTTTCACCCCAGCTAAACATAGACATATTGTATTCTGCTAAGACAGTACATGTATCTTTATGTTCTTGACGAATAAAGCCCTTGGTTTGGCTTACTGCTATTAACATGGCTTCCCATGTATCATCCACTGTCGCATTATAAGTTTTCTTCTTTCCTGAGCCTTTTGAATCAGGGATACTATGTAAAGAAGAACAAGCTGTTAATGTCAGAATAGAAATGATGAAAGCAGTTAATAAAGTAAATCTTTTCATAATAGTGTATTAGCTGTCACAGTTTTTCTTTTCGTGCAAACTAGCAAGGTGCCCCAAACGTGAGTTTGCTGCTTCAATTGCATTACCTGTATTCATCTCATTACCGATAATAGCCGGCCAAAAGAATAAAGCCGCTGCAACATTTTTACCTGAAAAACCTTTATCAGATTCTGCATCACGTTTAATATCACGTACTTCTTCCATTTCCCGTCTAATTTGGCTGCAAGTTAAATCTTTATCTCCGATTTCACGTTGAGCAACCACTTTAGGGTTTGCACACCCTGCTAATGTTGCACCAACTAAACATCCTAATAAAATTTTCCAGCCTGTTGTTTTCATTATCATCTTCCAAGTTATGTTAAAAAATTTTTTACTTATAATTATTATTAATTTCTATAAGCTTTTATTTATACGCGCTTACTATATATTAATATAAAAAATAATTCAATTGTAAAAAATACTTATATAAAAACTAGTAATTTACTTTGAAAAGATGGTGAATTTTTGATGTGTTAACTATAAATTATTTTATATGTAAATTAATGTGAAACTGGTGGAATATGGTACGTAAATATTTTACTTTATTTAAAATAAAGTACAAAAGCGGCACCTATCCCACACTACAAAACTAAGCAGCTTGGCTCAAATGTTCTTTACTCGCTATCAATGCCCCACCAATAATCAAAATACAAGCAATCCCTAACTGCCATGTCGCCACGCTATCAGTAAAGATAATTAATAAAAGTGTTGATAACAAAGGCGCGGCATAAGATAAAACCCCTAATAACTTAATATCTCCCCACTTCATACCATAATCCCAAGTAAAAAAAGCCAAGCCTACAGGGAAAATACTTAAACCAATAATTGCCGCCCACTGCATAAACCCTGAAGGCATCACCGTCACTTCAAAAAAGGTATGACAACAGCCTGCTAATATCGCAGTCCCCAAACAAAACCAGCCTACCGTATCAGTGGCTACATGCTGTAAACAACGACTTAACACAGAATATACTGACCAAATCACCGCACAAGCTAAAGCCGCTAAATACCCTACTGTATAAGATGTATTAAACTCTAAGCCCCCTTTTTGGGTTACTAATATAAAACACCCCACTACTCCCAAAAAAGCCCCCACGATATGAAACCAACGTAGCTGCTCTTTGGGTAAAAAAGAAGACAATAAAACAATCAAAACAGGCCACAAATAATTAATTAAATTAGCCTCTACAGCAGGGGCATTTTTTAATGCCATAAAATAAAAAAAGTGATACCCAAACAAACCTCCCACACCCACTACCCATACTGATAAAGAAGAAGAAAAATATTTACTTAGAGGTTCACGGTAGTATAACCACTTTGCTAAAACTAATAAGAAAGCAATAGAAAATGCCATCGCTACTAATTGAAACGGTGGAATATTGCCTGTTTTTAATGTAAAAAATGCCAAAGTCGACCACATTAAAATGGTGCTACTACCCACTAAAGTTGCTTTATCTGTTTTATTCATCATTACTATCCCATTCATTAATATTGTATAGCTTACCTAAAGTTGATTAAGTTGAGATAGCTGATCTGCTGAAAAAACACTTTAATATGCTGAACGATAATAAGAAGGAGGATGTTGATAGTAACGACTAAAACATTGACTAAAAGCCGTCGAACTTTGATACCCCACTTGCTCTGCAATATGTGTAATCGGTTTTTGCGTAGTTTTTAATAAAAATAAGGCTTTTTCCATTCTAAACTGGGTTAAATATTGCCAAGGAGTACAGTGCATATACTGCTTAAAAACAGCACGGAAATGACTACTACTCATACAACATAATTGCGCTAATTGCTGAATACTAATCTGACAATGATAATGAGAATGTATATAAGCAAGTGCAGCTTGAAGACGTTGTGGATAATGAGGAGAGGGTACATTTTTTAATAACTCTAATAACACCATAGAAAGATGATAGTGCAAGCTAGGATTACTTGTACTACTGTGTTGAGCTAATAATTGTAAACAAGGGTAAAAATCAGGTGTGATAGTAAAAAGAGGCTGTTTTATAGCTTGTTCTAATAAGGTATGCCATGCCTCATACTGATACAAATCAATCACAATAAAAGTATTATCAGCTAAGGCTGAAAAACTATGAATTGTTTGAGGGGTAATCATGCCCCCTTTTTCTGCTGTAAGCTGATGCAAGGTGCCTGTAATTTCTAATTTAAGCGTCCCCTGCTGAGGTAAAATAAGTTGTGGATAATCATGACTATGAGTTAAATGTTGTGCACTGTAATGACGTTGCTCTATTAATAGAGAAGGTTTCATAAAATAACCTATATAATTGTTTATATTCTATTTTTAACATAAGTATACAATAAGGTTAATACAAGAGGAGCTATATGCTCATCACATCATCATAGAAAGAAGAGATAAATATAATACTATTTGCATTGCTATGATTCAGTTAAAATAAGCTATCTTTATTTTTTCTATTTCTGAACCCAAAAAGGATATGATAATGGTTAGAGTTGGTATCAGTGGTGCAGCAGGGCGTATGGGACGTACATTAATTGAAGCCACTGTGGAAAATAAAAAAACACAAGTGGGTGCCATTACTGAACGTGCTGATAGTACTTTAATTGGTGCTGATGCTGGAGAGCTCGCCAGTTTAGATAAACTTAATATCAACCTTGCGGGACAATTAGACAGTGTACTTGATGATTTTGATGTATTGATTGATTTCACTCATCCTACCGTCACATTACAAAATCTTGAAATTTGCCGTGCTGCTAAAAAGCGTATGGTAATTGGCACAACAGGATTTACAGAAGAACAGCGCGCACAATTAGAAGACGCGGCTAAAGATATGGCGATTGTATTTGCACCCAATATGAGTGTTGGGGTGAACTTAACTTTTAAATTATTAGAAATTGCAGCAAAAGCCTTAGGGGATGAATTTGACATTGAAGTTGTTGAAGCCCATCACCGTTACAAACTAGATTCTCCTTCTGGGACAGCATTACGTATGGGTGAAGTGGTTGCTGATGCTTTAGGACGTGATTTAAAAGAATGCGCCGTATATGGACGTGAAGGACAAACAGGGGCACGTGATCCTAAAACAATCGGTTTTGAAACCATCCGTGCAGGGGATATTGTTGGTGATCATACTGTCATGTTTGCTGATATTGGGGAACGTGTAGAAATCACCCACAAAGCATCTAGCCGTATGACTTTTGCAAAAGGAGCTGTTCGTGCTGCTGATTGGTTAATGCAACATGAAACAGGCTTATTTGATATGCAAGATGTATTAAACTTACGTTAATAACAGCTAATTTAAAATAAAAATATTCTCCTCGTTACAACGCTCTGCGTTGTAATGCAGCCTTGGACGCTCCGCGTCCTCCCCCTGACACTGTGGTACTTTAAGCAAGATGACGCAGAGCGTCAGGGACGGGATTCCAGTGCGGAGCGCGTGGAACCAGATAAAGCTGTTTATTTATATAGTAGTAGTCAATGTTGAGTGTTATTTTCCAGCACTAAGCTACCACTAATTTTATAGTTTAATGATGCGTTTTATCATAACGTGGTAAAAGTTGAATAGCATCTTCAAACCAGATACCAATATGATGATCAATATTTTCTTGTAACACCTCTTCCCATGTTATTTGGGTCACCATTAATGCCAGTTTCATATCTTCCACTAATTGATCTCGTTGC
>Ga0193953_1000981_pt1 | contig 14034 bp, 8 predicted proteins | sample BB_4_MG_FD_140325 | JGI IMG/M metagenome (GOLD analysis project Ga0193953, IMG submission 140325) | Microbial mat bacterial communities from the Broadkill River, Lewes, Delaware, United States - BB_4_MG | ecosystem: Environmental > Aquatic > Freshwater > River > Microbial mats | place: USA... | reverse complement strand
CCAGTTGGGGTGATCGCTCCGCTACACTGGTGGACAGCCTCTCTTTTGCTTTAACACACCTGGCCCATTTTGGCATTGTGTACTTATCGGGTAAATGGCAATTTTTATTGGTGCCTTCCATCTTGTGGGTGTTGGGGATGTTTATAACCAGTCTGATCTTCATCAAGTGCAAGGAAAAAAGCGGTTCTTTGGTGGGGGCTATCGCCAGTCATGCGGGATTTAACCTGGCGATGATATACTTTATATTTTACCATTTATAGTTGAGAGATATGGGATACAGGGAAATCGCTTTTAGCAGCTAACGAACAATCTTATGCTGACTCCGACATCAGCAACGTAGTTCGGGACCCACTTCCTGGAGTTGATGTGAAGGCAGAAAGCTGTTTGAGCGCGGTTTAGAACTTGTATGAATTTGGGCACCAAATTCCACAAGGTTCTTAATCGGGTGAGTTCTTTCTGTCTCATCAACTCCAGGATTAGTGGGTGAACGAGTGGTGTAGTCGGCGGACTCTTTGTTTCCTTTCTCGACTGTAGGAGAAAGGAAAAGCCTCCACGGCTTGAGTGGAAAATGGAAGTGATTAACTATTGTTCTGGGGATATCATTCTTAAAAGCGATTTCCCTGATATGGGATATTATAATTGAGTAGAGATTATTCCCAAGAAAAGTGATGCGGAATTTATGGAGAAATAAGGGAAATTGACCCAAAGAAGAATTGATAATTTATAATTGAATATTCTAAAAGTATGACAGAAATAAAACTCTATGCCTCACCTTGGAAAGCAGCCAGGTTGTTCTTGTTAACAGTCCCTTTTATTGCAGGCGGGATTTGGATAGTCAGAATGGAAGAGAGTGATGCTTTGGATTTGTTTATGGGATGGTTCAGCGTGTGTTTTTTTGGACTTGGGGTAGTCGCCAGTCTCATAAAACTTCTGGATAGACGACCTCAAATGATACTCAATGAAAAAGGTGTGTGGGATCGGTCTACCAAACAAGGCTTGATTCAATGGGAGGTGATTCAAGAGGCTTATCCGATTAATGTGAGAGGAGAGAAATTTCTTTCCTTAGTTCTCGATAAGAAATTTGAGGGTAAAATAAAGCAATGGATTTGGGCCCGACGAGTCAATAAAGCAATAGGTGCTCAAAAAGTCAACTTATATACTGGTCAGGCAAATGTAGATGCATTAAAATTAAAAAATCTGATCATGAAGCTTGTGGCTTCCAACACAGAACAAAGAGGGCAAATAATTAGTAGTGCCTCACAGCGGAATGAATTGAAATAGTGGCCAACACTTTTTTGTTTTCAGGTAATTAACACGAAGTCATTTTTATTCAAAGGGGCTTTTCCCTATCTTGAAATAAAAAAATGAAAGCAATTATCTGGCCCAGGTACGGGGCACCCGAGGTGATGCAGTTGCAGGAAGTGGATCAACCGGTACCCAAAGATCAGGAAATATTGGTGAAGATTCATGCAGCTACCGTTACGGCCGGTGATTGCGAGATGCGGCGATTTGATTTGCCGGGCTGGATCTGGTTGTTCGCTCGTCTTTATATGGGCATCCGTCAACCCAGACATAAGCGATTGGGTCAGGAGTTTTCCGGTGTGATAGCGGCCGTGGGTAAAAAGGTAACGCAATATACACCGGGTGACGCCATTTTTGCAGATACCGGGATGCATTTAGGGGCCTATGCCGAGTATCTTTGTCTGGCTGCTTCGCATGCCATAGCGCCCAAACCCTCCAATATGACCTTTGAAGAAGCAGCGACCATTCCTACAGGTGGCATGAATGCCTTGCATTTTCTTCGGATGGCCAAAGTACAGCCCGGTGAGAAAGTCCTGATCAATGGAGCTGGTGGTAGCATTGGTACCTATGGGGTGCAGATCGCCAGGTTGTGGGGCGCTGAAGTGACAGTGGTGGATACCGCAGCGAAATTGGAGATGCTGCGCGATTTGGGCGCTGATCATGCAATTGATTATACCAAAGAAGATTTTACGCAGAATGGTCAAAGCTATGATGTAATCATAGATGTGGTGGGTGCCTGTTCCTTTTCACGATGTATCCAGGCGCTCAAATCTAAGGGGCGTTTGGTTTTGGGTAATCCCCGCTTAGGTGGCATGATGAGAGGGGTGTGGACATCTGTGACCTCGGATAAGAAGGTGTTGTTTGCCTTAGCAGAAGGAACAACCAAAGATTACAATCTGCTTCGGGAATGGATTGAAGCCGGTCACTTGAAATCAGTCATTGACCGCTCCTACGCCTTGGATCAGATAGTGGAGGCACATCATTATGTGGAAGCCGGTCATAAAGCCGGAAATGTGGTTATTAAAATAAGTGAATAGATATGCAAGCAATTATCTACGAAGAATATGGATCACCGGATGTGTTAGCTTTAATGGAGGTCGACCAACCCATCCTGGCCGATGATGAAGTGCTCATTAAAATGCAGGCTGCATCGCTCAATGCTTCCGACCTGGAGTTTTTGACGGCTCATCCGGCCTATGTGCGTATGTGGGGGCTTTTCAAACCTAAAAATAAGATTCTCGCTTCCGATATTGCCGGCATCGTAGAAGCTGTGGGCAGTAAAGTGACGCTGTTTAAGTCCGGCGATGCCGTAATGGGTGATGTGTTTGAGCGATGGGGTGGTTTGGCCGAATATGTCTGTGCTCCGGAGAAAGCATTAATCAAGAAACCTGATACCATGACCTTTGAAGAAGCAGCGGCTTTTCCACAAGCGGCTGTGGTAGCCTTGCAGGGCTTGCGTTACAAAGGAGCGGTCCAACCTGGGCAAAAAGTATTGATTAATGGAGCAGGGGGAGGTGCCGGTTCCTTTGCCATACAGTTGGCGAAACTGCAAGGTGCTGAAGTGACCGGCGTAGACAATCGCCACAAACTGGAGCTGATGCGATCCTTGGGTGCCGATCAGGTGATTGATTACACACGAGAAGATTTCACAACGAACGGGCAACGCTATGATAAGATTTTGGACCTGGTCGCTAAACATCCCATTGCGCATTACAAACGTGCCTTAAAACCCTGTGGTGTGTATGCCATGGTGGGCGGTTCGGTGCCTCAATTGTTGAAAACATTGACTCTGGGAACACTTGTTTCCCTGACGACCAAGAAAAGCATCGGGTTGTTGATGCATCGTCCCAATACTGCGGATTTGACTTACATGGCTGAGCTTCATGCAGCAGGTAAAATGGTTGCGGCCATTGATAAACAGTATCCTTTGAGTGAGACAGCTGAGGCCTTTCGCTATTTAGCATCCGGAAAAGCCTGTGGGAAAGTGGTGATTAGGATGGGATAGATATGGATTTTATCTTCAGAGTCATATTGGTATTGACAGCTTTATAGAAAAACACTTGAAGTGCTTGTTTTCATAGGCCTGAAAGGCCATAAGGTTTCACCCCTCACTGATTTATTGCGCCGAATCATAAGGCAGCATGGAGCGACCTATTGGTACTTTAGTAAGCTTGCTTTTTATGTGGTTTAATACCCCGATAGGGGGTTTATTATTGTAACCCCGGGTAAGTGAAACGCCACCCGGGGTGCGATGGCGTTGAAAAATGGCGCTCCCGAAATTTTTCGGGAAGGTATGATCATCGATGTGCAGCGTCAATATGCCCGGAAATAGAATTGTCACGCAAATGTTGGATTGTGAAATTCACAAGATAAAAAAGAGGCGAACCTGATTTATACAGACCCGCCTCATATATCAGTATACTATCAAGCATTTTCTATTGAGGGCCCGGCTGCAGGTTCTCCAGCCAATATTTTTCCATGGTGCGTCTTAAATGCAAGGAGGTATTCTGCCGCTCAAACAGACTGTGACCCCGCATGGGGTAGGACATCAAGCTGAAGATCTTGTTGTGTTGGATCAGGGCATTAATCATCATCTCACAGCTTTGGTAATGCACGTTATCATCACCGGTACCATGAATCATCATTAAGTTACCTTCCAGACCGGCCACATGGGTGATGGGCGATCCATTTTTATAACCCTCCTTATTCACCGATGGCAAGCCCATAAAACGTTCCTGGTAAGCCGTGTTATACAAACGCTGATCCGATACAGCTGCCACAGCAATCCCTGTTTTGTAAACTTCAGGATAGCGGAACATGCAGTTGAGTGTCATGGAGCCGCCACCACTCCAGCCCCAGATACCAACACGATCAGCATCCATAAAGGGGTGATCAGCCATGATCTTTTTAGCGGCGGCTGCCTGATCATGAGTTGCCAGGATACCCACCTGACCATAAATGGATTTGCGCCAGTCGCGTCCGCGGGGTACTTTGGTGCCCCGGTTATCCACGCAGACGATGATGTAGCCTTTCTGAGCCATGTATTGATGCCACAGGTCGCTGCTTTTCCACTGATCCTGTACTTCTGTCAGGTAAGGCTCACCGTACACGTAAAAGATTACCGGATATTTCTTTACCGGGTTGAAATTCGCCGGTTTGATCATCCAGGCATCCAATACGGTTTCGCCAATATCCACTTTGATAAACTCTTTCACCTCCAGGCCAAATTGATCGTATTGGGTTTTGGCTGCTTTGTTAGCTTCAAAAACCTGAACCGTTTTGTGTTTGGGTAAAGTCACCAGAGAAGTAACCGTTGGGGTGGCCGAATTATTGAAACGGTGAATGGCATATTGTGCGGTTGGCGAGATCTGGTAATTACTGTGTCCGGCAAAGGTTTCCGGTGTCACACGTTCGGCCTCGCCCCGACCATCCAGGCGACTGCGGTATAGGTTTTTGCGGTAGTATTCCTTGGGCGAAGCGGTGTAATACACATAACCACCTTTCTCGTCGATGCACTGAATCTGAACCACATCAAAGGTTCCTTTTGTAATTTGTTGAGTCGATTTTCCGTCACGACTCACCATGTAGAGGTGACGGTAACCATTGCGCTCACTGGTCCAGGTAAAGAACTGATTTTTTTTCAGCCACTGAATATTGTCGTGTATATCCAGCCAGGCCTCTTCTTTTTCTGTTAAGATATTGGTCATCTCCAGTGTTTTGGCATTGGCGACCCAAACTTTATTGGTGTTCTGCAAGCGGTTGAGCTGCTGAATCATTAATTCATTGCTGTTGGGGATAAAATCCATGCGCGGGATGTAATGGTTACGGGGGTCTCCCGGAATATCCAACCATTGAGTGTCGCCACCATCGGCATTGATCACACCTACTTTCACCGCTGAGTTGGTGGTACCGGCTTTGGGGTAAGGTAAAGGGATGACTTTGGAATAGAGTGAATCCACATTATTAATCATGTAAAAAGTGCCGGTACCTTTGGTATCCGATTGCCAGTAGGCAATTTGGGTGCCGTCCGGACTCCAGCGAAAACCATCACGGCAATTAAATTCCTCCTCATATACCCAGTCAAAGGTTCCATTGACGATGTTATCGCCACCATCTTTGGTTAATTGTGTTATTTTTCCGGTCACCAGTTCTTCCACATACACATTTTGATGACTGACATAGGCTACGCGATTGCCCTGGGGTGAGAACTTAGCAAACATCAGGCTTGATTCGGGTAATCCTTTTCCCAGTTTCTGAAGTGTTTTACTGGTTTGGTCGAATACCCAATAATCGCCCCGGGTATGATAACGCCACACCCGGCGGGTATTGGTAAAGATTAATACCTTTTGGTCATCCTGCGACCACTGGTAATCTCTGACTTGCAGGGCCGCTTGTCCTTTGAATGGCTTCAAGTCATCGGAAGCCACCAGGATGGTGCGCTTACCGGATTTGGCTTCGTAACGCACAATGTCCTGTCCGTTGGTTTGATTGTTTTTTTCCAGGGCTGAATAACTCTTACCATCTTTTAGCCAGCGTACCGGGCCAAAATATTGGATGCGCAGAATGTCATTGCGATAAATGTTTTCCAGCGTCAATTCTGTGGAGGCTGATTGTGCTACCACGATGCCCGCTGTCAGCCACAATAAAAGAAGTGCTAATGGTGTTTTCATTTCTTTATTATTTGAGTGTGTTTCTTTATAAAAGAGTTCTCACAGGGAATGAATCTGGCAGACGATCCTTGTGATCATTCAAATGTACGGTATTGAAAGACAAGGCGCATTGATAAATATCATAACTAAAACATGATATTTTGATGGTGATTTGTTAGTAGAAATCGACTTTGTCGAATAAATTATCAACGCTGGCTGGTTGGAAGAAAGACTGGGTAAGCGAATATGAGGCTTCTGTAAGATGGTGGTTGGCCCAAGAGAAAAGAGGCTTCGGTGAGCAGGGAAATCTCTTTGATGGGATAATTAGTTATCCACCCCACCTTCGGTATCCCTCCTAAGAAAATCAGGAGGGGAAAAACGTGACCAACAGAAATTTCTCCTCCTTATTTCAAGGAGGAGTACCGCGAAGAATGAGTGGGGAGGTGGTTATTTGTTTAAATGTATTTGCCCAGGTTCGAGGATTGAATACTGTTTTTAACCTTTTTGTTGATACTAAAAGTCACATCCCACGTCATTTTTCTTCAATGGCCGGTTCTGAAGTGATGTGGTTTGCCCTAGTTCAAAACAGCCCGGATCTTTTTCTGCATCCCGTTGGTTCCACAGGATGTCCTGATCAATATTCAGGTCGCGCTTTTCAAACGTATTGTAATGCGGCTGGGCTACAGGGAGCGTGGACGATTGATTGACAAATGTACTGTGAGCCACCGGAAGCACTAACTCTTCTTTTTGGTAAGTCTTCAGCGTAAACGGAATAATCCCTTTCCTTGAAAAATTTGTTCCGGCATAATAGTTGGTTTCGAAGCTCAAATCCATATTGGGTTTGGCATCCATAAACTGTAGCACCGCATCAAACACATTGTTGTAGAACTGAACATTCACAGGCAGGTCAAAGCGGTTACGGGTGCCGTACCCTTCTAAAAAATTAATGTGGCAGTTGCTGTGGTTGGCGATAATGGTGTTGTGGCAAATGATAATGTCTTGTGTTAACGGAAAATGACGTGGATAAAGGCCTAGTTTGATGCGCTCAGGATCCTCCGGAGAAGCCACCCCAAAATTTATAACACCTGATTTCTTACTTTTCAGGTTGTAAAAATAGTTGTTGAATACAAAATGATCACGTCCCCGGATGGTGAGTCCGCCACACTGTTTTTTACCATCTCCAATAAAGAAATTGCCTTCAAAGATGCTGCCCCTTCCCTGGCGTAGACTAAAGGCACCTTTGCAAGTGCGGAAAGTGTTGTTTCGGATGTAATTGCGTGAACTCTTCACCGAGACGATCTCACTTTCGCCATCGCAATTTTCAAAAAGGTTCTCTTCAATAGTGATGTATGCATGATGCATTGCCATGGAGCCATGTCCTACACGCATGGCCGATCCGCCGTTTTTTCCCAATGGCGGACGGGAAAAATAATTGCGTTTGATAAAATGATAACAACCTCCTGCTTTCGGGACATCCATATTGATGTAAGAAGCCCCTGTGGTCTTACCGGTAAACGCGCATTGTTCAACTCTTGTGTATTGGCCTTCCAGTTTAATAAACGTGCCGGTTACATCATTCAGGTTGTTGAATTTGCAGTTGTTGTATTGATTGTATTGCCCTTTATCCAGAATGAGATCGTTATCCGCTTTTCGGGTTCCTTTAGTGAAATGAATACCACTTACTTCAATGTTGTTACCGGATATGGTCCAGTGGAAATCACCGGTGAATTGCACCTGACCCGGGTTTTTAGCCTTTAGGATGATCGGTTTATCAACAGGTGCTTTTGTGGTAATGCTAAGGTTAACATTATTGTATCGGCCATCTTCCAACAGGATACTGGTACCGGGGATAAGTTGATCAATGGCCTGATGGAGTTCTTCAGCACTGCTCACTTCAATTGAAGTGAATGGAGATGCTGTAATTTGTTGTTTATCGGTAATTTTCGGCAATTGTACCGGTGTTGCTCCTTTGCATTCCAGTAATATGAAAAGGCAAATTATTGAAAGTATAGATAATTTAGTTGTCATGATATCTGATGATAAACCCCAGGCCGAAGCCTGGGGTTAAAAATGTATGATTAATGGATTTCAGACAATATTATTTTATCTCCTCCAAAAGTACTTGTTGTGTCAATCCATCTTTACACTGAACCGAAATAATGGTGTTGCCAGCTTCTGTATAATTCACGACAGTGGTTTCCTTTGTCGCTTGCCATTTACCTTCGATTTCAATTTCCAGTGTGGTAGTCTGGCTTTCTGCTGGTCGCCAAGGACGGCCGTAGATGCTGCGTTCCACTCGTTTTCCGTCTTTATAGATTTCATCTGCGGGACCATCATATAAAGCTAGATCCGGATTAACCACATTGAGTTCCAAAGTCTGACTGTTTATTTTTGATAGCGCAATACATGGTAAATTAGTATTGCGGATAATTCCTTGTGTATTGTCTTTCGCGGCTTCAAAGAAAACATAACCCGTTTCATTGGAAGCTTCGTTGTGAACAATGTGCTTTCGCTTGCTTTGCACCAATATTTCGTATGCTGAATCTTGTGCTAATTCCTCCACTTTCGCTGGTGTTGTTGCCGGAATCACACAGTAGTGATAATTGGCATCTTCCGGTGCTTTGCCATGTTCGATAACAGCCGTGGCAAATTCACCTTTGGTTGGTTTCTCGCTGCTTTCATCACGTGAATGCTGTAATCCTTGACGGAAATAAACAGATCCGGACGGGATGAGGTAACCGTTTCCTTTGTTATCCATCATCCACATGTTATTGGCTTCATAGCGCTCTTCCAGCTCAGTGCTTTTTAATTCAGTAGCATTAACCATGACCGCCTGGTCTTTTTTACCTAAGTGGTTTTGGAAAAGGGTCGTTTCGGTGGGACGGTCTGCATTTTTATTTTCAATACCCGAGCCTAAACAAACGATTTTATCATCGAAGAAAAACCACGATTTAAGGGCTCGTAAGGTGCCCTGGTATTTATCGTGCTCATGCAAAATAAATGCATACACCCCATTTTGATTATTGGCATGCACACCACCTGCAAAAGCTTCATCGGAGAATAACATCTCTTCATAGCCTGAGAATTGATCGACGTTAAGGATATCAGCGCGTAATTCTTCAACCGGTAAGTTGATGGCAGTGGTGCCGGGGAAACGGTTCCAGTCCCAGCCTTGCTGTACAAACCCGCTGGATTTAGGTGTGACCGGATCTCCGGCGCCCATGATCTGCAATTGTCCGTGTGCCAGGTAGCGCCCGTAAAGATTGGCACCCAGATAATGTTCCGAGGCCCATAAGTAACGGGAGTGTCCCCGGACGGATACGGCCCATTCATTACGGCGATGCACCGATGAAGAAGCATACGGCATGGTGATATGACCGGTTGGTGTGGCTTCCGCTCTTTGGCCTTGCAAGGTGAACTCTTTGGCAAATCGATCTTTCTTTTTAGTCATCAGGCGCAGGTAGGCGGATGCCAGCTCACCATCGATTTTTTGCGAGCCATCAGGTGATCCGGCTTTGGCTAAAATGGCAAAGTGAGTAGGATCCAGCTTTCCTTTTCCTTCCGGATGACGGCCCGACATGGAAGTAGGCCAGTGTAAGAAATTACAATAGAAACGCATGGTCAGCAGTGCTTTTTTAAGCGTCTCGTGTGCTGTTTGTGATACCGCAAAAGGGGAATCACTCAGAAAGTAAACCATTCGCACCGCACCGTTCATCCCACCTGTAGCATAGGCCGGGTAGTGATTGGCGTGGTGATAGGCCGAGCCATCAATTTTGAAGGCATCATTCAAGCCGGGTGCCGGCATCAATCCATTGTTGATCCAACGTGAAAAACAGTTGAGGTATTGTATTTTTTCAGGGCTATCGGCCATGATTAAGATACTGGCCAGACGACCCATCACCTGGGTGTTGAAAGCATCCATGTCCATGCCATAGGTTTCTGGGGCATGAAAGGTTTCACCCACACTGGCGAACCATTGCATACCGGCAACGGCCTCCTGCAAATGATGGTTGGCTTCCAGTACGTCGCGCATCAGGAATAGGGCCCTGTAATAACTGCGCCAGTTGTAACCGTAATGGTGGATGGTGCCCAAACCACTGCCGGCGGCAAAGCCCTGGTCTACCATATGGTCGTACAGATCCAGGTACATCGAGGCCAACTCTTTTTTTAGGTCCTCAGATGAGGTATTAACATGTGCCGTGGCCACTTTCAGCATAAAGTCAAAGTAAACCTTTGCATTTTGCCCGGTCTTATTATAAAAGTTTTTAGCTTCTTTGTGACTGATCAGTGGGATGAATAACTCTGCATTTCGACCAAACCAGATGGGCAAACCGGTGATGCCATCTCCTTTTCTGGCTATTTGATAGGTAGAAAATTGTGTGCGGAGTTTTTCAACCGTCTTTTCGTTAACCGTTTGTTTTTTTAGGATATCCTGCTGGAAACGGTTTTCAATGCTTTCCATGTATTGGATATCTTTCTTCGATACTTTCGCTGGTGCAGCGATATCCGGTTGAGCCAGGCTCGCTTCCTGTTGAATCAACCAATGGCTGGTAGTGCCTTTGTTGACGAAGGGTACCTGATTATCCGGTGTGTGGTGACGGCTGTCGATGTTGTGACATAACATCATATGGTCAATGAAGAGCTGTCCTTTTTTCACGGATTGGGGGCTCTCGATTCGCAATCGGTTCATGCCGGTCACAGGTGTGCCTTCCATGTCCCTTTCAAAGGAGACCCAGGCCGATCGCCAGCCTTTAAAATCCAGGTTGAAGGTGAAGCGGCAGTTGTCTGTTTCATCGGTACCAAACACAAAGGTGGCCTGATCATCAACCGGTGTTTCATTGTAAATCCAAAAAGCAAAGGAGGGGATGGATTTATCTTCACCTTCGGGATTAAAGGGTTGAAACCCTATATCGTGCAATAAGGTGATAGCACCCGCTTTTTGCCAGCTCCATTGGAGTGATTTACGACCATGCTTATAATGATCACTGCTGGTGGTGATTTTATGACCTTTATGGAGTTCCCATTGTTGCTTGTTTATGGATTCGAAGGACCATAACTTCTCATGTTTGAATTCCTGAGCTGATAGGGAGAGATGTGTGCCCATAAGCAGGGCACTCATGCATAAGAGCTGTAATCCTCTCTTGAACTGATTTTTTTTCATCGTTTTCCACTTAATAAATAGGTGATAAAAATACAAGGACATAGACAGCAGCATTGGTTACAAACGTCCGTTCATGGGCTAAATTTATTCATAAGTGTTGAAGGTCGGTGAATGGTTCGTAAAAAAAACAAAAGCCGTCAGATGATGTCGACGGCTTTAGGGAACTATTAAATGAATAAGGATTCAATAGGGTGCTTTACTTGAGTTCTAATTTTTGTGTATTTTGATAATCATCCCCTCTTAACTTCTTAAAAGTAGCGATCATTTCTTTCAACTTTTCCGGATGTGCTGCGGCTACATTATTTTGTTGCCCGATGTCTTCATTGAGGTTGTACAATTGGTACTTATCGGAATTGCCCAGTTCGATGTTCACTTTGTTTGCAATTGCAGGTCCTGCATATGGTGGGATCATCAACCAGTCGCCTTGTCGAAAGGTTGTTCGGGTGGAGGCTTCCAGGATCAATTCAGTACGTCCTTGTTGGCTTTTACCCATCAATACATCCAGCATATCCTGGCTGTCTTCGGTTTTTTGATCACTTCCTACCAGCCTGGCAATGGAAGCTAACAAATCCACCTGACAGATCAATGCATCCGATTTTTGGGGCTGGATCTTTCCTTTCCAGTAGGTGATAAACGGCACCCGGGTACCTGCTTCAAAGAGGCTGTATTTGCCACCTCTCAGGGATCCATTGGGATTGTGATCGCCCAGTTTTTCAACGGCATCATCATAGTAGCCGTCATTTAATACCGGTCCGTTATCACTGGAGAAAATGATAAGCGTATTCTCCAACAGGTTTTCTTCTTCCAGTGTTTTCATGAATTCACCTATGCACCAGTCGGCTTCCACAATCACATCACCTCTGGGCCCCATGCCTGATGCCCCTGCAAAACGGGGGTGAGGCGTACGTGGTACATGGGGTTGTTGCATGGCATAATACAAAAAGAAGGGTTCATCCTTGTGTTGCTTCACATACTGTTGTGCCCGGATCAGAAAGGTGTCAGCCATGTTCTCATCGGTCCATTGAGCCGCTTTCCCACCTTTCATGTAACCGATGCGCGGTATGCCATTAATGATGGTATTGTTATGCCCGTGGTGCCATTTCATTTTTAGCAATTCGGGATTCTCCTTTCCGGTGGGTTGTCCCTCGTAGTTTTGCTGGTAATTCACCTGAATGGGATCGTTCTGATCTAATCCTACTACATCCCCATTTTCAATGTATACGGTAGGTACCCTGTCCTGTGTGGCTGCCATGATGTAGCTGTAATCAAAACCGACTTCATTGGGTCCTGGCTTAACAGGTGCATTCCAATCCACTTGTCCATCCCCTAAACCCAAGTGCCATTTCCCGACAATGCCGGTGTGGTACCCTTTTTCTTTTAGTATTTTAGGCAGGGTGATTTGTTGGGTATTGATCAACAGCGGAGCCGTACCCGGTAGTATTTTAGCATCTTTATTTCGCCAGGGGTAAGCACCCGTTAGAAGCGCGTATCGACTGGGGGTACAAGTGGCTGAGGAGGCATGTCCATCGGTAAATTGAATGCCTTCATTGGCCAGGTGATCGATGTTGGGTGTTTTTAGTTGGGGGGCGGCTCCATAAGCGCCCACGTCGCCATAACCCAAATCATCCAGGTAGATGACGACGATGTTGGGTTGTGGTGCGGCTGGCTTGGTATGGCATGAACAAAGCGCAGCGCTTATGCCCATGAGTGCCATTAATTGTTTGACTGGTTTCATAATGTTTGAATTCTATTGGTGGTGATTAACGTGTATTTATTGACAAAGGCGTAGAGCTTTCTGTCTTTTTTTACGCTCTTTTTTACTCATTTCTTTGATGATAATAGCTTCCGGTATTGTGGACGTATATTCGGTTTTGGCAGTTAATTGTGTTTTGCCAATGGAGGTCATAAAATAAGGGTTCAAATATTTGTTTTGACACTTGCGTTCTTTTAGTGAGGTGTTTGATTCAAAATCAGTATTGGCATCCAGCAGATAAAAGATAGCAAAACGCAACTGATAATTGCCTTTTTTGTCATACGGACTCAATATCCCAAGAGCCTGACCTGGTATGACCCAATCTCCTGTCTCAACGAAAATTTGATTGCCATTAAAGCCTTCATACCTGGCAAATGTGCCATCGGCATGCTCAATCGTTATTTGGTTTTTACGACTGGAGTATGAATAATACTGGGTAGTATCCATATCGTGTTGATTAGTCACCTTTACAACGATTCCTTTACGTGATGCACACACGGTATCCGGTTTATCGCTATAGAACTGAAAGGCTTTCCAATTTTCGGGATTAACCTGGCCAAAATATTTTTTTTCCAGGTTGCGTAAAAAGTTAACTTTTGTCTTTACCTGGTTGGCAAAGGGCAACAAATAGGTAAAAGTGTTGTCTACTTTGGGATCTAATATCCCTCTTACTATTCTTGTTCTATAGGCAATACGTATATAGCTGTTATTGTCAAAGGGTTTTAAAGTGAATAAGTGTCCCGAACGATATGGAAGGGTATACCAACCAGAGGCATCTGTTGTATTATCAGACTTCGTAAATTCTATATATGCAGAGAAGGTACCCGGTAAGTCCTTGGTGTAAGTAAAATCAATACTCTTATCGTCATTATATGCATAGTCAATATCAACACTTTGGCCAAACAACAAGGTAAAGTGAAATAGTAAAAAGATGATAAAACTGCTTTTAATAGTCATAGTATTAAGGGGTGTTGTTTTAGAAAAATGTGTTGTTTGTTGTGTTGTGTAAGAAAAAATAGGCCGCCTTTTTGATGGGACGACCTATTTTAAGTGTATTCAGGTATTTTTTATTGGAAGCTCAAATATGCCTCGCGTTTGGCAAGCGATCCGTTGCTCCAGGTGCGTTCCTTGGAAATGATTTCAGCACTGGTTTTGTTGAAATCATCATT
>Ga0193953_1000979_pt1 | contig 14069 bp, 6 predicted proteins | sample BB_4_MG_FD_140325 | JGI IMG/M metagenome (GOLD analysis project Ga0193953, IMG submission 140325) | Microbial mat bacterial communities from the Broadkill River, Lewes, Delaware, United States - BB_4_MG | ecosystem: Environmental > Aquatic > Freshwater > River > Microbial mats | place: USA... | reverse complement strand
GCAGCATTGGACATGGATCTGCCAGAAGGGAAAAACATGGATGGCTTGAACCTGTTACCTTACTTATCCGGGGAAAACAACGCCAATCCTCATGAGATGCTTTTCTGGACGGGTTTTCATTTGCAAGGCAAACCCCGTGTATATGATGACCCCAATGGTCCGTTAGCACGTCATGATAAAACCTATTATGGTGATGAAACCGGTTGGGCTGTTCGGTATCAAAACTGGAAGTTACGTTATTATGGCCGGTCTGACGCTTATGGTTTGTTTGATTTAACGCATGACATCAGTGAGTCAAACAATCTGGCTGGCGACCATCCGGAATTGGTGGAAATGATGACCCAGCACTTTTTTGAATGGCATTCGGAAATTATGAAAGATCATAAAAACTATGAATTGCCTGAATCCAGTGAATTTTAAATTACAACAAAGCACTGCATCTCTCTGCAGAAATACGCAAATAGGATCAATGTTAAAAGCCACTCTTAATCATCGGGTGGCTTTTAGTCATTAATCAACATCTCTAAACAGGCTAAACTGTTATCCAAGTACTAAATAAAATCCAAAATTTATGAAAGTTAGATCAATTAAATCATTAGCACCAGCCATTATCTGCTGTTCATTGACGGTATTCAGTTCATGCAGTGACGAAACAAAAATTGAGCCGCAAGAAACACAACAGTTAACGAGTTCCAATCTTAAATCGGTCACAAACCTTACGATTGAAACAGGCATGAACCTATCACAAATAAATGCTGTTTTAGCAGCTGCCACCGCAGGCCAAACAGTCTATGTGCAACCAGGAACCTATAGCATTGCAGGTAAGCTTCAATTAAAGCCGGGTATCACCCTTGCAAAAACCGGAGGCACACCTGTTTTTGATGCCACCTCACATAGCGATGAATTATTGGAAATGTATTATACCAATAACATCAGCAACTGCCGTATTAAAGGACTTACCTTCCATAATATCCGATTTAAAATTGCAGATGCACAAAGTGTTACTTTCTACAAATGTGTGTTTGACCATGGCAAGCGAAAACCCGGTACTGACAAAAAGTATTTGAAAGATGCCTATATCCATTTTTTGAGGGTTGAAAACGGCAAGGTAAACAACTGTACCTTTTCCAGACGTCAAAATCAAAGTGGACGCGGAATCTATTGTACAGGATCAATGAACTGCCGCATTATAAATAATACTTTTGGAGATGGTGGACCAACTGGCTATTTTACCACGGCTATCAATGGCAATAGCAGCAACACCCATATTGCCAACAATAGCATTCACCGCATAGAATCCTGGGTAAATTCGGCAGAAACCGATCATGGCATTTATTTTCACAGTTTCGATGGGTTAACAATTACCGGTAATGACATATCCGGATGGCCGGCTAACTCATCCGGTGGTTCGGTTAAGGCGCGAAACGCAAAGAACCTGACCATTAACAACAACACTTTTACGACTTCGGGTATTTTACTGTATACCTATGATCACGCGACACATCCATATTTAGAAAATGTGATTGTTGAAGATAATACCATTGATGTAGCCAATCCGGCTGATGATTTATACCATGGCATTGGTTACTGGCGGAATACAACAAATGGCAGTGAATATTCCATTCGTATCGCCAACAATCAGCTGCCCAACGGTAGCATTAGAATAAGCTTTGGCAGCCTGAATGTCGCTGATTTTAATGCCGATGGAGGAGGTGTTTTCAATAACGATATCAGTACTATGAATCTAAAAAGCGGTATTCATCACTCCGGCAATTATTAATACACATGCTCAGTACTCTGAATGAGATAATATAAAAAGAGGGTGTTAACGTTTTAACACCCCCTTTTTGGTCACAACTCATATCAATATGCCCCAGCCTCATCCGAAACGACTCATCAAATTACAGATGAAGCCGGGAAGAACATTCTATTTAATCACTTTCCGAATTTCCTCCTGACCGTTGAAAGATACTTTTACCAAATAAATTCCTTTGGAAAGGGTTGTGAAATCCATTACTGTTCCAAAATCAGTAGTCACAGCTTCTATTGATCGATAAATTACTTGCTGACCTGTCACATTGAAAACAGCAATTTCTACTAACCCTTGCTTTTCCAGCTGGCACTGAATGGATAATTGATCTTTAACCGGATTTGGAAACAGGTGTAATGATTGCTCCCTAATCAGTTCATTCTCCAAAGCAGTTGTTGTAGGACTACTTAAGCGTATAGCATAATCCTCCACTTCACCATAGACATCTGATCCGCAAGCATTAGGCGTCATCTCATCATACTGATTACGTACTCTCAAGGCATATACCCCATCAGCATCAACCGGAATAGCAACGATAGCCTCAGCTAACAGATCATTGGATAAATCTGAGAATTCAACTTCTTCAGAAGCCTCAAAAGCATTATTTTTATTCCAATCAATCCAACCAAACACCTGATCGCCATATGCGTTAGCCAAACTGACAATAAGCTCTATTTCCTGTAATTCTCCCAAATCAATGGTGAAATGGGTATTGTCGGTATAAAGACTGTAGCCTGACGGATAATTACGTCCATTTAGAACCACATTATCAATGTAGTCATTACCCAAATCCACCAAACTGGCAGATTCACATAAAGTAAATTCAATGCCATTTCCAGGCACTAAATTAATGACGTAATCTTCAACTTCGCCATATACATCCTTACCACACGATGTAGCTACCGCATTCCCATATTGATTTCGAATACGCATGGCGTACTGACCTTCAGCTTCAGCAGGAGGTGTTACTTTAGCCTTAGCTGTTTGACTTTGATAGGCTGAAAAAACAATTTGCTCACCAGTTTCATACACATCATTGCGATTCCAATCGACCCAGCCAAATGCCTGATCAGAATCGTAATAATTTGCAATATGCACCTCTACGGTGAAGTCTTTATTTTGTGGGATATCCACAATTTCGTTGGCAAAACTTGTGTAAGCACTCCACTCCGAAGCAAAAGTGCGCGCATTGATCCTCACCTGATCAATATTATCACCTCCTGATCCGTCCTTTGCTTCACAATCACAATGCGCCAATTCAATGTTTTCAACAGCACCTACATATAAAGAATAATCTTCCGTTTCACCGTAGTACTCACCGCAAGAAATAGCAGGCTTAACAGGATCAGTCCAGATCGAACGCACGCGCATCACAAAGAGGTCACCTGCGTTTACGGATGACGGTACATGAATTACTTCACTCAAAACAATATTTTGACCTGTTTGAGCATCGAAAGTTGTTAATTCTTCGACATCAAATGCATTGTTTTGATTCCAATCGACCCAGGCATACACACGTGTATTGCTATACATGTTTGCGAGATCCACCTCCAGGTTAACAGATGTATTTGCAGTAATGCTAAATAATTGCGATCGTCGATCGGCATATCCGTCAAATTCACTGGAATACGCAATGTCTCCAATACGCACGTTACTGATGTAATCATTCCCTGTTCCATCTTTAGAAATTGGCTGACAGTAATCCTTTACATTCACATACCCGTGCATGGTTTTGGTATCTTCTCCATGTTCATTAGACACTGTCAACGACACTGAATAACTGCCGATTGATGTATAACTTACTGCTGGTGCCGCATCACTGCTTGATTCAGGCGTAGCCCCCGGAAAATTCCATTGATAAATAAGATTTTCACCCATGCAATTGGATGCAAATAACACTGGACTACCAACCACGCCTTCATTCACAGTTGAAAAATCAGCAATGGGACCATCCGTTTCATTGTAACCGAACACAAAAGACATGTCCATATCACTATCCGAAATAGCACTCATAAACAGATCGGAAGACGAACCATCATAGGTTTTCGTATTGGGTGTTGTCGCACTATTAATGGCACGTACATCAGCAGTTCCCGGAAATACGTCACCTTCATCGCCCGAATTATTCTTGTGATACAAGTCCCATTTCCCATCGGCTTGAATAATTTCGCACAGCATGTGATTCCGATCAGTATTATCACCATTCCAAAGTTTGGATTCATCCACATGTTCTATAATTATACCTGAAGCAGGAATCTTCCAGTCATAACTATTTTGTTGGCGGTTACTAACCAAGAAATATTCCTTTGGATCTGAAGTTGAGCACCGATATACATCATTATTCGCATCTGAATAATTATGAATCGGCTTCAGACCATTGGCATCCAATTCAATGGGATTTACCCATCCCAATTTGAATTTGGAAAACGCACAAAAATGTGAAGGACTATAGCCACTGCCATTCCAGGATCCTCCAGACATTATTCCCCATTTGCCAATTCCCTCAGAGGTGTAACTGGTGTCGTATAGATCCGGTAACCCCAATGCATGCCCAAATTCATGACAGTAAAGACCTGGTGATGAAATATAACCATCTTGCGTTTCGGGCTGAACGGTATAGGTATCAAATTCTTTTCCATCATATGATTTATTTAATCCCCACCACATATGTGCCCATATGTATTCATTATTGCCTCCCCAGGCAGCACCTTCGCCGGCATGTACTACAATCACCATGTCGACTTTTCCATCGGAGTCATTATCAAACTTAGACCAATCCACAGCATAATTGTCTTCTGCATAATCAATGGCTCTTCGGGTCATATCTTTACAGCGTACCTGACTATCACCGCTACTATTGGCATAGTAGCTCCGATCGTTTTGGTCTGTAATCCATCCGAAAATATTAGCCTTAATAGTAAATTTCCCATAGGACGCCTCATGATAATAGGCATTAAAGGAGCCCACATCCGGATTGTCCATATCATGAAAAAACTGATCAAAATCATCAATGGTATACTCATGTTTGAAGTCCTGAAAATCAATCAGTAATACCGGCACTTCCCAGACACCTTCATACAAGGAGGCCTGACCACTTTTTAAGCCTTGATTTTGAATTTCATTTAGGCTTTTACTCACCTGGCGATTAAAATTATCACGCTCCCTGGCAATCCGGCTTAAAAACTCCTCTGAAGGCATAACTCCTTTTTCCATATTTGCAGAGCTGCCTTTTAAATTGGAATAAATAACGGGGCCAGGCATTAGCTGGCCATCAGCTGCCACTTCAGCATATGTCCAATACCCTGCTTCATTTTGTAAAATGGTGTAACCATCGAGTGTTTGTACATAAGCAAAAAACTCATCCCCCCTTACCCAGGCGGAAAGAGTGGTTCCATCAGGCTGTTTCAGCGTCACCTGATGATTGACCGGGACAGAAAAGGCTATGGTCGTCATCAATAAAAAGACGAATAGCACCAGATGCCGTAATTGTGTAGAATTTACGATTTTCATTTTTCTTTGTTTTAATGATACATTTCCTAACGTTAGATTTGCTGACACACTCATAAAATTGTTTATGAAGGCTATCAGTAGAATGCCCGCAAACCTAAATCGCAACTACTTAAACTGACCTTAATTAAGGTATAAACCATAATTAACAAGCAATTAATGAAGACTATTAATGGGGTGTAAAAAAGCGCTATATACCTGGCCTTTTGAGAAAAAACTTATTATCACATAGGTTTACCAAGTCTCCTCTTTGATGCATCGGCTTCTACAATTTTACTAATCAAAACAGGATACCATCCATTGTATGCACAACAGTATAGTACAGATGTATTGCATCTTATTTTAAAAACTCAGCGATGAGCAACAATTTGGTAAATCATTAATCATGAACTGATTTAGTTTAAAAAACGGTTATCTTCGTTAAGATAACCGCTTTTAATCTAAACCTTTAATTTGTCTTATATAATGAATAACTACTGTGAACTACCAACTTCTCAATAGTCGAAATTCATTCTGATACTATTTATAACCGGGATTCTGATCCTCTTCGTTTATTAGCTCATTCACCTTAATTTCCGTATCGGGGATAGGTAATAAGATTTTAGGATCATCCTTGGAAATAAAATCTTTACTGGTCCATGTGGAGGCAGGGCGTTGAATATCCTGACGTAAACGGAGTATATCACGCATGCGGTGACCTTCTCCCAATAGTTCTTTCCGTTTCTCCAACATAATCTCATCAATCAAAGCCTGACCGGTATTGGATGATACAGGAGCTCCTTCAATGGCTCTGCTTTGGATTTTATGCAACCACTCTTGTGCCTTAGCTGTTTGAGGCGAGGCCAAACGGGCAGCACATTCAGCCACTACCAATACCATCTCTGAACTGCGCATATAAGTGTAGTTTCCTAATCCAACAGATCCCCATTCAGAAACATAGGAATGATCACCTGTACGTACATACGCCTCAATATCTGAACACTTGAAGTCTAATCGTGGGAATTTCCCATACATATATAAACGATCTGGCCAACTCCAATTAAAGTTATCTTGTTGTGCCGACTCATAAGCATCTGCATAGTATGGTGCCCATTTTTTCCAATTATATTGCGACCAAAAGAAATCACGACGAATATCATCATATGCAAATTGCTCCGCAAACTCAATAGGGATACGAATATCACGTCCCATTCCATCATAATCATCCCAATAGGTTGCATGCGTTCTATAAGGAGCCCACGCATTTTCAGTATTCACTAATGTTAACATACTCTCAGATGGCGTACCACTTAAACCATATCTTAATTCATTAGCACTCATAGGTCCCACTATTCCCACTGCTTCTTCTGCAAAAGACATAGCCTTAGCATAATCACCTAAATCCAGGTAATAGCGCGCCAACATCCCATTAATCATGGCCTCATTCACACGTAATTTATCTGATTCCGAACCGATATCTGCTAATGCCTCGGTTAAATCCTTAAAAATCTGATCGTATATGGCCTTCACCGTTCCCCTGGCATTGCTTTTCCCATGTTCACTCAATGTAATCAGTGGCACTCCCGGGCTGGCTCCATTATCGACAATGTAAGGACGTGCGAAAACAGAAACCAAATCCCAATAAACCATTGCCCGAATAGCTTTTGCCTGAGCAATATAATCTTTCCTTTTATCCTCATCATCTAAAGCTAACAAACCATCATTAATAATAACATTACATTGATCAATAGCGAAATATGAGTAATTCCAGATGTAAGGTCCTAAGTTATCTGCTTTCGATGAGTTATAGGTATAAGCTTCATAGAACAAATTATTCCAAACGCCATCATTACTCATTACATCATCAGCACGCACCTCATTAACAAATGCAAACCCCATTTGATACAATGAGAAATCATAATCTTTAGGATTACTTAAGTTATAGTAAAGCCCATTCATAGCAGCTTCAATGCTACCTTCAGTGTCTAACAACACATCAGAACTCACCTCATCAGAAGGATTGTGATCAAGGAAGTCATCATTACAACTCATGAATGACAACAAACAAATGCAAACTAATATATTTAGAATTTTATCTTTCATATCGGTTTATTTTTAGAACGTTACATTAACACCAAAACTCACTGAAGTTGCAGGAGGCACCCCATATCCAGGTGTACCATTCAGATCCAATTCAGGATCATAACCTGAAAAATTAGTCAGAGTTAGCAGGTTTTCACCCATCACATAAATTCGCGCCCCTTTTAGTTTTATTTTTTCAACTACATCTCTGCTGAAGTTATAGCCCAATGTTAATGTTTTCAACTTCACATAATCCAAATCTTCCAGGAACCGTGAAGAACGATACCAGGCTTTGGATGGATCATTATAGACATACATTGGAAAAGAAGCATCTTTATTGGTTTCACTCCATGAGTTTTTGGCATCTGAAGCCAGGTTTTTAGATGGTTGTGCACCATCATGATTGACAACACCTTTCAAATCATTGTAAGCTTGTCCTCCAATACTATAATACACCTGGAAAGAAAAATCGAAGTTTTTAAATGAGACTTCATTATTCCAGGCACCAAATAACAATGGACTCGTATCTCCTTTGTCATAATAAGAACCTAAATCCCAGTTATCTGTGGTTTCTCTTTCACCTGTTGGATTACCTTCAGAATCCACAACATCACGATACCAAAGTGGTGCACCTGTTTCACGATCTACACCAGCCCAATCTTTCATTCGTAAATTATACATACTAAGGCCTTCTGCTCTATATATCTGACCATCCCAATAATTACCTTCTGCTAACTTAGTAATTTCATTGACATTGTGTGTCAGAGTTAATCCGGTACGCCACTTAACTAGTCCCTGATATACTGCATCAAAATCCAATGCTAATTCAAACCCTGTATTCTGAAGTTCCCCTACATTCTCATAACGAGTGGATACTCCTGAAGATCGAGGATATGACTTAGACAATAACAAATCGGAACTGATTCGATCATAATATTCCACTGTACCGCGTAAGCGATTAAACATTCCGAATTCCACAGCTATTGTGAGATTCTCATTACTTTCCCATCCGAGTTGTTCATTTCCAAAACGATTAAAAGTTGCAGCCACCCGATCATTATAGGTATTTGAAAGACCGTAAGTGGTGTGGTATTTGTAGTTTCCGATGCCATCGTTACCATTCACACCATAGCTGGCTCTTAATTTAAGATTATCCACAAAGGCTACATTCTCCATAAAAGCTTCTTCTGTCAAACGCCATGTGGCACCAACAGACCAAAAGTTACCCCATCGATTATCCGGTCCAAAACGCGATGATCCATCCCGCCGAAAACTACCACTCACATAGTACCTATCCGAGAAACCATAATCCATACTAAATAGATAACCAATTCTGGAATCTTCAATGGTGCCAGATGTCACTTCATCAGGCTCTTCACCACTACTTAGTTCGGTTGAAGTCTCCCACAATGGATACCCCTTAGCCGTTGCACTCATCTCTGTACTCTCGAATTCCTCTACTTCATAAGCTGCTTTCACTTCAATTGAATGAGACTGAAAGCTTTTACTATAAGTTGCTAAAGCCAATCCAGTATATAATTTATCTTCCCATGAGTTTTTATTGGATAAGCCATTTTTTGGTACACCGCCAGCGTGATCTGGAAAATTGAACCAAAATTTATTTCCTGCTCTAAAACGAGCTGAAGCACGGCCACTTACTGTCAACCCATCAAAAGGGGTCAGTTTAATATATGGTGCACCATACATCGATGTACTTTCATAACCATCTTCATTATAATACAGCTGACCATGGATATTATAATCATTATAAATTGGATTCTTCCAATTAAAAACCGGGTTTCCCTTACCATCCACTTTAGGCTGATAGTTCTCATCAAGCTCATGAATAGTAATAGTCGGATTGAACTGATATGCATGCTTTAATAAATCACTATTGTAATCACGACCTTCAGAATATTTCATGTTAGTATTAAATCCATACTCAAAGAAATCATTCACTTTTACATCACAGTTAATGATACCAGACAAACGCTTATAATTGTTTTCAATGACAATACCATCTTGATCGTAATAAGATAATGAAGTATATAGGTTACTTTTTTCACTGCCCTTATTGGCACTTACATGAAAATTATGCGTTGTTGCTACCCGATAAGCCTCATCCAACCAATCTGTTTCATACATCAATTTGGCATTTGGATTCAATACCCCATTATCATCAAACGGCTGTTCAAGAGGCAAATAATTACCTGACTCATCTTTTTGAGCATATGGATTACTACCTGTTACCTCAATGAGTTTATCATGAGCATATTGAATTGCATCTTCTTTTGTATTTCCATCGATATAATGACTTCGATTATATAGTCCTTCCCAGGTTTTTGCCATATAATCATCAGTCCCCATCATATCAAAATTATCGGGTGATTTCCAGGAAGTAGTATTCGTATACTTAACATTAAAACTCACATCCCCTTTCCCTTTTTTGGTAGTGATGATAATAACACCATTCGCTGCACGTGATCCGTATAACGAAGCTGCCGCCGCATCCTTAAGAATCGTTAAATTTTCAATGTCATTATTATCTGGAACCGGTGCACCAGCTACACCATCTACTACATAAAGCGGTTCGGAAGAGGCAGTAAAAGATCCATTACCTCTGATTCTAATTTTAGCCGTCGTACCAGCTTCCGCTGTTGAGTTTGCCACTTGTACACCAGCCACACGACCAACTAAAGCATTGGCTACCATATTACTTGACGTCTGTTCTAAAACTTCGCTTTGTACCAGTTCAGCAGAACCAGTAAAAGATTCCTTTTTTGCCGTACCATAAGCCACTACCAATACTTCATCCACCTGCTGAAATTCTTCAGAGAGGGTAATGTTAATAGATGAACGACCAGCTACATTAATATCCTGTCCGATAAATCCTATAAACGAAAAAGATAATACGGCTTCAGGATTAGCCAGAGTGATAGTGTAGGAGCCATCAATGCCGGTAATGACACCATTCACCATATTAGCTTTTTCAAATACATTAACTCCGGGAATAGGTTCCCCTTTATTATCGGTTACTTTCCCAGTAACCGTTACTTTATTATCTTGTTGAGTAAAGCGAGATTCCGATTTTGTACTGAGAATGATTTTATTCTCAATAATTCGATATTCAATATTACCCGATTGGAAAATTTTATCCAGAACTTCTTCTACATTCTGATCTTTCGCACTGATTTCAATGGGTGCATTGATATCAATCACTTCTTTGCTAAACAGAAAAACATATTCACTTTGTTTTTCAATTTCCCCCATAACGCTCTCAAGAGAAGCCGATTTACCGGTCAACGAAATTTTTGCTTTTTGCGAAAAAGAGTCGGCGGCTATTAAGTTTAGCGTTGATGCGAAGAGAAATATTAAGATACATCGCATAATTCGACCAGTTTTTTTTAGGGTATAGGAATCCCATACACCTATTGGTTTAAGATTTTTTTTCATAAATTTACAGTACTATTAGTGAAAATTGGGTTTAAGACCTGATTTATAACGGGAGTGGGTTGCAGCTCATTCCCGTTACCTTCAATTGAATCGATATTCCATAAGCAGGTTGTTTTTAGTGTTTTCTATATCTGATTTTATTGGTTTCGTTTAGTAATTAATACCTGTCGTTGCGAATAACTACCGTCAGGCAGCCTTTTCCGCTCTATAATTTTATATTTAATCGGTAAGGTAAATGCCATCATCCGTAACACTTCCTCCAATGATTCATCCATAAATACGCCCCGGAAGGAATATTGAGAAAGCTGATCACTGTTCAACGCTATATCTACACCATACCATTTTTCCAGGCGTTCTGCAATTTCAGGAAAAGGATCATCCTTGAATATCAACTTACCATCTTTCCAGGAAGTGAGCATAATCGCCTCTACCCTTTCCAATTGTGCTAAGCCATTAATCACTTCCAATTTCTGATTAGGCGTCAGAATGAACGCTTCTGTATAAGTAGGAACGATGGCTTTAACCTTACCCTCTTCCAACACTACTTCAAGATGATTTTCATGCAGCGAGGCTGCAGTAAATCGCGTACCAAGAACTTCCACCTGCCCGGAAGGTAACTCTACCACAAAAGGATGATGGATATCCTTGGTGACATCAAAATAAGCTTCCCCACTCAATTTTAACCGTCGATTCTCAACAAAATTAACTGGAATGGTCAATGATGCACCTCCTTTTAAACACACTTGTGAGGAATCCGGTAACACATAATCGACACGCGAGTGATTTGGCGCTTGAACCGTCAGATACCCTGTTGATGACAGTACACTGCCATCGCTCTGATCCAATTTTAAAATGGATAAAATAACCAATGGAATCATGAGCACTGCCGCCACGGCGGAATAATACCGATACAAGCGATATCGAAGCGATTGTTTTTGGGTAAAATTCCATTGATTGATTTGATGATGGACCTTTGCCAAAACTCCAGATAAATCTCTACTCGTATTTGCGGACACTTTCTCAAATGATTTCCAGTCATCACGCACAAACTGATCCACCTCCGGCCGGGTATTTTTGTCACCAAACAATCCGATTAAATAGGAATCATCTAGGTTCCCGCTTTCGCTATTCAGATATTGATCTAGTTTTTCTTTATCAAACCGACTCATGTATTCATCTTTTTTACATTAATAATGTCCTCCAACCTCAGACATCTCACGTCTATTCTTTAACTTTTTTTTCATCTTTTTTACAATCACAACACTAATCCCTGATTCTCTGCACATTGAGTGTGTAAAAAAAAATGATAGAAACATTCTATTTCTTATAAAATACAAATCGGTTCTCTATAGCTTGAAAGAATCGTTTAGCTCAAACCCATTCATCCAGTGTTAAAATCAAAAGGATAATGTAGATTCAGGATACAATAATCCGGTCTAAAAAAGAAAAAGTTCGATAAAAAGAAGAATGGACAAATGCTCACTTTTAAGCTGGACACGAATGTATTTTAACGCTTCCGATATCTGATTGTCTACCGTCCCTCGTGATAAACCTAACTCCTTGGCAATATCGTTCGAAGTCATCCCTTCTTTACGGCTTTTAATAAATATCTCCCGTCGACGTGGCGGTAAATTTTCAATCACTTTGTCGATTTGCTCTAATACGGATTTATACTCTACACTTTCATAGGAGGCTGTATCCATCTGATGGCTTTGGGAAACGCTCTCATTTAAGAATTTTTGATGGTAGCCTCGTTTTCGAAAATGTTTCTTAATAAGATTATAAGCAATGGTAAAAAAATAAGATTGCAGGTTAGCATCCTTCCGAAGATCCTTCCGATTTTTCCAGATATATAAAAAGAGTTCCTGCACCACCTCTTCTGCATCAGCTTCTGATTTGAGATAGCGCATGGCAAAACCATACAGCTTTTGACTATAGGTATTGAACAGTTGATCAAATGCATTTACATCACCCGATTTAACACGTTCAATTAACAGGTTATTATTGTGTAGTTCCATTTCTGCTCTTTCCTAATTTGCTTATGGTTGCTACTGTCTGCTGTAAAAGTAATGTTTTTTTTGAAAGGATAAATCGACTTTTATACTTGATGTAGCCATAGCAAGTGGATATGAATATGTCTAAATAATTCAGATTACCAATTGTCCATCCACCAGAATAAACTTAACTCATTTTACGGCAAAGAATAAACAGTATATTACCTATGGAGAAAACTTTTAGATGGATAACGGTATTTCCAAAACAAAAAAAATTAATTCGAAGCAAATCCTATCACCCCTAACTTTTCCTTTGCATTCTTACAGAAGCTAACATACACCCGGCCATTAAACACTAAAAATGAAGCCTGTTCGATTTCCCTCTCCACAACATCTGTACAATTAGATACACTATCCCGTACGTTTTTGCCCCTCTCGCAAAGACCGGTGTTCTACTTTAGCACCAAATTAAAATCCAATTTAAATCAGTGTATTATGAAAAAACTATTACTCTTAACGTGCGCCAGTTTGATAGCAGGCGTAACATTTGCTCAAGAAACAGAAATTTTTAATCCTACCTTCCAATATGACACTAACAAAGGTTTTACGAAAAAACATGTTACTGTCGGACTCTCTGAAGCTGACTTATGGAAAAGGGGGGCGAGCGGTCTACCTACTGAAGCAGAATTAGGCTATACCCCAAAAGAAAATCAAACTTTGCTTTCATCAAAAGGGTATGGTGGCGTTGGAGTAGCTTATGGTATTACAGATACTTATTCCGTTGTAGACGGTGTTGATTTATCAATTCATCCACAAAATCAACATTTTAAACTTACTTTTTTCAATAAAGCACAATATGCTTTAGGCAATTTTTCAGTTTTCTCAGTATTACTGACTGAAAACTATACCGGTGACCCGGCAACAACTACATGGACCGATGTGACCTCTCAGTTGGATCAAATTGATGATGATGTTACCTATGATAGTAAATGGACAAAATCCACCCTAAACCTGAACTCATGGAAGTCTGCCACTAACCTTGTTCTAGCGTTCAGATATCAGGTGACAAAGCCGGGAGTGGTTGATAATGTGAAAGATTCTCCTACTATTGATAGACCTGGCATATGGCGCGTTAGTGAAGTTCGCTTTTCATATAGTGATACACCAACCGCTATTGATGATATTACTATTGACAAATCAAAACTCGTTTTCCCTAATCCAGCCCAAAACAACATTCATTTTGC